>Ga0268262_10006514_pt1 | contig 11172 bp, 14 predicted proteins | sample TergutNc150P3_FD_190354 | JGI IMG/M metagenome (GOLD analysis project Ga0268262, IMG submission 190354) | Nasutitermes corniger P3 segment gut microbial community from laboratory colony in Florida, USA - Nc150 P3 (SPAdes) (version 2) | ecosystem: Host-associated > Arthropoda: Insects >...
AAAGATAGCATTTTTAATTGACAATTGATAATGGACAATTGACAATAAAAATAACTTTTTTAAAAAAATAATTGTCCATTTTCCATTGTCAATTAGATTAAAAATTGTCTTTTTGCATTTCATTCAAAAAGCTTATCCTTTTTTGAACAGACTGATAAACAATTAATTAAAAAGAGTTTAATAATATTGCAGAAGACCTAAATGTCGGCATCGCAGGGGCAAGCACGCAGGCGTTGCTCCTACAAATAATTCAGTGTATGTAGGGGCAGGGTCTGCCTGCCCAAATACTACAGACGGAACGACAACCATTGATATTTCTCATTTGGCAAACGGTCTGTATTTCTTAAAAGTAGGAAATAAAAAGGTGAAAATTATAAAAGAATAGTCTGAACCATGATTTACTTGATTAGAGGATTTGCAAGATAAAAAATGGGAACAATAGCCTCATTCCCGTGAAGGCAGGAATGAGGTGTTACGAATAAAAATAATCATATTAATCTTTTAATCAAGAAAATTAAGGTTCAGATAAAAATTGTCAATTAAAAATTGTATCTTTGCAGATTGTAGATAAAAAAGATAAATAATATTGAAATAACACAGTATCAACATGAGCAATAACAGAGAAAAGATGTTCCCAAACGTTACGGACGAACAGTGGAACGATTGGAAATGGCAGGTGAAAAACAGAATTGAAACACTGGAAGACCTGAAAAAATGTATCAATCTGACACAAGCAGAAGAAGAGGGTATTAAACAGTCCCTCAAAAGTTTACGCATGGCGATAACCCCCTATTATGTAAGTCTGATTGATGGCGATAATCCGCATTGTCCCGTTCGCAAACAGGCAGTTCCCACTATTTCGGAATTGCATCATGCCGAGGCAGATTTGGAAGACCCCTTGCATGAAGACGGCGACTCGCCCGTAGCAGGTTTAACCCACCGTTACCCCGACCGCGTGTTGCTTTTGATTACCGACCAGTGTTCCATGTATTGCCGTCATTGTACGCGGCGGCGTTTTGCGGGTCAGACCGATTGCGAGTCCCCCTCCGAACGCATCAACAAAGCGATTGAATACATTGCCAAAACGCCCGTTGTACGCGATGTGGTGCTTTCTGGCGGCGATGCCCTGCTGGTGAGCGATAAGATGTTGGAAACCATTATCCAACGTTTGCGGGAAATTCCGCATGTAGAGGTAATTCGGATTGGGACGCGTACGCCTGTTGTCTGTCCGCAACGCATCACGGACGATTTGGTGAATATGTTGAAAAAATACCATCCCATTTGGGTAAATACGCATTTCAACCACTCGGCAGAAATTACGCAGGAAGCCGCTGAAGCCTGTGCGAAACTGGCAAATGCGGGTATTCCGCTGGGCAATCAGTCGGTGTTGTTGCGGGGGGTGAATGACTGTCCGCAGGTGATGAAAAAGTTGGTTTGCGATTTGGTGAAAATCCGCGTAAGACCTTATTATATATATCAATGCGATTTGTCGATGGGACTGGAACATTTCCGTACGCCCGTTTCCAAAGGGATAGAAATTATTGAAAATCTCCGCGGACATGTTTCGGGATATGCCGTGCCGACTTTTGTGGTTGATGCCCCGGGCGGCGGTGGAAAAATACCTGTGATGCCGCAATATCTGATTTCTCAAAGTCCCGAAAAAGTGATACTCCGCAATTTCGAGGGCGTGATTACCACCTATACGCAACCGACTGATTATAAGAGTGAATGCGATTGCACTGCGGGGAAACGCACTTCGACTTCGGGAGGTGTGGCTTCGTTGCTATACGGGGAGGCATTGGCGTTAGAGCCTGAAAATTTGGAACGGAAGAGGCGGAGTAAAAAGTAAATGAAAAAGGCAAAATTTTTGTTTCTTGTTTTGTTTGTGTCCTGCACTATTGCATCGGCACAAATGAGGGCTTTTGGGGGACGCATCGGTTGTATGAGTATTGGTGCTTCGGGTCAGTATAAAATTGGTAAAAAAAACATGTTGCAAATTGACCTTGACCTTTTGAATTATAATTGGGGACTTCAAACTACGGCAACCTATAATTGGTTATTTCCTGTTAAATCTTGGCGGAATTGCGAGTTGAATGTTTTTACAGGATTGGGTGCTGGCGGTGGTTTTTCTTGGTATAAAGAGTACGATAATCCTTTTATAACGCCTTCTGATAGTTGGGCGCAGAGTTGGTTTGTTGGGGCAGTCTATAATTTGGGATTTGAAATAAATTTTAATTTTGGTCTGCAATTATCAGTTGAATGGCGACCTCTATTTGCACCTTATTTTTACAACGGGGTCTATTCCCCAGATTTTTTCATAGAAGGTTTGTGGATTGGTGCTTGTGCTATTGGGGTAAGATATAAATTCAACAAATAAAAACACAGAAAAATGCCCTTTATCCAAAACATACTCCAACACAAAAGCGTATCCATCGTCGGCATGGCGAAAAACACGGGGAAAACAACGTGTTTGAACTATGTTTTGAACAGATTGTCAGTGGAAAACCGCAAGGTCGCCCTAACCTCTATCGGTGTGGACGGAGAAGAACGAGATGTTTTGTATAACACGCTCAAACCCAGAATTTTACTGCAAAAAGGGAATTTGTTCATCACCTCGGAAAAACATTTTGAAGAGCGGGAACTGGAGGCAAAAGTGATAACGGTAAGCCACCGCACGACCGCTTTGGGCAGACTGGTTACGGCAGAGGCGTTGAGCGGTGGGAAAGTCATTTTATCAGGTCCTTCCGATACGCTGTGGCTGCAGGAATGTATTGATTTGCTGTTGCGTCTTGGAGCGGATATTACGCTGATTGACGGTGCGTTATCCCGCATGAGTTTGGCATCGCCTGCTATCACCGATGCCATGATTTTGTGTACGGGGGCGGCGTGTTCGTTTCAAATGGAGCGGTTGGTTAAAAAGGTGAAATATCTTTGCGAAATGATTAATCTTCCGTCCGCAGCGGAAAATCTCGCTCAAACTTGCCGAGAGGCAAAAGAGGGCGTTTGGGCATTGTCCGAAACGGGAATGTTGGCGGATAAATTAACAACTTCATTGTTTGTCCACCACAAGCCAATTGCCGAATGGACAAGCCGTTACAAAGTTTTCTTTATCAACGGCGTTTTGACGGATAATTTTTTGAAGATGTTGAATGTGGAAACGGATTTGTCTGGTATTCATTTGATTGTCAGAGATTTTTCAAAAATTTTTGTAAATCCCGCCACTTACAGCCGTTTTGTCCGAAAAGGGGGGAGGATTACGGTTTTGCAACAGGCTAAATTGCTGGCAGTGTGTACCAATCCCACTTCGCCAGAGGGCTATCATTATGAGGCGGAGACGTTAAGGAGTGAGGTTGAAAAAGAATTGGGGTTGCCTGTTTATGATATACTTCAAATAAAATAATTGTTAATTGAAAGAAAAATGGTATCTTTGCAAAATAGTTTAAAAAAGAATACAATATGGAGGGTAGAGTGGTAGTAAACGTGGAAAATACAGAATATACGGCTATTATTAAAGAGATAGAAGACGGCTGGTATATGGGAAAATGCGAACAGGTTTCAGGTGCAATGACGCAAGGTCAAACAATAGAAGAAGTTATTGAAAATCTTAAAGATGCAATACCGTTAGTTTTGGAATGCGATAAAGAACTTTCCCAAAAAAGACCTCTGTCTAAAAAACGATTTATACACAGGAAGATAGCAGTTTTATAAATGAAACGAAATCAACTCCTAAAACATTTAACAATAATGGGTTGTCTTTTTTTTAGAGAGGGAAGCAATCATACTATTTATTATAACCCCCAAAATAATAAAACCACCGCTATTCCAAGGCATAATGAAATAAAAGATACTTTTTGCAACGATATTTGCAAACAACTTGGCATTCCGAAAATTAAATAAACAGAAAACACACCTGTTATTCACTGATAAAAACCCGCTTCACCCGTTGCGAAAGCCCCGTAAGTATTTCATATTCAATCATTCCCGCATTTTTAGCGAATAAGGTTAGAGGTAAATCTTTACCGAAAACAATTACCGTATCGCCCTCTTTAACCTCCATATTGCTGACATCAGCCATGCACATATCCATGCAGACATTACCGATAATGGGTGCTAAATTCCCGTTAATCAGCACATTAACTTTTCCATTTCCTGCCGAACGGGGAAAACCGTCTGCGTAACCTATCGGAATGGTGGCAATGGTAGATTTTTTTGCGGCTTTCCACTTGCGGTTGTATCCCACCGTGTCGCTGGCGTGAATGTGCTTGATTTGCGAAACTATCGTCTTGAGTGTAACCACATTAGCCGCTTTGTTCTTTTTCAAAAACGGATTAACGCCGTACAAACCAATCCCCAAACGCACCATATCAAAATGATACTGGGGAAAACGGGACATGGCAGCCGAATTTGCAATATGTTTAATCGGCTGATAACCAAGTTCTTCCGCAATAAAATCATAGCACTGCAAAAATGTAGTTGCCTGACGGTGTGTAAAATCGTCTTCTTTGGGGTCGTCCGCTGCTGCCAAATGGGTGAAAATACTCTCAACTTTGATGCGGTAATTATTTTTAAGCAATTTCAGCAAATCGGGCAAATCTTTTTTCTCAAAACCCAAACGGTGCATGCCCGTATCGAGTTTCAAATGAATGGAAACCTGTTTAATCTGCATGTTTTGCTCCAACGCCTGAATGAGCATGTTCAGCACGCGGAAACTGTAAATTTCGGGTTGCAAATCGTATTTCAGCAACGACACCATGCCCTGTTCTTCGGGGTTCATCACCATGATGGGCATAGTTATATTCTTGTTACGCAGCGAGATACCCTCATCAGCATAGGCAACCGCCAAATAATTTACCCCGTGATATTGCAAAGCGTTGGCAATATCAATATCGCCAATTCCGTAACTGAACGCCTTGACCATTGCCATCATTTTGGTATCGGGTTTGAGCATGGTCTTGTACAGGTTCAGATTGGAAATCAAATCGGGGAGGCTGACCTCCAAAACCGTTTCATGTGTTTTGAGTTCCAAGTAGTTGGAAATCTGCTCGAAATGAAATTGCCTTGCCCCTTTTATCAGAATAACCTCATTTTCAAACTGAGAAATATCGAAAGATGCAAAAAAATCATGGGTAGTTTTGTAAAATTCCTTTTCAATGCTGAACTGGTTTGCCTGTCTGCAAATCGCCTCGCCAATGCCGATGATGCGGTCAATGTTTTTATTTTCCAGCAAAACGGCAATTTCTTTATACAGAATACTTTCCGAGTTTCTGTTTTGCAAAATATCCGACAGAATAACCGTCCGTTTTTTGAATTGATGTTGATTGTTCATCAAATCAATGGCAATCTGCAAAGAATTGATGTCCGAATTGTAGGTATCGTTGATAATCAGGCAGGAATGAATGCCCTGTTTCATTTCCAACCGCATAGCAATCGGGGTGAGTTTGGCAATCCGTTCGGCAATAATATCGTTTGAGTAGCCGAATAAAAGCATTGTCGCCCAGCAGTTTATGGTATTTTCTATGGCTGCATCGTCTGCAAAAGGAATTTTTATAGCAATCTCTTCCGTTTTATAGACGGCGCGCATACAGGTCTCTTTTTGCTGTTTTTCAATGGATTTGATAAATAAATCTGCATTTTCCTTCCGCGTACTCCAAGTGAAGAGTTTTATTTTTTTCAGCAGTTCGGTTTGCATCAGCACGTCCATAATTGTACCGTGGTCGCTGCACAAAATCAGTGTTTCCACATTGCGGAAGAGGTTCAGTTTTTCGCCCACTTTTTGCCGAATATCCATAAAATGTTCGTCATGTGCCGAGCCGATGTTGGCAAAAATACCGATTGTCGGCTCAATAATTTCCTTCAACGCCCGCATCTCGTTGGGTTGCGAAATGCCCGCCTCGAAAATCCCCAACTGGTCATCTTTGGACATCTTCCACACCGAAATGGGAACGCCTATCTGCGAATTGAAACTGTTGGGCGTGTACACAATTTTATTGTCGGGACACATCAGTTGGTACAACCATTCTTTGACCGCCGTTTTCCCGTTGCTGCCCGTGATGCCGATTACGGGAATGGCAAATTGCTGGCGGTGGTATTTTGCAAGTTGCTGCAAGGCAAGCAGCGTGTCTTCCACCACGATAAAATTCGCCTTTGGGAAAAGTGATATATCTGTAAAAGAAGTATTTACAACAAAATTACGAACTTCCCGCTGATACAGTTCGGAAATATATTTGTGTCCGTTATTTTTGGCGGTTACCAGTGCGAAAAACAGTACATTTTCCGTTCCCTGTATTTTCCGACTGTCGTATGCTAAATCTTTGATGCAAAAGTCTTTATCGTAATTTGCATACAATGTTCCTGTTATAATTTCTGCTATTTTTGATATGTTGTACATTGTTTTGAATGAATTTACTAAACTTGTGCTAAATGACGGGTTTCCTGTTGCAAGGCATACTTAACAAGACCTTGCTTAAACTCCTGTGCCTTTTGGGAAGTTTGGCGTACCAGTTCGCTGAAAGACAGATTTTTTGTCTCTTCATAATTTTCATAACGAATATTATGAATATCTTCAATGCTCAAATTATTTTCTTTATTCATCGTTATTTCCTCCTGTAATCATTGACGGCGGTAAGATTTTTATTTCGGGATAGCCCTGTAACTGATTTACTGCCTGTACTTTATTAATAGTATTTATATTTACAAAATGTTTAAAATTCCACGACACAATAATATCACATGCTAAAACGGTAGCTAAAGCAATGTGGCGCAAGTCATCGCGGTTTTTGCCTGATAATACCTCGTATTGCAGATAACGAAGCAACAATTCCCCGCTTTCATTTGTTTCAATGGGATTTTCAAAATCAATCTCGTTGATGTAATGATTTAGCAAACTTTTTTTCGGCTCGCTGCATCTGCTCAATTCCTCAAATGTAATATCTGAAATCAGCACATCATATTTACATGCCTTAATATTTTCCCACAACACAAGCGTATCCGCCATTTTTTCGGGTGTATCTGGCGCACTCAAATGACTGATAACCGATGTGTCAAGGTATAATTTTAATCTTTTCATTTTTTCTATTTTTTTTATTCCAATTTACAAAGATACCATTTTTTTTTGAATTAACAACGAATTAATTATTCCCACATTCTACTATTCAAATCCATTTTTTTATGCAAAATACGCAATACCTCTATTTCATTATTGTCTGTTATTCTGTAAAATATAATATGGTAACTTGCTTGATAACCCCGAATATCTTTGCCTATCACATCATAGTTTTTTCCAATTTTTGGGTTTTCTGAAATTTCCCTGCAAAAATCAATTAACAGTTCATAATATTTATCTGCTTGATTTTCAGACCATGTTTCAAAGGTATAATCCCAAATATTGGATAAATCCTCTACCGCTTTATTTGATAGAAAATATTTAATCATTTCTTTTTTTTGCTTTTAACAATTCGAGATGTATTTTAGGATTGAAATTCTCTGCCATTCCGCTGTCCGCCCCCTCTTGAAGAAGATTTTTTAAAATTTTAACTTTCTTTTCTTCTTCTTCCAATAAACGCAAACCGTCGCAAATAACCTCATTTGCATTGCCATATCTGCCTTCTGAAATCCTGCTTCTGATAAAATTATCAAAATAACTACCTAAACACACGGACATATTTTGTTCCATTTTTCTATTTTTTTATTCCAATTTACAAAGATACCATTTTTTATTCTTTCACAAACCGTGTTGTTTTATTTCCCATTTTCAGAAAATACAATCCATTTGCCAAATGCGAAATATCTATTGAATTGACAATAGATAATTGACAATTGACAATTTTCCGACCGTAAATATCATAAATCTGTACGGGCAACGCATGCGTTGCCCCTGCGGAAACAATATGCAATATTCCATTTGTCGGATTGGGGTACACCTGTAGAGATGTGGCATGCCGCGTCTCTACAATTCCCGTTATTTTCTGTTCTGACCAATAATAAGTACTAATACAATTAGGCGTAGTATTCCAACTCTTTCCATTCCAAGAATACCATTTTTTCTCTGTACACATATTATTGGAAAGATAATCTGACGGACATATCAAATCTGTTTTAGAATAAGATAAGTTATACGTATATTCATATTGTTCAGATGGAATATTCTTCCTGTCATATATTGTTAGCAAGGTTTCATTTCCTTTATTATCATAGGAAAAAACAAGTTTACTTTTATCTGAATTAACAATACTATCCAAACACTGCTTTTTCGTTTGGGAAAAACCGTTTATACCTGCCAACATCACCGTTAGCACCACTCCATATCTAATTAATTTTCTCATAGTTTTTTCTCTTTTGTGAATTTTTACTTATTTATTATTTCTGTTTCTAAAAATTTCACATGCTAAATAAATAGCATTTCGTAGGGAGTCTGGCGAAGCCATATCTTTTCCTGCAATTTCGTAGGCTGTTCCATGTGCGGGCGAGGTGCGGACAAAGGGTAGTCCTGCCGTAAAATTCACGCCTTCGCCGTAAGACAGCAATTTGAACGGTATCATGGCTTGGTCGTGGTACATTGCCAAAATGCCGTCAAATTTTGCGTACTGTCCCGAGCCGAAAAATCCGTCTGCGGAATAAGGACCAAAGGCATATATCCCTTGACTGAAAGCCGTTTCCACCGCAGGCACAATCACTTCTTTTTCTTCCTTGCCGAAAAGGGAATTGTCGCCTGCATGGGGGTTTAAAGACAAGACCGCAATTTTTGGCGAAGTACACAAAAAATCTTTTTTCAAACTGTTGTTGAGAATACGTATCTTTTTCAGAACCAATTCTTTACTCAACATAGACGGTACCGCCGACAATGCGGCATGGGTGGTTATCGTACCTATCCGCAGATTGCCCGCCACCATCAACATTAGAAAATCGTTGGTGTTGCATGCTTTGGCGAGAAATTCGGTGTGTCCCGCAAAGGAAAAGGCATCGGAGGAAACATTTTGTTTGTTAATCGGTGCGGTTACCAAAACGTCAATGTGTTTTTCCAAGATGTGTGAGGTTGCCATTTTGAGGGCTGCCACCGACATTTTTCCTGCCGTTTCCGTTGATTCGCCAATATCCACTTTCGTTTCCGCGTCCGTGATATTTATCAAATTGTTTTTTCCGTGTACCGCCTGACTGGGTTGCCGTACAATATTGAACATGAAATCCGCACAATTCTTGAGCGTTTTGCGGTGATACGAGGCAACTTTCGATAATCCGTACACCAAAGGCGTACAGTTATCCCATGTTTTTGAGTCCATCAAGGCTTTTGTAATCACCTCATAACCAATACCATTTATATCTCCGTGTGTTATTCCTACTAAAATCGGTTTGTCTGACATACTTATTTTATTATGATTTACCAAAGATAGCATTTTTTTTTGAATTAACAGTTAAAAAATAACCATTTTGTACTTTCTAATTTTTAAAACAGACCATGCACTATCTTCTCCAAACCATCAAAGAGCGCATTTTAAACGGGGAATGAAACCAATTAAAAAAGAAAACAAGCCTAAAAAAATTGTATTTTGCAGGCTTGCTCTCCTTTGGTACCCGAGGCCGGAATCGAACCGGCACGAGTGTAACCTCATCGGTTTTTGAGACCGACGCGTCTACCAGTTCCGCCACTCGGGCATCTGTTTTAACAGAAGATGCAAAATTACAAAAAAAAACAATACAAAACCCATTTTCATGCGAAAAAATGCACTTTTTTTTGCCTCAAAAAAAGAGGATTTTTGTAATGTATTGAATATCAGTTGATTATTTTTTCGTTGGATAGGCGGATATTTTGTTGGTTTTTTATATCTTTGCATTTAGTTTAAAAAAGTACGATGTATTGGACATTAGAGTTAGCTTCGAAGTTGGAAGACGCACCTTGGCCTGCGACAAAAGATGAATTGATTGACTACGCAATCCGTTCGGGCGCGCCTATGGAAGTAGTGGAAAATCTGAAAGAAATAGAAGAGGAAGAAGAAGTTTATGATTCCATTGAAGATTTGTGGCAAGACTACCCTTCAAAAGAAGACTTTTTCTTTCATGAAGACGAATATTAAGCGGCTATTATTTGGAAATCAGTGCAATAGCATAAGCACTAACGCCTTCTTTTCTACCGATAAACCCTAATTTTTCAGAGGTTTTTGCCTTGATGCTGATGCAGTCAGCGGGCAGGTTTAGCGTTTGGGATAGGGCAGTTTGCATTTGCGGAATGTAAGGCTGTATTTTCGGCTCTTGTATCACAAGGGTTGTATCTATATTTTCAATTTTCCACTGGTTGGCAATCAGCAACCGATTGGTTTCTTGCAAAAGAATTAAACTATTGATATTCTTATATTTAGGCTCTGTATCTGGAAAATGAAAACCGATGTCCCGCAGATTTGCCGCCCCCAAAAGTGCATCGCAAACGGCATGTATCAACACATCGGCATCGGAATGACCCGCACAACCGTAAGGATGCTCAATCGGGATTGAACCTAAAATTAATTTTCTATCGGAACTTAATTTATGGGTATCAAACCCAAGTCCTACGCGTATCATTGCTTGTCTTTTTTGTTTTTCTTGGCGGCGAAATCAAAGGAAACCGAAAACCGCAACGTATTTTGAAGCGGGTGATGTCGTGCGCTCACAGGCAGGATATAGGACGCATCAATGCAAAAGATGCTGTATTTCACGCCAACGCCGAAGGTCATATATTTGCGGTTGCCCTTGGTGGCTGCCTCGTTGAAAAAGCCCGTTCGGATAAAAAACACATCGCTGTAACCGTATTCCATGCCGAAATTCTGAATAAATTCTGCCATTTCCTCGCCGAATTTTCCTACATATTTGCCTTTTGCTTCATCCCATCTTCCAGGTGCATCGTACCAGGAGGTGATAAGGGCAGAGGCTGGATTGGTTTCAATCGGGTCTTTCCCCGATGCAATTTGAGGAGCGCCTGTGGGGTCTAATACCAATCGGTTGGCACTGTCCCTCAACCATATAGGTGGACTTGGCACTAACAATTTGTTTAAATCAAAGGCAAAAGTCAATTTGTTAAATTTGTCAATTCCAACGGTATAGGCAATTCCCGTTCGGAAATTGGTAGGCAGATAACTGCGGGCAATACTGCTGTTATAGGATATTCTGTTTCCAATATTGGAAATGCACAATCCCCATGCAATTTTA
>Ga0268262_10006515_pt1 | contig 11171 bp, 14 predicted proteins | sample TergutNc150P3_FD_190354 | JGI IMG/M metagenome (GOLD analysis project Ga0268262, IMG submission 190354) | Nasutitermes corniger P3 segment gut microbial community from laboratory colony in Florida, USA - Nc150 P3 (SPAdes) (version 2) | ecosystem: Host-associated > Arthropoda: Insects >...
GGAGCAGGCCGCGGTTTCCGCGCGGATAGCCGCCGCCATGCGCCACCTGGAAATGCTTGCCGCGGACATAGGAGAGCGCACCGCCTGCCTTGAAATGCGAAAACAATTCTGCGCCTACACAAAAGGCGTTGTCGGCGGCGCGGCTCTACGTGAAAAAGCAGTCCACGCCGAAACGGTTGAAGAGTACCGGCGGATAGTTAAAGAGTCATTTAGCGGTACATGTTGACTTAACAAGATACAGGCATAATACTGTAATTTATGGATGAAGATATCCGCTGGAAACAGCGTTTTAAAAATTATAAAAAAGCGTTAACTTCCCTGAAAGCTGCCGTTGAATTGGCGGCTGAACGAGATCTGACTGATCTTGAAAAACAGGGGATGATACAGTGTTTTGAATTCACTTTTGAACTGGCATGGAATGTGATAAAAGACTACCTTGAAGAACAGGGAATAACCGGAATAATCGGCAGTAAGAACGCGGTTCGGTACGCGTTTAATAAGGATATTATTGAGGATGGGGAGGTCTGGATGGATATGATCAACGACCGCAACGTGGCTTCTCATGTGTATGATGAAGAGACAGCCCAGGATTTATATACGGCTATAAAAAATATCTATTATATTCAGTTCAACAAACTGAATGAAAAAATGAATAGTCTGGGCTAAAATGAAATATGGATTGTCTGACAGAACATTAGACTCACTTAACTCTATCGTTCGTAAATATCCGGGTATTAAACAAGTTGTGCTTTACGGAAGCCGGGCAAAGATGAATTTTCGCAGAGGTTCAGATATTGATCTGTCACTTAAGACCGACAACGCCTTTACCCATTCAGATCTTCTGCATATCGCAAGTGATTTTGACGATTCTGACATGCCGTATTTTGTAGATGTTTCTATTTACTCCAAAATTTCAAACCCTGATTTGAAAGCTCATATCGACAGGGTAGGGAAAGTTCTGTACCCTTCATCATAACAAATAGTATATACAATTTTTATTAAAAACGCTATAATTAATAAAAATATAAAGCGAGGTGTTATTATGGTTAATTTGATTTTGTTTGGGGCGATTGCCGTTGTTCTTGGCGTCGGGCTTGGCATTTTATTCAATAAACTGGTCGTTAAGGATTTCCCGGAGAACGGCAGAAAAGCGAGTTATGTTAAAACGGTTGTCGTTTTTCTTTTAATTGCCGTCGTAATATTCGCGGCATTATACGGAAAATCTATAGTTGATCCTTCTGTTAAATCTTTTTCCGGTAAAATTGAACAGGATATCAAGAAAAACTATTCCAACCTTGATATTGTCAAAAACGGGATTGATTTAACGGCGGCCAGCAAAGATAGCTCCAAATTAAATAATACTGTAAACGACTTAACCAGAGTTTTAAAACCAAGCGATTTCGGCGTTCCGGCTTTTATCTGGAACACGGTATTAAGCAACGTAAAAAAAGAATTGCAAAAAATAATAATCAGTTTCAACAAATCGGGAGGCGCGTCTAATCCTTTTGTCGATGAAAGAAATTATCTGACGGTTTCGTCATTTATAAAAGGCTTGCAAGTTACCATACTAAATGTTGTAAAGATCACCGTTATAGTCATTATTTCTATCTGTGTAATTCTTTTAGCGATTTATATACTTACTTCATTATCAAAAGCGTCTAAAGAAAAAAAGCGGGTTGCAAGCAAAAACGCCGGTTGACCTTATATAATTCTATCTTTATTCTTTAAGATATGAATATCATAAGGCGGCCTTTCAGGTATCAGACCTTTGGCGCGGTATACTGGCTGATTGTAATAAACGTTATCATTTACGCGTCAGGGCGGTTGTTGGGAAGGAATTTCCTTTTTTTTCTGACAGAACGGCTGTCGATGATCCCTTATAAAATTACCGAGGACAAGTGGCTTTGGACTTTTGTCACTTATATGTTCATGCACGGTAATTTCCAGCACATTCTTTTTAATATGCTTGGCCTTCTAATTTTCGGAATTCATGTTGAAAGACAGATGGGCAGCAAGGAATTTCTGCTTTACTACTTTGTTACGGGAACTTTGGCGGGAGTTTTTTCTTTTGCGGCTTATTACTATACGCGCAATTACTGGGTAGCGCTAATGGGCGCGTCCGGCGCGCTCTTTGCCGTGGAGCTTGCCTACGCGGTGTTTTTCCCCGACTCGATTATTTATATCTGGGGTATACTCCCGCTTCGCGCCCCTGTGATGGTTCTGGGTTTTACCGCGCTGGAACTGTTTTTCAGTATCACGGGGGGACGGGGCAATGTTGCCCACCTTACCCACCTTGCCGGTTTTGGTTTCGGCTGGATTTACTTTTTGGCGCGCTTCGGGATAAATCCCTGGCGCAGGCTTTTCAGGCGTTAAACCGGGCTTCAGCCCGGTACGGCAAACTCCGGCGGGAAAGCTCAATCATGCCGATATATTGGGTCGAAAATCCCGCTTTTTCAGCCAATTTTGCCTGAAAAGGCCGCATTTTTTGCGGTTTTTCCTCAAATTATTTGCCAGTATATCCCGTAAGTTAGCCATTTTATAACGAATAATTCCACAAAAAAAATCATAAAATATTCAAAGATATTGACAATCAACGTAAAAATGGTATATATTAGTGATTAGTTGATAAGTTTGAATTTTTAATTCAATTTTTGGATAAAAAATTCAAAAGAGTTTACAAGTGTAAATTGCCGATTTTCGGCTTTTTAATAATCCGCTCGTATGAGCAGGAAAATTCTTTAATACCAGCCATGAATAAAGCAGGTATTAAAAAAGGAGTGTTTTATGAAAAACACATTAAAAGTTTTAGGGATTATCGCTATGGTAGCGTTAATCGGTTTCTCAATGGTTTCTTGTAGTGATGATGATGCCGGCGGCGGCGGTAAGTCTCCTGACGGGACTTGGGAAGGAAAAAATACGTACCTCGGCACCGAAGATAATGGCGCCAATGGTAAAACATTTACCGTTGTTATCTCCGGCGATGATATTACAATTACAGGCAACGACAAAGAATTAAAGGGAAAATTAGTGGATGATCCTAGTATTCCTACAACTCCTACCCCGCAACAACCAGGTATAGATGAACAAACCGATATTTATAAGGATATCAAAAAAGATTCAGCCACAGTAGGGAAGCTTATTTATCATTATATTAAAGCTAGTGCTGGCGGTGAAACCTATGAAGAAGAAAATTTAGATATTGACATAGATCCTCCTGAACTTGGCGGCTGGGTTAGCCTTTCAACAATCACCGGTGATCTTGCAAGGAAATAATTAATCCTTTCGTATTAAATGGCTGTCCGCAAGGGCAGCCATTTTTTTTGTCCGCGTGTTTACTTTACAATGTATCAAAAACATGATACATATAAGGTCATGGATGAAAATTCATGTGAAATTTACGCCGGACCGAAATTTACTTTGGAATGGTATTATGATAAAAATGGGGAAAGTGCCGGATTTGACTATTTTATAGAAATGACACGGGAACAAAGACGAAAATTCTTTGTTTTAGTAAAAAGAATGGGGGATTTTGGTAAAATATTTGATATAACAAAATTTCGTAATGAAGGAGATGGTATTTATGCATTTAAGCCACAACCTGATAGATTTTTATCATTTTTTACAGATGATAAAAAAATAATTGTAACAAATGGTTTTTTGAAGAAAACGGTTAAATTACCGCAAAATGAAAAAGATTTTGCAATAAGATGCAGGAATGATTATTTTGAAAGGAAAAAAGGAGGAAAAAAATAATGGAATCAACATTTGACAAATTTATTAATAATGATCCAAAGGAAAAGGAATTATTTGAAAAAGAATATAATGATTTTCTTTTATCTGAATTTGTGCTGGAAAAAATGGAAACGGAACATATCTCTGTAAGGACATTGGCAAAAAGGGCAGGTGTATCTCCGACAATAATACAAAAAATACGGAGTAGAAATGCTGAAAGAATAAATTTCAGGACATTTAGAAATGTATTACATACATTGGGATATAAGATTAACTTAGAAAAGATATAACAAGCCTTTCGTATTAAATGGCTGTCCGCACTAGTAGTCCGTAACAACTAAAACTTTACAAGGCATTATTCCCAAATTTCATCACGCGGAGGCGTCGAACCAAAGGTTCGCGAGTCGCGGAGGCGCGGAGTTTATGTCCGATAATTCATCGTTATTCAAGGGATAACACCTTCAAAACAACGCCTACCCGACAAGAATTTTTTTTAATATCGATAAATATTTTCAGTGAGCGTGAGGCGCGCAGCCTGCCCCGCGACACTGGTGTGGATCGCCTACCAAGCCACGCCAAAGCGTGCGTAGACCAATGCCACAGCCGCAGGAGCGGGGCAGGCTGCGCGCCTCACGCTCACGGGAGATAAGTTAATGAATAGAAAAATTAAAATACGATAATCCTAAATACAACGACTCGCGAACCAAAGGTTCGGCGCCCCCGCGTGAGGTTTTTTTGTAAACAGGTAGCGCAGCGGCGTCAGTCACAGAGTGGTTGTGGTTGGAACTGGCTCATAATGACTTGAGAAAACAATCATTTTTTTGTATAATACTAAGTAGAGGCGTTGAAGTTGGCAAAAACCAGACTTTATTTAGACAATTGTTGTTTTAACAGACCATATGACGACCAAACCAACCTCAATATTCGCCTGGAAGCAGAGGCAAAACTTTTTATACAGAACGAGATATTAGAAAGAAACTATGAACTTGCAGGGTCTTTTATGATGGATTATGAAATTTCCGCTAATCCGTTTTATGACAGACAATTGGCTTTTATGAAGTGGAAAAACATAGCGGCTTTAGATGTTGACCCTGTAGAAGGAATATTAACAAGAAGCAGAGAAATAATGCAAAAAAATATAAAACAAAAAGATGCAATACATATAGCTTGTGCAGTAAAAGCGGGATGCGATTATTTTTTAACAACAGACAGGAAAGTATTAAATAAAAATATACCTGAAATAAAATTAATAAATCCGCTTGATTTTATACGTCAATTTTACATAGTAGGAGATGAAGAATGAGGACAGATACACTAATAAGAACAGAAGGAATGGATACTTTAATAAAAAACTTGGGATTAGTTGAGGCTGAACGCTTTGTTATGCTCATACAAAAAGAGCCTTTTGATTATACAAAATGGCAGGAAAATCTATTTAAAGATATGACCATAGACGAAATATATAATAATGCAGCGGACTTAAGGCAAAAAAATAAAAAGATATGATTTTTATCAGGTAGCGCAGCGGCGTCAGTCACAGGGAGGTTGTGATTGGAACTGGCTCATAATGACTTGCAAACTCTATAGAATTAATACCGGGAATTGAAACTTCATTTTCCATTCGTTCCGCTAAAACTCTCAAAGCCAAAGCCTTTGCTCTTGATCCCGCCCGTAACGGTGTTACACCGTATGCAAGCACACCGGGAATTTCAGGAATTTCAGCTATCCATCGCCCGTCTTCTTCCTGTTCAAACTCAATATCAAAATTCATAAAGACCTCAATTTAGAAATATATAAAAAAAGAAGCGATTGTACAAGCACGGAACGGCACATAGCAACAATTTTAACTAAAACCCCACGCGGAGGCGTCGAACCAAAAGTTCGGCACCTCCGCGTGGGGGCTTTTTGTAAACATTTAAATGTTACAAAATGAGAAAAACGATTTATTATAAAGGTAGTAAATATTATAATCATATTGATTTTGCTGAGATTTTGCAGAATTAATTGACGGTACATCTAAACAGGCTGGTAATTTATGAAGAATAAGCTTTTTTTAGTTTTAATCATTGGCTTGCTGGCGCTCAGTTCGCTGAAAGCCCAGACACGAAAAGAAGTAAAAGTAAACACGGTCAGCAATTCCACGCTTGTTAACGGATTCAAAGTTACCGCTCCAACTTATGATCTTGTAAATACAGACGGGCGGACAAACGTTATAAAAATAAACGGAGCCGCCGCTCAATGGAACGCGATGGAATATTCCCTCGCGAATTACAGGAACAAGCCTGTTACCATTTATTTCTCGGCGGACGTAATGCGGACAAGTCCCGGGAAAGGAATGTCCTGGACTGTGAACAATGATCCTGAATATCCTTCCGTAGCCGCCGCGCCAAATCCCCAACCCGGGGTTTGGTATAACATGAGCGGAAATTTGACTGTTATTCCCTCCGGCGATACTCCGTTTCTTCATTTGAATAAATGGGAACAAAACAGCCCTAATACATTCTTCTATGTAGATAACATCAATATAAGAATTGAAACATGGGATTATACCCCCGCCTCCGTAATCACGGCGGCAGGACAGGCAAACAGTAACGGCGCACGGAACATTTACGTCAGCGCGGGCAAAGGGTCTGCCGGCGGAAACGGCGCGCAAGATCGGCCGTTTAAAAAAATCGCCGACGCGATGCATTATGCCAAACCGGGCGATACTGTACTGGTCGATTCCGGGACTTACCACGAAAGATTTAGCGTGCCAGCCGGAGAAGCGGGGAAACCCGTTACACTTGCAGCAATGCCGGGAGCGGATGTTGTAATCTCGCCCGCAATCACCATTACGCCGCAGTGGAGACAGCATCAAAAAAATATTTACGCGGCGGATATAAGCGAATATGTACAATATATTGACACAAATTTCCCTCAGCTTTTTGCCGACATGGATTCTATGGTGGAAGCAAGATACCCAAATATGGGTCCTTCTATGTCAACAATGTGGGATTACAAAAGGGATGTAGCGCAAAAGGGAACCAACAAAAACACAGTTGTCGCAAGCGGCGACATTCCCGCGGATATTGCGGGCGCAAAGGTAATAATTTGGCCGGGAGACAGCGAAGTCCCCGGTTGGAGACCGGTTATTTCGCCGGTAAAAACGGTAAATGGCAGGACGATAAATCTGGCGAATGAAATAACCGGCAATTCCAGCCCTCATACAAAAAACGATCCCGATACGCCATATCCGGGTAACCCGTTTTACATTACCGGGGCATTGGCGCTGCTGGACGCGCCCGGCGAGTATTATTTTGACAAACAGACCAATCTTCTGTATTTTTATCCCCCATGGGACGGCGCGCCGGCACAGCGTACTCTTTCCATGCGCGGTAATGACATCGCGATTTTTGCGGCAAATACTTCCTATGTAACAATTAAAGATATTACCGTTTTTGGCGGCGGTATAAATATGCGTAACACCAAAAACAATACGCTGGAAAACTGCCGTGTTTTGTACGCTCAGCATTTTTATGTCAGCGATTATTCACAGATTGAGGAATACAAGTGGAGTAACTGCATGGTTGTTACGGGAACAAACAACCGGATAACGCGATGTGAATTCGGCAATACAAGCGGCAACGGGATTGTTCTTGGGGGCGACGATAATGTATTTACCAATAACTATGTTCACGATACAAATTACGCGGGTAATTTTCTTGACGGAGTGTATGTTTTATCCTCAAAACGTTTGGAAATTTCGCATAATACGATGATTAATCAGGGACGCGCTCATGTTTATTTTGCTTATGGTCACTCTTTTGAAAAATGTGTTGTCCGCAATAACTATTTTGAAAACCACAGCATACTAGTTCCCGACGGAGCGGGCGGATTTTATACCATTAATACCAACGGCGGCGGCAGTGAGATATACAACAATTTTGTCGTTGTCGGCGGCGGCAAAGGCGACAATGGAACAATGAAAAGACTTCTTTCCGGCTTGTATGTTGATGATTTAAGTTTCAATTACATTGTTCGTCATAATATTGTTATCGGCGGCACCGACGCCGGAATACGGCACGGTCTGACGCATGTAAACATTCCGCCGCAGCAAGGGACGCGCTTTATTAACAACACAATTATTGGCTCGCAAAACGGGTTCGGCTTCCATTATATTTACGGACAAAACACAGACGCGAGAAGCGTCACAATTGCCGACAACCTGCTGGTAAATATTAAATCCCTTGATATAACAGGCGCGGGTTTTGAAAACGGGAAATGGGTTAACTACGACGGTAATTTTGATAACGGCGCTATACCTGTAACAAAAAACAGGGAAAGACGCATGACTTCATCCGGCAATGCCCGGGGAACTGTAGACGCGCAATACCGTCCCGAGGGCAGTACCCCCGATATCGGCGCAATTCCAAGAAACGGCGCTTTATTTAAATTCGGGGCGGATTGGACTTCCCTTCATTAATTGCAATTTTGTGTTTACGGCGCGGTTAATCATATATTGAACTTCCTCATTTGCATTTTGCGCAATTATTTTGGTGTCCGGGTTCATGTTAGGAAACACGCGGAAAATTTCATCCGCGAACGCCTGTCCAATACTTTTAATATCATTGAAGTCCAGGACAACTTCCTTAAACAATTCAAGGCCGCTTAAAATTCGCCTTGCCTGCGAACGCGACACCAAATCATCGCTGCTTGCCAGATTTATGGGAACAATGGTTTTATCAAAATCACCCGGTATTTCCGTTGAAAATTTGTCAAAAATATCTTTCAGTACCTTGCCGCTGTTATTTTCAAGATACATATAAACCAAAGTAGAAAACTTTGTACTGCCGGTTTTTAAATTATTTTCTTTTTGTTGGTTTACGGCATAAGTTATCCCTTTGGAAATAATTATAAAATCGTCAAAAGCTTTTGATGTAAAAAAAATGCCTTGTCCCGAGTGCCGCGTTTTATCAGTTGTGCGTTTTCCCTTTGCCAATTCAAATATCGCGTCTTTTTCGTCGGAAAGATTTAAATTCTTTTTGATATTATAAAAAATACCAATCCCGTCATCACAGACAGACAGGCTGGTGAACACTTTGTTCTGATTAATTACCAAATTAATATTTTTTCCTTTGGAATGTTCTATGGCATTATTGAACATCTCTAAAAATCCATACGTCCAAATACGCTTGATATTATCAGGTACGCCGGAAAAATGTTTTTTTATATCTTTTTCCCAAACAGCGTCTTCGGATAAGGTTTTGTCAATCTTATAAACATATTTATTTTGCACGGACTGTAAAGCATATCGCCCGGATTTTCTGGTTAACTTTCTTTCCGACAACAGCCTGTCAATATGTTTATAAACTGCCGGCAGCGAAATATCAAACTGTTCCGATGTAAGCGCGGCGATATTTCTGTTTCCGGTAACATTTGTCAGAATAAAGTCACGAATTTCTTCGCCTCGTTTACGAATGCCCGGCATTGTTTCCTTCCTTAATTACATATAAACCTTACAAACAACCAATGTAAACCTTATCCATATATGATGTAAACCTTATCCATATCCGATATAAACCTTATTATTATCCATTATAAACCTTATTAACGGGAAAAATCAACCTTATAACAAAGAGAAAAATTAGATTTATAGCGGTATTTCAAAGGATATTTACGGTTTTAAACCCGGTACGGCAAATTCCGGCGGGATTTTTGTGGGAGCGCCTTTTGAATCGACAAACGCCCATGTAACTTTTGCTTCTATTAACAGGTCTTCGCCGCGCCAAATTTCCTGCGCTATTGTGCCGCTTACCGCGCCTATTTTTACAGGGCGCGATTTGATAATCAGCGTGTCGTCGGTAAACGCGGGTTTTTTATAATCAATCTCGATTCTGGCAATGTAAAGGCCGTATCCGGCTTTGGTCGCTTTGACAAAATCAAAACCTATGTCTTTTAAAAACTCATAACGCGCGTATTCAAGGTAATTAAGATAATTTGCGTTATTTACATGGTTGTAACCGTCGCATTCATAGCTTCTTACCCGCAAAGAACATTCGGTATTCATACCGCAATAATACCCGATACAGAAATATTTGAAAAGAGTCGTTTTCTCATGTATGATAAATAATGTTCAATTTTTGCCCTTCTTGTTCTTCAAAAAAAATCAAATTTGAAGACGGCAAAGTTTTCCGCTGCCCCGACTGCGGTTATGTTTATTACCACAATGTAGCCGCCGCTACCGGATGTCTGATCAGCGTGCCGTCGCCTGACGGAGAACGGCTTATTTTTACAGTCCGCGGCAAAGATCCCGGAAAGGGCTTAATGGATATGCCCGGCGGTTTTGTTGATCCCGGCGAAGGCGCGCTTGACGGCCTTTACCGCGAACTGCGGGAAGAATTAAACTGGACGCCTTTGACCGCTAAAAGCGGTCAGACGAAACTTGCGGATGTTTTTAAACTTTTCGCGTCTTTTTCCAATGTATACAAATACAAGGGAGTTGATTACAACACCTGCGACTTGTATTTTACCGTCAGCGCGCCCGGTCTTACGCGGAACGATTTGCGTTTGCAGGAAGGCGAAATCGCCGATGTTCTTTTTCTTAAACCGGAACAAATTGATTTTGATCAATTCGCCTTTGAATCCACAAAGCGGGCGGTAAAAGCTTATTTAGGTACTTTTAATAAATAGATAATTTTTTGGAGGCTGTAAATGGCTAAAGTCAAGTTTGTGTTGTTAAGCGTAATAGGCGCAATAGCTTTAAATGGAGCGATAAGGGCGTATTTATACATAGACACCGAAGGCGGCGGGCTTACATGGATGTTGTTTTTTATTTTGCTGTTTGCGTTTGATATTATTTCCATCATAAGTATTTTTTTATCATCAAGAATGATAAAAAAGCAGGAAGAAGAAAAACTCAGAAAATCGGCGCGTCTTGTAAAATTAATCTCAATCTTTTTCTGGATTGCGGCATTTCTCTATTTCAATTTCAAGGTCAGAGGATTTTGGGAAACTGATATTCTTGTTTACCAGGCGGCGTTATGTACGGTGTTTTTGGGAACATCGATCTTCAGTATCGCTTACATAAGATATTTGCACAAAGAAAAAAAGCTAAGTTCAGGAAAAGCGGTAATCTTTACTATTTTACAGTTGATTATTGGTCTTGATATTATAACGACATTGATTCTTGCTCATTCCAAAAAAACCAAAGAGGAAGCCAGACTTGAAAAAAGTAAAAAGAGCGCGGGAGAAATAGCGCGGTTTTATCTTGGCTCCTACACGCCGCCTTTATTTTTCGGCGTTATCGCGGACGCTTTTAAACGGAAAAATGTTTCCGAAAAAATTAAAAAGACAGGCGCGTTTTTCGCGGATCAGTGGCAAAACCACCGCGTCCGCTGCGGCGTAATTATCGCCGTTCTTTGTTTAATTCCCGTCGGCTTTGCCGCGTACAATTTTTATCA
>Ga0268262_10006516_pt1 | contig 11171 bp, 15 predicted proteins | sample TergutNc150P3_FD_190354 | JGI IMG/M metagenome (GOLD analysis project Ga0268262, IMG submission 190354) | Nasutitermes corniger P3 segment gut microbial community from laboratory colony in Florida, USA - Nc150 P3 (SPAdes) (version 2) | ecosystem: Host-associated > Arthropoda: Insects >...
AAACCAAAAAGTCTTAAACAAGGCAATTATCACATTCATCTTTTGCTTTTGCTACTCAAGAATGTTGATGTATTGTCCGAGATTTGGGTCTGTTATGGTTTGAACGCTTGAGTTGGGGGTATCCACAGTGGCGGCTTGTTCTTTTTCCTTATCAAGGCTCATTGCCTTTTCTTGCACTGCCGCTTGTTCCTGTACTACCGCCTGGCCTATGTCTACTGATACTGCTTCTATGTCCATACAATCATTATAGCACTGTCCGTTGGAAAATACAATTAGCGATGTATGAGTATTGCGGTAGAGGTCGGGCTGAAAGCAATAATCGGGAATTTGGGTGTCAGGCACTCGGCGTTGCCAGAAAGAAATGTTTGTTATTAATGAGAAAAACGGTGACTAACACCATGTGCGCTTAGTAACCCTTCACAGCCTTGGGAATGTAACAACACGTCCTAACGGTATATTCAATCACTGAAATTGTGTGTATATAAAATGCTATACAACTTAATACAAAATTATTTTTCAAAATATAGACAAAAACAGGCATTTATGTTACTATGAAATAACAGAGGGTATTGTGGGAATAAAAATAACTGAAAATAAGCCAAAAGATACCACTTGTAAAGCTTTATGTATTAGCTGCAAACATGAAACGAATCATAAAGTATTATATTCTTTATTATTACATGGAAACGAGGAATTTGAAGATTATTCATGGTATGAGTGGGCAAATGAATATCAAGTTATCAAATGCTTAGGTTGTGAAGAAATATCTTTTAGGATTACTAAGTCCAATTCTGAATCTATGAACCCAGAAACTGGTGAATATGATGTTGAGGAAATTCTGTATCCACGAAGAACAAAAGAAACTATAAATGGCAAAATATATTTGAATTTACCATTCACAATAAAGTTGTTGTATCAAGAGACAATTGACTGCTACAATAACAACATTCTTTTATTATGCGCCGCTGGAGTACGTAGTTTGGTTGAAGGTATATGCCAAAATAAAAAAATTATAGGGGGTAATATCAAAACAATAAAAAAAGATGGAACAGAAGAAAAAAAATACAGTAATAATTTAGATGGTAAAATAAATGGTTTATTCGAAAAAGGCATATTGACTGAAGAAAATGCAAAAATTCTGCATGAGCATAGATATTTAGGAAATGAGGCAGTTCATGAATTGTCGATGCCATCACGTAGTGAATTGGAATTAGCGATAACAATAATAGAACATGTCCTTGATTCAATTTATGAGATACCTGCAAAGAGTGGCGAATTAATGAATTTGCGAAAACATGCCGGGAAAAAGATATAAGATTATATTAATTACGGAAAACTAGAAAACGACAATTAGTAGTACATAATATTACTTTTTCTTGATAATCTTTTTAGGGCTTTTTCTGGTTCTTGGGGCTGTTGTAATGGTGGTTTCTTTGCTCAATTTAGTAGGCTTTTCAGCGGTTTCATTTTTCGGAACGGCGGGTTTCTTGGCTTTTGGTATGGCTTTAAGAGTATCCTGTAATTCATTGTCTTTTGAAGCCTCGTTTATGTCTGCTTCACGCTGTAGGTCAAGCCAAAAGGCTGGAGTTTGACCGAAAAATTTGGCAAGGCGTAGGGCTGTGGGAACAGTAAATTTCGATTTACCAATAACAAGTAGGCGTACTGCGGAATTGCTTAGTTTAATCGCTTTAGCAAGTGAAAATGGGTTTAGCTGGTACTCGTCCATGAGAGATTGAAGAACGCTTGCGGGGGACTGTGGTTTTGGCATTGAAAAATCCTTTTAAGGTAGAATGATTAGTCTATACAAAAATAAACAAAAAGTGTCTATAGCCTAAAAAGATGTGATTGTCACCAAGCTCTAGCGTTAAGAGTTAAAATTTAGATATAACTTCTGTTCAAAGGTTATTAATTCTCACCTCAGAGCCCACCATTTATAATGTGTATTAGAAGTAAACTCGACAATGACAGCAACAAAATCATGACCATAAGGAAGCGCATATCCTAATATTATTGTATATGTATCCCCTGCGGTATATTTATATTTAACTAGCATTTTGTTTATAGCTTCCAACTGCCCATTGGTTAGTTTATTTAGAAAATTTAACTTAGGAAAATCTGAAATACGTTGTTCTCCTTTGTTCTTTCCCTCGTATGAAATTGTACAGCTATAAATACCATCGGAAGTATATACTGACTCTTGATATACTTCCCCAATTCCCCATTGTGCAAACAATACCCCTGAAAATATTACTAACATCAAAATAAAAAAAGTTTTCTTCAACATTTTATTCTCCTTATTTCTGTAATTATATCTTAAATGAAAAACTTTTGCAACTATTTTTAAATTTACTTAAAAAAAATCAATATCAAAAATGATTTATAGAATGTAACTGACTTTTGAGGTAAGTAGTTGGAGATTGTGGGAGTACTGACTTCTGTCCAAAATGTGAAATAGTGAAACATCATAAAAGAAAACAACTCGTATAAAGTTTTACATAGCCATAGCCATCAATAGACTACAAAACATTAATATACAATTATTTAATACCTTATTGTTTACGAAAACTTTATTATTTAATGAAAAATGAAATTCTAAATACTATAAAATCGCCATTGAATCTTTTGAAAAAGGCACTTCTATATATTCCTTGTTCAAATCATGTGTAGCATATTCATCAAAAAAAATAAGTCTTAACTCATGCTCATAATTATGAACCTGCGTTTTATTAAAGCAAGTACCATCTTTCATAAGTTCATTAATAATGGAAGAAATTTCCAACCCTACATCTCCTACTGTTTTCCCTATGACAGGTAATGGGTAAAAGCCTTTTGGTATTGACTTCACATAATTAACTTTATCAATAAACAATATTTTATTATTGTTCTCACAATAAGTTTCTACATCTTTTTTAAAATTCGGAAAATTTACCTTTATGACATTCTTACCGAATTTTTGTTTCATTAAATCTGCATCGCGACTTCCTATTTTACTAGTAAAAAAGCATGCGGTACGGGTTATTTGCGCCAGTGAGAATGATTTCCATTGACTACCATGTGTTTGCCAATATAATGAACCATCTATATTTCTATTTGCTTCTGTAAACCAATACTTGCTCAACACTTCATCTGGTACCTTATCATTATTTCTCATTTGCCAGTAAAATCTAAATACACCAGAGTCAATAATTTCTTTTCCGTTATTTGTGAAATGATAAACTATTTTTTGATTAAATCTAGGAGATGTTTTTATGATTGAATTTTTCAATTGTATACAACATATTACTTTATCATTTTTATCGCGAGTATATACGAAATTGACAGGGTTAAAAGGGTCTGTTTTGCATACCATATTTAATTCATTCTCCATTTACCCGCCTTATAAAACGATTATACAATGTAACATATTCATTTGACCCTGCTCTCACATGTAACCAATATGACCCAAATCCAGAAAACTTAATTTCCATTCTGCCTGTATTTGAATTGCCATAAGCAAGCACTAAATCCCACCCTCTTAAATAGTAATACCATTTTCCATAAAGGTAATAATATCCATTAAATGTTGGACGAGACCCAGAAATAACATTATTTACACCACCTATTCTCATTTCAAAAGAATCAGCATATAAAAGATCAGAAAAAACACCATCTTCTTCATTTTGGCGTCTAAGACGATTCCAATCGTCACTTGCTATTACAGTCCATTCAGTAAATTTACCACCAAAACCAGAAGTTTCAATCCATGTTTGTGAATAAACTGAATATGAACAAAATAAAACAAATTTTTTCTTCATGTTTTCCTCCACTGAAAAATTAATATTTTACTCTAGGATTATAACCCCCTATCTGATTTTTTAGTTCTGGTTCTATTTGGCAATAAAAAGTATTAGTAGCATATACTACATTGTTCACTAACAAGGTAGCTGTCATTTGTGAACTTGGACGTGTATATCTTTCTTCAAAAAGAGATGAAGGGCTATAAATTCTTCGTTCAAGTCCGTCCATTTTTACAGCAGTAATCCAATTATGAGCTCTTCGTTCCATATCATTCATAGCAACTTGATTGCGGCTTCTTATTTTTTGGTTTTCAACGTCAATACGACTCTGTTCTCGATCATAAGTATTTTTCCATCTTGTATAATTTGCAACAGCTTCATTATATTCCAATGTTTGCATAAATGATTCAAGTTCTGTTTTTTCCCGAAAACTCTTACCAGAATAAGGTTCATCAAACAGTCCAGTCTGTATATTCCGCCCTTCTGCTTTAAATTGTTTTTGCTGATCACTAAGGAGTAAATTATCTAATGACACACACCCACCAATACTTAGAAATAGAAATAAAATGCAAAAAGCCAATAACCAATTGTTTTTCATTTTTTATGTCCTCCATTGTTCATAAATATTATTGAGTATAAACCCAATAATTTAATAATGGGAACCTCTAAAAACCCATAATTAAGCCTGTATTATACTTGTTATATGTGGGTTTTAGCACTTAAAACAGAGGTTTTCTATAGTTTTTAGAGGTTCCCTAATATTATTCTTCAAAAAAAATGACTTTCTTCAAAGCCCGACCTCCGTCTATTTCTATAAAACATACACAGAGCGTAGCCTGTGTGAATCCTTATAAATATGGAAACCTACGAGTAACTAAAAAGACTATTTTAAATCCATTATTGAAATAATGATCATAAAAAATGCCTCCACTCATTTCACTAGTACCTACACCAAAAGAGCCACTAATATAAGGAAATCTTAGAGAATTAAGATAAATTATTTCTGTGTCTGTATAAGATAACAATCCTCCTGCTAAACCACCACCAAGACCAATTTCAACACGATCCTGTACCTTCTTTACTATAGTTAATATTCCACCAATTTTGTAATTAAAGTTTATTGCATCACTAATTTTTCCAAAAGCTGATACTGACAAACTAGCATCACCCAAGAGAAGAAAAGTATATTTACCGTTGGGCGATAAATAAAACCCTCCATTAAGTCCAAATGTAGCTATATCCCAACCAAATGTATTACCTCCACCTAATAATAAATTATATGAATATCCACCTGCAAGACCTACATTAAACTGACTAGAAGGAACGGGTTTTGGTGTATTTGTAACAGGCGGTGGTGTGTATGTAATAGGCGGTGGCGTGTATTGAGGGATGTTCTGCTTGACTGCCGGGTTTTTGCGAAGCAATACCTCCCATTCGGCCTCGGGCATTACGCTGATCTTCTTTTGATTTGCGGCGTTTTCTGCGGCAATTCCGTCAATGCTGGCTATGCGAATGGTTAGTTTATCGGTAATTAAATTCGCGTCCACAGCCTGGAAAGAAACAGTTCCATCCCACTGACGTGACGGCGTCACAATGGTATCTTTAACTTCAAAACCGTAAGGCACTCTGACAGTTTGTCTGCCTATGCTTTTTCCTTCGTCATTGAGAATTTCCACTACCACGGTATAATTGGAACTCTTTATTTGATTAACAAACGGCGAGGGGGTACTTAATGTTTTCGCTGGCCAGTCAAGTTCCCAAGTTTCTGCCCTTCCGGTTGCCCGCAAGCCATTTTTTACCGCAGTCAGTGTCCCATTTATACGATCTGACCATGCGATATCAGGGTAAGAGAATATCCGAATGCTTATTTCTATGGTTTCTTTCTCCCAGTTAATTTTGCCCTTCTCTATATCTGTGGAATAAACAATGTAAAACGGCTGGGGTTCCTTGAGGGTATTCGCAAGAAAGGCCTCGGTTTCCCGCAAACGCGCCACCCATTCCCTGCGCCATGTTATTTCGTTGCGGGTGTCCTGGCCTATGTTCCCGCTTGAAATATTCGCGGTAAGAATATTCATTCGGCTTGTCGCTTCCGCTAACCCTGTGTTGTAGTCATTAGCCTGAATATAATAAGAGAGGGCTTCTACCACTGTTCCCTGTCTTTCGGCGGCAATCCCTTTAGCCAGCGCAGTCTCCGCCTGTATTTGGGTTGTATTAGCTGCGGTATTTAACTCCCGCCGCCCCTGCTCTGTCAGGCGTACTCCTAATTGCCCTAACAAATCTGTCGAAGCTTCTTTTATTGCCGACAAGTTTTCTAGCGCGAAAGGAGACACCGCTTTGGGGGGATACGAGGCTTTCCGTTCTCCAGATTCCACATCCGTTACAGCAAGTTCCAGCATATAGGCACTTGCAGTTTTGGTTATAGACCCGGCGAGTATATACCGGGCATTGGTGAGTTTTCCGATACTGATATAATCATCATCTGAATAATTCCCAGATAATGATTGTTTCTGTTCGCCAAGGATTTTTTCCAGATTCTGACGGTCAATAATTGTCATAGCCGAATATCTGTTAAAATCCCCGGTAATGGAACTTTGAATCATGGAAGGTATATGTTGCTCAGTCGCGGAAAGCCCCTTGCCTGTCGGCTCAAGCACGGCTAACCTTATACCCTTACCACCATCTCCGATCCAATATACAGAAGCAGGGGGAGGTGAAGAGATGACAACCGGAACAGACTGTTGTGTTTGCGACTGTTCGTCCTTGTCTTTGCTTCCTCCTGCCCAGCATAACGTGGACAGTAGCAGAAGAAAAATTACAAAACTGGGCGCTACGCTCACTTTATTAATATTCATGGTTCCCTACTAAACACAGTGACTCCATGTGCTCCCTAAAGGACACTCTGGAAAAATGCTGAGAGTACCACTTCGCCCCAAATATCTATCTAACCATTTAAAAGCAAACAGCACATAGCTCACCTTAATGTACCGTTTGCAATTGCAATATTGTTGCTAAAAAAAAGACGGAATAGACTGTTGCACAATATTTCCTGTTGCATCCAAAAAAGCAAAAGTTTGTGTCTGATACATCCATCTAAGCGTCAGAACATCACCAGCTTTAATATCAGCCAGTTTAGTAAGTCTTAATTCTGTCGTTTTATACCGGATAATTGGCTTCCCATAACTATCTGTACCAACTTGCACAGGACATTGAATAGTAAATATTATTGGATTCCCATCAAACTTTACATAGAAAGGATTAACATAAACAGTTTCACCACCAATGCCATAAACTGATTCTCTGTATACAGCACCTGTTGATATTCCATTGACATGTGTTATAAATATAGTCCCGACATTTGGGTCTCTCGTCAAATTCAAGGCAATTGTATCTGCTTCTTCCGAACCCCACTGCTTTGTTGTTACTGAAGCACAACTTGCCATAATAAATCCACTAACAAACAGTAACCAAACCAAGAGTAGAACGATGTATTTGCTTTTTTTCATAAAAGCCTCCTAATTTTGTGATGATCTACCCATATTGGCGGATAATCACTCTTATATATCTTGCCCATACAGGCTAGATCACCCATTCAATTGCATTTGCTAACACTCATTCATGCCAAACGCCAATGGTAAGCCTTTAAACGAATCCCCTTCGACAATTAAGGCTTGGAGCTCTGAAAAACCTTTACTTTACCTACCAATAGGATAATAACACACCTTACAGTAACTAATCAATACCCTATAGTAAAGACAAAATAACTTACCAATCTAATTGGTAAGTTTAGAAGGTATATAAGTAGCATCCAGAATATACTTTTTTTTGTTTTTTAGATTTTCTTAATGATTTTCCATGTTGTTTTCAGTAAACAGTGAGTAAAAATGACATAGTAGATGATGATAATGGTACTTATTTTCGGGAAATTACGGTTTTATTCAATTATTTTGAAGGAAAAACTGCAAAAAAAGAGAGGAAGCGTATATTTTTAATGCAAATGAGGATACATGACTGATATCCGCCTAGTTTTGGCTGAAAATATGAAGAAATACCGCAAAATTCTGGGGATTTCACAAGAAAAATTAGCAGAAAAAATGAATACAGCCCCCAATTATATAGCCATGATAGAGGTAGGAAAAAAATTCCCCTCCGCAGGTATGCTAGAAAGAATTGCAATGGCTCTGAATGTTGACACTCCAGAACTTTTTACAACTAATACTGTGACATTTATGATGAATAGCAACAAAACGGTTGAACGTCTTTACCAGGAAGTCTTATTTGATTTTAAAAATTTTGAGAACGATTATAAACAGTTTGAAAAAACCATTACAGAAAAAATTAAACAATTGCAACAAAACTAGGGCGTGTTCACACTAAAAAAAATAGACCGTTTTGATTTCCAAATGACAGCTTTTTCCTTGCATTTCTGATATTTTTCATCTAAAAGGGCTATAAAAGCATATCAGTTTGAGGTTTATTACTCATTTTGGACGGTATTATTATATCGCTTAGGCTAGTGTGAACACGCCCTAGTATATTATTTTGGTTACCTATGGTTCCGGTTACGCATAGTTTCTGACACCGATTATCTATAAATTTTCTCATTCCTTACTCCCTAAGAACGAATTCTTTTTCTCTTTTGGCACTATACAAATGTATAGTATACTTACGCTATGAGGGGAAAGGAGCCACTATGACAGAAAAAATTACAGGCTTTACGTCACCAGCGCAGGGGCATTATCCAATGAGGAATTAGCAATGAGGAATGAAAAGGCGACCGGGTTTGCAAGCCCCGCGCAAGGGTATGAGGAAGAAGGGATAGACCTGAACCGCTTGCTTATCCGTAACCCTCCAGCAACAATTTATGTCCGATTGGATAATAGCGAAATGGAAGCCCTGGGGCTTGTTAGGGATACATTGCTGGTTATTGACCGTTCGATAACACCAACAGCAAATGCTCCCGTTATGCTCCGACATGAAGGGCGGTTTTTGTGCCGTTTGCTGATCAAGAAAAGAAGAAATGGCAACTATCATTCTTGGGCCATATCTAATGTTTGATGTGGTGATACCACTTTCAGAGAAATGTTAGAGAACTGCATCGAAAGCAAACTGAGCATGACTAATGCTATGCGTTTACAGTTTAGTACAGTTCGTTTTTACATTAATAAATTATTTCAAACCTGATTTTTATTATACCAAGTCTTCTCCAATCCCTTATTACATGATTACCCATTATATTCCCAATAAGGTCTGATTCTTCAGTAAATTTATTTGCATTCCATATTTGTTCTTCAATTTTATTATTGTTAGTATTGTTATAATATAATATTCTTTTTGCCTGTTTTGTTTTTATTAGTTCTTGCTTAAAAATATTTTGATCATTTGGTTCAAATTCTAATATTAAATGATCTTCAGGATTAATGGAACCTGTTGGAATTGCTTTTGGAGTATATTCTTTTTCTTTTTTAAACAAATCATTTAATATTATTGACCTTATAAATAACTCGTTTGTATCAGAGTCATTTATTGATTCTGATACAGTCGGTTTTAAAATATTTTCAAAAAACCTATCATTAGAAAAATATTTAAAACTGACATATTCATCGGTAAAGTCTTTTTGAAGAACATAAAAATAATCAGAAATAATTTTTTCAGTTGCTGGATTTACTTTTGGAGATGCAAATAAAAGTTCATATTTTTTATTGGGGAAATATTCTAATAACGTTAAATATGAACGTAATAATTTTTTAAAAATTCTATCTTTTGTTTCAGTTTTATTGCCATAACTCAAACCTGCTTCATGAAATGCAATGTCAACCGTAAAAATAGTGTTATTTGAATCCAGGCCAATTACATCAATTTCTGATTGTTTAATCAATTGATTTATTTCAGATTTAAATATGCCAGAAAATTCTGAATGATTAACGATTTTGTTATAAACATTTTGAACTTTATCAGATTTTACATTAAATTCACCCCAGTTGCTTGAAACCTTCCAATTTGTTTGATAAAGTACACATTTCTTAACGTGTTTCAAGTAACTTAACATTAAAGATTCGCCAATTTCAATTTTCATAATAAAAACTCCTTATAATTGCGTCCAATTTTAACAAGGGGTAAAACAGTGTAACGGTCAAAAAATTCTGATCTACCAAGTTAGCGTATACTTCCTGTGATAAAGAAACGGAGGCAACGTCCAGTATACGGCACCGATTTTTGCTTAGTGTCGCTTACAATTCCCCATCGGCAAGGGTACATATAGCCTGCGCCCATTTTACACATTTGAGCTTTGCAAGATCCGCTACGGTTTTCACCTTAAAAGCCTCTTTTAGCAATTTGGCGTCGCCTTCGCTGATACCAGCAATAGCGTCAACCGGAGATGCGGCGATCTCTTTTAGCGTCAGTTTCTCATACTTCTTGTCCAAAAACTTGTTTATGTTCATATAGAACCTCCGTGAGTATATTTTATACGGTTTGATGGAAAATGGCAAGTTAAGCGAAAATGTCTTTTCTCATGCTGATTGTTTTGTTGCGTTTGACATTCATTTCGGCATTGGGAACAAAGCCGTTTTTTTGATAGAATTCTATAACAGTTCCGTTGTGTTCTATATCCGCATCTACGGTGAGAAAGCGACAGGCACAATAGGCTGTATTACAAGCCAACGCAAGACGTTCCGCGCTGTCAATCATAAAAGTCCCTATGCCTTTGTATTTTTCCGAAAAGTAGCTGTCAACAGCTAATTTGGCAATTTTCATGGCAGGTATTGTACGAAAGGGATAATTGAGATTGTGGAGTTCCTTCTCGGTAAACGACAGTTTTATAGCGTCCATAATGAGAGACATATACGCCGCTATTTTACCGGAAGAATGTTCAGCAAGGAGCCATGTAAGGGCAATATGGTCGTTCATGGAACGCAGGGCATCTTGCATAAGATATTCATTGTATTCGGGTATTCCACAATCAAAACTACCACAAGCCGATGGCGATATAAATGCCTGGAAACAAAAATAGTCAGCAGCGTTTTTATATTTTACTTGAATTTTTTGGCTCATTTTTTGAACATCTTATCGATACATTTGGCAAGTTCCTTATGACGCTTATATACCGAAGCCGGTATGGGCTTACGGATTTGCTCAATGGCTTCAAGGGCGATTTTTTTATCCTTAATCTCCGTTGGCTGGACGGGCTTTACTCTGGTTCCCATTTTGCTACCTCTCTAATGAATATAGCATAAAAATGAAAAAAGGGGAATAGATGACCAGCCAAACTTACAGCAATTTTACATTTACCCGTCAGGCTCATCGTATTGGACTATAAAGCCGATAAATTCTTCCCATGTCTGGAACAAGAACCGGCTGAATATGAACCGCAAGCCGGCAAAAAACTCATCAAGGCGC
>Ga0268262_10006517_pt1 | contig 11170 bp, 13 predicted proteins | sample TergutNc150P3_FD_190354 | JGI IMG/M metagenome (GOLD analysis project Ga0268262, IMG submission 190354) | Nasutitermes corniger P3 segment gut microbial community from laboratory colony in Florida, USA - Nc150 P3 (SPAdes) (version 2) | ecosystem: Host-associated > Arthropoda: Insects >...
CAGAAAAGTAAATATAAAATATTGAAAATATGGAAATTGTAATTAATAAAAACAAAGGAGTTAGTGCTGAAAATCCTGTAAAGAGTAGGCGGAAATTTAATAATAATAACTATGGCTCAACTTTCTTGCCCTAAATGTGGCGAATTGACAAAAAAGGGAGGATATAAGGCGTGGCAAATAATTGTTGCTATTTGCTTTTTTCCTATCGGTTTATTGGCTCTACTTGCCGACAAAGAACCGACTGTATGCCAAAAGTGTAGCCACACTTGGCAGGCATAATGAAAAAGTAGGGTTGTCCGAATTTGAACAACCTTACTTTTTACTCTTAAAATTATGGAAATAGCAATTATTCCTAAATGGCTAATAAAATATATTTCTTCGGATAGTAATTGTCAATACGAAGCAAATATACTTTTGAGTAACATTCTGATAATTAGCATATTTTTGCTGTTTAAGGATATATTACTTGATGTTGCAAATGCTTTACCTCATTTTTGTTTATTTGAAAAAATTATAGGTGTTCAATGCCCTGTTTGTGGCATTACTCGTGCCTTTTGCGAATTATCCAAAGGAAATATTGCACAGGCATACAAATTGAATTTTGCAAGTATAGTTGTTGCGTTGTTTTTTGTATCTCAAATTCCATTTAGAATTTGTTCTTTATCTAATCCTAAAGCACAGAGAAGTATAACTAAAATTTCAAAATTATTCAGTTGGATTGTTTTAATTGCTATAGCACTAAATTGGTTAGTTTATTTAGGATTAGATTTTTATGATAAGTTGTAAAATAGCAATAGTTTAATTATCGAAATTTTTGTATCTTTGCATTTTAAATATTTTTGATATGTTAGAAACTCAAAATATAGAATACAAGTCCATTTGGAAAGACGAATATCTGCGTTGGATATGCGGTTTTGCTAACGCACAAGGCGGCACACTCATAATCGGCAAAGACGATAACGGAAAAATCGTTGGGGTTAAGAACGCCAAAAAGTTGTTGGAAGATTTGCCAAACAAGATAACCACAATTTTAGGCATTGTTACTGATGTGAATTTGTACGAAACAGAGCAGGGCGATTATATAGAAATCATTGTTGAGCCACAGCCTAATCCTGTGAATTACAAAGGCGAGTACCATTTTCGTAGTGGTAGTACAAAACAAGAATTGAAAGGCACGGCATTGGATAAATTTTTGCTGCAAAAATACGGAAGAAAGTGGGACAGCGTGGCAATCCCCAACATTCCGATTTCGGAACTGAAACAGGAAACTTTTGAATTTTTTAAAACAAAAGGCATTGAAAGCAAGCGTTTAAGTGCAAGCAGTCGCAATGAAACGCCCGAACAAGTGCTTAACAATTTAAAATTGATTGAAAACGGCAATTTGAAAAGAGCGGCATTGTTGCTTTTCCACCCCGACCCTGAAAAATTTGTTACGGGCGCATTTATCAAAATTGGATTTTTCCGTACAAATACTGAATTGTTATTTCAAGACACCATTCACGGTAATTTATTTGAGCAAGTCGAAAAAACAATGGAATTTCTTTTGACAAAATACACAAAAGCATTTATTAGTTACCGAGGTTTGTCGCGCATAGAAATTTACGAATATCCAGAAGACGCTTTGCGAGAGGCATTACTGAACGCCGTAGCACATAAGGATTATACAGGGTGCATACCTATTCAAATCAGCGTTTATCCCGACAAGGTTATGATGTGGAATATGGGGCAACTTCCCGAAAATTGGACTATTGATATGTTGCAAAAAAAACATTCGTCATTTCCTTACAATCCTGATATTGCCAACGCATTTTTCCGTAGCGGTTATGTTGAGGCGTGGGGGCGTGGTATTGAAAAAATCAATGAACTTTGTACCAATGCAGGCTTGCCCTTGCCATTGATAACCTATAATCATTCTGGGTATTGGGTAGAGTTTCGCAAAGATATTTACAATGCTGACAGTTTGCGCGAAAGAGGATTAAATGAACGACAGATAAATGCTATTTTGTATATTGTTGAAAATAAGAAAATTACAAATGGTGAATATCAAAAAATAAATGAAATAGGAAACAGAACAGCAACTTATGAATTAAAAGAATTGGTTGAAAAATTTAATTTATTAAAAATGTCAGGTGCAAGTGTCGGAACTTTTTACGAATTTTCATAAGCCCGCAAAAAGCCCGCATTGCCCGCACTTATCCCGCAAAAAGCCCGCATTGCCCAAAGAAAAAGACAAAAAAAGGAATGGTACGATTAAATTATACAGCAGATAACGGGCGGTTTGGCGCAATGGCGGCAGCACCCCGCAGACAATATTGTGGGAAATTGCACGTTATTCTCCCGCAGAAAGTTCGGTGTAAGCCGCCACTGCGCCAAGCCGCTTGGACGTTAGGCGTCAGCGGGCGACGATATAGCGAAACAAAGAAGTGTAGAAATTAAGAAAAAATATTTAGACAAGATAGTGCAAAATGGGTTTAAGAATTATTATATTATTTTCTTTCAGACGGAAATTCGACTTTAATGTCCTTTGGCAATATAATTCAAAAAAATCAAAAAGTTATGCAAAATGAATATTACAACTTTATAAAAGAATTGAGTCGAGGAAGAATGACGGTTGTCCGTAACAGATTAAACAAATGTTCAATAGAAGAATTGGCTGTTATGGAATGGAATCCGTATCTGGGAGAAACATTTTACAACATAACGGCACTTCACAGGAAAAAGAAATTGAACAAGCAATTTGTATTCAATCAGAAAAATATCCAAGCGATTGTCAATTTAGACCAACTTTTCAAAGAAACTTGTCGACAGTTGAAAAGTGAAGTACAAAAAGAATTTAACAACTTAATGGAGCGAGAAAAACAAAACGCCAATACTTTCTTTTTCTTTATTGAAGCCTGCATAAAAATTGGCTCATTCAAATCATTCAATTCTTTTTTAGATTGCGCATATTCTGTTTATAATGAATCTCTTTCTCTTTATGACAAATCCCCGTTTCAATTTGAATTGTCCACAAATGAAGAATGTTGGACAAATAAGATAGATGAGTTGCCTATTTTTGATTTTATTACAAATTTTTCAGACAAATTGGCGGATAACAATATATTAACAGAACACCATATTGGTTATGCTTTTTATGAGTTTTACTCCGAAAGCCTTTTTAGTTTGCAGGATATGCTGGAAATAAATACACTTGAAGCGGTAATAACTCCGCATTTTACTCTTAAAGTGTCTTTACAAAATTAAAAATATAAAACAGAACAAATATGCAAAAAGAAAATTTAGAACAACAAATTGAAAACCATTTAAAAAGGTTTGAACAAGCAGTAGATTTGCCATTCTTCAATGAACAAACAGGCGAAAAAATGAAATTTATCCGCGATGGAATTATAGATGTTGCAGAATATTTGAAAGCTCCGATAAAAATTCTTTGGATTTTGAAAGAAGCAAACAGCAGTGATAATTCTTTGGACGAAATGCGAGTTTGTCTTAAAAAATTGCACAACGACAATAACAATATAGATGTTCTCTGGGGACCTACGTGGCGACCAATAGCCTATGCCACATACGGAATATTTGAAGATATGAATTTTGCCGACATTCCCGAAATGAATGGTAATGCACAAGAAGTGTTGAAATATATGCCAAGTATTGCTCACATTAATGTGAAAAAATATGCAGGTGGAAGTAGCGAGAATCAAAAGGAAGTTCAACAATTCTATAGTAAATATAAAGAATTGATACACGAACAAATGGAAGTAATCAATCCTGATATTCTAATTTTTGGTGGTACATTTGGGTATTTTGAGGAGTATTTTGAAGGAGTAGAAAAAGTTCAGGAAAGACTATTTCCAATTTATCAATGGAACAATAAATTATTAATAGATACATATCACCCTAATGGCTTGCGAGGCGCGAGAATAAAACAAGAGGAATATTGCGATGAAATTATTAACGCAGTAAGAAAATGGAAACAAAAAACACAAAAACAAAATGCCGAACGCCTAACGGGCGGTTTGGCGCAAGCGGGGCAGTGGCTCGCTCGAAAGTTTGTGCGAATTTGGAAGTTTTGCGCCCGTCCGAACGGCAGTGAAAGCCCCGCCTGCGCCAAGCCGCTGGAACGTTGTAGGCAATGTGGCGAGAGTGTACGGACATTGACAGAATAAAATTGAGAATTATCAACAAATTGACAGAAAGAGAAAAACAATACGATTAAACAAATAATGAGTTTTCCTGAAAATATAAAATTCAAATACAGTTGGCGAAAATATCAGCAACGTGTGCTTGACGACTTGCAGGAACATTTGCAAGACAACCATTTACACGTTGTTGCGCCTCCCGGTTCTGGGAAAACGGTACTTGGTCTTGAAGTGGCTTTGCGTTTGAATAAACCGACTTTAATTCTTGCCCCCACGCTTGCTATCCGCAATCAGTGGGTACAGCGGTTTTGCGAACTGTTTTTACAAACCGAAACCGTGCCTGATTGGATTTCATACGATATTCACAATCCTAAATTCCTTACAGTAAGCACTTATCAAGGACTTCACGCCGCTTGCAACAATCTTAAAATCAACAAAGATGATGATGAGAATGAAGTTGAAAGCATAAAAGAAACAAAAAAAACGTCAAATGGAAATCTTAATGAAGTCGTAAAACAACTTAACAAGCAAAAAATCAAAACGTTGGTGCTTGATGAAGCGCATCACTTGAAAAACGAATGGTGGCAAACACTGACAAAAATAAAAGAAAAAATATCCCCAATCATTGTCGGTTTGACTGCCACCCCGCCTTATGATGTTACACCTGCCGAATGGCAGAGATATACCGAAATGAATGGAGTGGTAGATTCGGAAATTTCTGTACCTGAATTAGTTGTTGAGGGTGATTTGTGTCCGCACCAAGATTATGTGTACTTTACCTTTCCAACAAAGGAAGAAAATCAGGGAATTGTACATTTCCGTCAAAATTTGGAAAAAGCATTTTTGGAAATAAAAAATGATAAAATACTGATTGATGCTGTTGAAAGTCACCCGATTTGGCAAAATCCGAGCGAAAATTTGGATTGGATTTATACAAATCTTGCTTGTTATTCCGCTTGTTTGATTTTTCTTAACAGCAACAACAGAGAACTGCCCAAAACGCATATCGAAATCATTGGTAGCAAAAATGTAGAAATTCCAACGTTTGATTATCAATGGGCTGAAACACTGTTGAATTTTTACCTGTATAAAAACGACAATCATTTCAAACAATTTGAAACGCACCAAATTGAACTTGAAAATAAAATGAAACGTTACGGAATAGTTGAAAAACAACAGATTTTTTTTACTCAAAATAATAAAATCACAGGACTTTTAACGCAAAGTATCAGCAAGTTGAATGGAATAAAAGAAATTGTTGATTTTGAATACAATGCTTTGAGTAACAATCTGCGAATGGTAATACTCACTGATTATATTCGTAAAGAATTTTATGTCAATGATTCTGAAAACAATTTGGAATTGAACAAAATGGGAATTATGCCCATTTTTGAAAAATTAAGGAGAGAAAATCACAACAATAAAAAAGTCGGCGTTCTGACAGGTTCTTTGATTATCATTCCGCAAACGGCATTCCTAAAATTTGAGCAAATCGCTAAATATCAAGGAATAGAACAAATTACCGCCTCATTTGTGCCTTTCGACAATGATTATCTGTTAATTACACAAACCGAACAATTAAAACACGACATTGTCAATATTGTAACGCAAATTTTTGAACAGGGCGAAATAGAAATTTTGATTGGTACAAAATCGCTGCTTGGCGAGGGTTGGGATGCACCTACTATTAATTCACTCATTCTGGCAAGTTTTGTCGGTTCATTTGTGCTTTCCAACCAAATGCGCGGACGGGCTATTCGTACTTGTAAAAACAACGCAGAAAAAACAGGAAATATTTGGCATATTGTCTGCATTGACCCTACGAATGCAACAAATAACGGTGAAGATTTCTACCGAATGCAACGACGTTTTAAAGGTTTTGTCGGCATTTCGGCTGATGAAAACCCGCAAATTGAAAACGGTTTAGGTCGTCTGCATTTGCCTGAAAGAATTTTGGAAAATGAAGTGACGGCACAAAACAACAAAACTTTCTTATTTGCAGGCAATCGTAAAGAATTGCAGAAAAACTGGCAAATTGCACTCGCAAAAGGCGTATCATTGGTGGAAGAAATCAAAGTGCCGTTTGAAGGAAAAAAAGAATACAAAGCAATAAAATCAATGTATTTAAACAAAACCATTGCCAATCTGTTAGCAACTTTATCAATGGCGGTTGTTGCTTATTTTGAAAGTATTTTACAAGGAATAGGACGAATGGCGAGAAATTTGAGAACAGTGCAAGATTTATATATCTTATTGTCTGTCATTTTTTTAGGATTTATCGGATTTTTTGGTCGGCAAACATTTAAAACACTGAAATTGTACTTTAAATATCGTGATATTGCAAAAGACATTCAAAATATTGGCGATGCGTTATTAAACTCCTTGCTAAAAGCGGGCATAATTCACAGTGATATTGGCAAACTTTCCGTCAAAGCGGCTAAGGACGAGTTTGGTTGCGTTTATTGTCATTTGGACGGTGGAACAATTTTTGAAAAATCTGCATTTATCAAAAATTTGCACGAAATTATTGGAAAAGTCGAAAATCCACGTTATGTAATTATTCGTAAAAGCAAATTTTTGATATTTGTGAAACAAAATGATTTTCATTCCGTCCCTGAATTACTTGGCAAAAACAAAACATTGGCGGAATATCTCGCCAATCAATGGCAGCGGCTTGTTGGCAATTGCGAATTGGTTTTTACCCGCACAGTTGAAGGCAGAAAACTCATTTTGAAGTCAAGAATCAAATCGCTTGCCTCGCAATTTGATGACAAAACAGAACAGATAAATAAGTGGGTATAATGAGGAAAATGCTAAAACTTGAGAATTTGGCTAACAAACAGAAAAGCACTGCCTACAACGGGCGGTTTGGCGCAATGGCGGCAGTAGCCCGCAGACAATTTTGTGAGAAATTCAACGTTATTACCCCGCAGGAAGTTCAGTGGAAGCCGCCACTGCGCCAAGCCGCTGGGACGTTAGGTGCAACTCGGACAGACGAGCAGCAACTCTTGAATTATAAAATTTAAAAAATATGAGAAAAATGAGAAATGACATAGCAAATCAATTTGACATTCTTTGTTCAATTTGGATTATAGCAAGTATTGATGAAAATCCTCTAATAACTTATGAGGGATTAAAATACCGTCTTGGACTTCCTGAAACTTTTGATATTCGTGCTTTAGTACATACTAGAAGTGAATTGTTTCGCAGGACAACACCCCAAGATAGGTTAGACGCTTGGAAAAAAGAAATGCTTCAAGACAAGCGCTTGCCTTCATGGATAAAGAAAATTGACAATAAAGAAGAGCGAGAAAATAAAATTAAAGAATTATCGGTTAATGATGTTTTTCGTAGTCAATTTAGAATAAAATCAGATTCCCCAAAGTCAGACATAGAAATAATAAAATGGGGACTTGAACATATTGACCGTTTAAAAAAAGCAGAATTAGAGACAAAGCAGGAAAGAACAAGGTTTTTTACAACAGTAATTATTCCAATATTTTCAACACTTATCGCAGTAATTGCAGTAATTAGTAGTTTCTATGTTCAATACACAAATAATCAAAATCAGATGTCATTAAAGCATTATGAAGTTGAATTGAAGCCTAAACAGGAAGGTTATATCAATTATATGAAAGCAATTTCTAAATCATTCTTTTCAGCCCAAGCAAATCTTCCCGGAGATATGATTCAGTCTTTAAATGATGTCGAAAATTCTTATTATATTTTTGAACCTTTCTTGTCTCTTGGAGATAGGGAAAGAATATGGGGTCAATACCAACAATTTTCTAGTTTATGCTATGCAGTAGCGCAATCTGACTCAATAAGAGCAAATCCCTCAAAAGCATATGACTCTTTTTCTTGGTATAAAGATTTTTTCAGAACAAATCTCTATGAGGCTTTATTCAAGGTAAATGTGGGAAACAATAGAAAATGACTGTATTCAGACAAAATAGAGCAGCACCTAACGGGCGGTTTGGCGCAAGCGGGGCAGTGTCTCGCCCGAAAGTTTGTGCGAATTTGGAGGTTTTGCGCCCGTCCGAACGGCAGTGAAAGCCCCACCTGCGCCAAGCCGCTTTGACGTTAGGTGCAATTTGGCGACAGCACAGTGGACAATGAAATAGAAAATTGAACGTTAAACAAATACTGAGTGTTTCAATAGACATAACGTAAACAAGCATCATCAAATGAAAAAAGTACAACGAGAAGACATTTACATAATTAGCAGGCACAGCAACCTGACAGAAAAAGGAGTTGCCAAAGCATTGAAAGACAATGTTTACAACGGTAAAGAGACGTGGGAAAAATTCCTACGACTATTATTTATCACTTTGGGAGTTGGTTTTACGGCGGCGGGCATCATTTTCTTTTTTGCTTATAATTGGGCTGATTTACACAAGTTTACCAAAATGGGAATAGTAGAAGGATTGGTCATTGCAGTGACAAGTCTTGTCTTGCTTCCCAAAACTAACACGAATATCCGAAACGTCATTCTTACAGGTGCATCGGTTTTAGTGGGCGTTTTGTTTGCCGTATATGGACAGATTTACCAAACAGGCGCCAATGCCTACGACTTCTTTTTGGTTTGGACTATTTTTATAACGCTATGGGTTGTTATTTCAAATTTTGCTCCTTTATGGCTGATTTACATCGTCTTAATCAATACTGTTTTTATTTTGTACTCGCAGCAGGTTGCAAAAGATTGGTCGGAAATTTACACATTTACCTTGCTTTTTATCATAAATACAATTGTGCTGATTGCGGCGACAATGCTTTCCCAACACAAAAAAGTGGCTAATTGGTTTTTAAATACAGTAGGGTTGGTGTGTGCAACTTATGCAACACTTGGAATTATTCTCGGAATATTTGAAGGTTCTTATAGAGATTATGCCGCTTTTCTTGCACTAATCACAATTACTTCCGTAGTATTTGCTGCGGGTATTTGGTACGGATTGAAAACAAAAAGCGGATTTTATATTTCTGTGATACCGTTTTGCATTACTCTCATCATATCGGCTTGGCTTATTGAAATTGAGGGAGGAATGATGATGTATTTATGTGTTAGCCTATTTATTGTAACTGCCGTTACTTTAATCATTAAAAATTTGATTCATCTTCAAAAAAAATGGAAAAATGAAAAATAGAGAAGACATTAGAGAAATTTTAGATTATCTTCAAACCACCGAAGAAGAAGCATTGGTATTTGATGACGAAGCCATTGCGGAAACCTATCAAAAAAATGATGGGACACAGTCGTTATCGATAAAAATATTATCTGTTTTCGGAGGAATATTGACAAGTCTTGCATTTTGGGGATTTATTGCCGCAACAGGTATATACAATTCACCAGCCGGATTATTGATTGTTGGCAGCATTGCTCTTGTTGGGGCTATTTGGACAAACAAAAAATACGACAAAATAATCATTGATACGGTAACCGTTTCGTCATTTATCATTGCGTTTATAGCATTTGGAATGGGTTTTTATCGGTTAGAAACAAGTACTAATATGATATGTATTCTGTTCATTATCATTGCCTTTTTATCAATGATTATTGCCAAAAATTACATTTTATCGTTTATTTCTACATTAATAATATGTGGAAGTATTTTAACGCTCATTCTATCAAATAAATACGAAGATTTGATTCATATTTATGTTTCTGCACTTACTTTGATTATCAGTTATTTTTACTTAAATGAGGCAAAAATAATTACAGCAAATAAAATTGTATCCAAACTTTACAATCCTATCAAAATCGGATTAATTTTCTCATTTATAGCAGGTTTGGTATTTCTTGGTATAAGATGGATAGATTGGTTTTCGCCTAATTTCATTTGGCTATCTTCTGTTATCATCATTTTAACCATCATCTATCTATTACGCAATCTGTTTGAAATTCTGAGTATAAGCAAAACCCAACACAAAGTCATAACTTATATTATTGTAATCCTTGCCTTATTGCCAACAGTATTTTCGCCTGCCATATCGGGTGCAATTTTGCTCATTCTGTTGAGTTTTCTAATCAATTACAAAACAGGTTTTATTTTAGGAATTATCACATTCATTTACTTTATCACCCAATACTATTACGACTTGAATTTCACCTTATTAACTAAATCTATACTCTTGTTTTCATCGGGAGTTCTTTTTATCATACTATATTTATTCACCCATAAAAAATTGACAACAAATGAAAAAGTATAAATGGCATATCATTCTTCTAAACCTCGTTCTATTACTCATATATTTTAATTATTCGGTCATTAAAAAAGAAGAATTGTTAAGAGATGGACAATTGATTTTGTTGGAACTTGCTCCTGTTGACCCGCGTTCGTTAATGCAAGGCGATTATATGGCATTGCGGTATAAAATTTCGGAAAATTTAGACGATGAAAAAATGTCAAAACGTGGATATTGCGTGGTTCGGATTGATACAAACGGCGTGGCAGAAAAAGTGCGGTTTCAAGATAAGCAAACGCCACTCAGTTCGGACGAGTATCTTATTGAGTACAAGGCAGCAAACAGGTGGAATGTTTATATCGGAGCCGAATCTTTCTTTTTTCAGGAAGGACAAGCAGAAAAATACGAAAAAGCAAAATACGGAGGCGTGAAAATTGACAAAAACGGAAATAGCCTACTAATAGGACTTTATGATGAACAGCATCGGAAAATTGAATAAAAAAACTGCACCTAACGGGCGGTTTGGCACAATGGCGGCAGTTAGCCCGCAGACAATATTGTGGGAATTTCAACGTTATTATCCCGCAGCAAGTTCAGTGGAAGCCGCCACTGCGCCAAGCCGCTGGGACGTTAGCCGCCACCTTAGAGACGACATCGCTTAAACGAACTGAAAAACAGTGAGAAATGGCAGATTAAGGAAGAAGGGTGAAAGCAAAAAAAATAGTAGAAATTAAATTTATGTATATCGTATCCATTACCTAAATTTTTAGTATCTTTGCATTTTTAAAAAATATAGTATATGAATTTATTAAATTTCACAGACGTTATTTTGGCGAATTGCAATTGGAAAG
>Ga0268262_10006518_pt1 | contig 11168 bp, 15 predicted proteins | sample TergutNc150P3_FD_190354 | JGI IMG/M metagenome (GOLD analysis project Ga0268262, IMG submission 190354) | Nasutitermes corniger P3 segment gut microbial community from laboratory colony in Florida, USA - Nc150 P3 (SPAdes) (version 2) | ecosystem: Host-associated > Arthropoda: Insects >...
GCTAACGAATATGTGCGTTCTTTGGGCTGGGGCGCGGGAATGGGTCTTGCGAACACAAAACGCGTTTCAGATGAATTTACGATTGAATCCGTAGTGGGTAAGGGTACTACCGTACGTTCTGTGGTATTTGCCGATTCGTCCAAAGCTGATTCCTGACAGGAGTTTTTGATGAAGATAAAAGAAGCTGCGCAAGCGCTTGGCGCGGAAATATGTCAAAGCGAGTTTAGCGATGTAGACATTTCCGGCGTGTATACATCAGACCTTCTTTCTGACGTTATGGCTAACGCAAAAGACGGCGGCGCTCTTGTAACAATTCAAGCGCACAAAAACACTGTCGCTGTCGCCGCTCTTGTAAACATCTCCGTTATAATCATATGCAACTCCCGCCCCCTTCCCGAAGACATGCTGGAAGCCGCAAAGGACGAAGGGATTGCGGTTATTCGCACAAAAGAAAACCAATATACCGTCTCCGGTAAATTGTGGGAACTGTTTCACAAACAGTAATAAATTATGCTGGCGGACTTACACAACCATTCCTGCCTCTCTCCCTGCGGCTCCCTTGATCTTTCGCCCCGCTATCTGCTTGAGTTGGGAGCCGCAAGGGGCGTTAAGTTAATGGCTCTGACGGATCACAATTCAAGCCTTAACTGCCCCGCCTTCGCAAAGTTGAGCCGTCAATACGGAATAATCCCGATTTTCGGCATGGAAGCGACAACAAACGAGGAAATCCATGTCCTGTGCCTGTTCACAAATCTTGAAGCAAGCATGGCCTTCAGTGAATACGCCTATTCGATACTTACGCCCTTTCTTAACAACCCCGAAAAAACAGGGGATCAGGTGTATGTAGACGAAGACGACAACATTGAAGGCGAAGTTGAGTACTATCTTGTGAACCCCCTTGATTTAAGCATTGATAACATCGGCGCAAAGGTTATAGAATACGGCGGCATCGTAATTCCCGCCCATGTAGACCGCTTCGCCTTTTCAATGACCAGCCAGCTCGGAGTAATTGTGGACGGCCCCTGGTCGGCGCTCGAATGTGTCCGTATCCCGCCTGTTATGAATGGGAACCCGCTTAATACAATAGGATATCCGCTTACAACATCGTCGGATGCGCACTATCCCGAACATGTGGGCAGGCGTCCCTTTCAGCTTGATGTCAGCAAAGAAGAGCTTCTGCCCGGCGGAAAAGGAACTGATGCGGATATCAATGTTTTAAAGGAAGCGCTTTCCAAAAGGAAAAGATAATCTGCTGTAGAATTTGAAAGTATGAGTGTTTATTCTCATTTTTCACCGTGCTTGATTTCTTTGATGTTTAATAAGGCTTGATAAACTATTCCCTATTCATAATAATTAAATTTCTTGATGAAAAGTACGAGAAAGACCATTAAGCATTATAGATGGTATCTGTTTACTATGATACTGATGCGAGGTCTCGCCATTCCCGTTTCTAAAATAATGTGGGGCTTTAGGCGCAGGCTGGAACAGGGGCCTGACACGCCCAGTATCATTATCTCCAACCACAATACCAACTTCGATCCCGCCCTCATCGCCGTGAATTTTATCCGCCACATATATTTCGTGGCAAGCGAACATACCTTCAGACATGGTTTTCGCTCGCTCTTTTTAAAAGCGGTGTTCGCCCCTATCCCCATCAACAAGGCGCAGGCGGACGCCTTTGCCATGCGGGAAATACTTCACCGGCTGAAAGCGGGTTACAGCGTGTGCATTTTTGCCGAGGGAAACCACTCCTTTAACGGACTGACGGGACACATTCCCCTTTCAACCGCCAAGCTGATAAAAATGAGCGGCGCGGCGCTGATTACCCATCGTTTCGAGGGAGGTTATTTCACCAAACCCCGCTGGGCAAGGAAGAAGCGCTGGGGACAAATGGAAGGCAGGCTGGTTTGCCGCTATTCCGCCGAGGAATTAAAAACCATGACGCCCGATCAAATTCTAAAAGTGATTGAAAGAGATATCCATGAAGACGCTTATGAACGGCAGAAAGAAAAGGCAGTCCGCTACAAAGGGAAAGACCGCGCGGAGAATATCGAAATTGTTCTTTACCTGTGTCCCCAATGCAAAAAGATAGGAACGATTCACTCGCATGGCAATCATTTTTCCTGCTCCTGCGGACTTAAAGCTGAGTATACTGAAACAGGTTTACTTGAGGGAGAGAACCTCACCTTTACAACCATTACCGATTGGGACAAGTGGCAAAAAGAATATATAACGCAGATAGTTGACAGCGCCGGCAATGAACCGATTTGTTCTGACGATAATCAACAGCTGTTTTTAGTTCAATCGGCGGTGGGAAACACTTTTATCGCAGAGGGAACAATGTACATAAACCGCACAGAGTTTCATTGCGCCGGTATGGACTTTCCTCTGCCGCAAATTAAGCGCTTCACGATACTCGGTAAAATGACACTCTTCTTCACCTTAAATGACGGCAGTCAGTACGAGGTACGCAGCGCTTCTCCACGCAGTCCGTTAAAGTATCTGGAAATAATGCGCACGTTAAGGCGTGATCACGGGCTTTTTATCGACTAGGCGTTCACACCGCAAACCGTATATCTGTTATAATTCAACGATTATGGCGCACCCTTATTCCTCATGCACCCTTTGCCCCCGAAGCTGCGGCGTTAACCGCCTTGCCGGAGAAACAGGCTTTTGCGGAGAAACCGCTGCCCTGCGGATAGGAGCGGCTGTAATCCACCGGGGAGAGGAACCGCCGCTTGTGGGAACAGGCGGCTCGGGCACAGTTTTTATAAGCGGCTGCAATCTCGGCTGCGCCTTTTGCCAAAATTACCAGATATCGCAGGGAGAAAAAGAAAGACTTGGGAGAACGGTTACAGCCGAAGAATTTGCAAAGATTTGCGTAACGTTTCGTGATAAAGGCGCTGAAAATATAAACATAGTTACGGGAAGCCACGCAATCCCCGCAATTGCAGAGGGCCTTGCCGCCGCAAAAAGCGCAGGCGTGCAAATACCCGTGTTATGGAATTCGTCCGCCTACGAAACATCAGACGCTCTTGAACTGTTGAGAGGTAACGTTGATATTTACCTGCCTGACTTAAAAACCCTGAACAGTGAAATTGCAGACAAATTTTTTAACGCACCCGATTATCCGCAAACAGCGTCGTCCGCAATTTTAAAAATGCTTGAAACTGTAAACGCAAAAGAAAAAGTAATTATCCGCCATTTGATTTTGCCGGGTTTCCTTGAATCATCAAGGACGGTGTTGCGCTGGTTTGCGGAAAATGCGGCGGGACGTGCGCAGCTTTCATTGATGACGCAGTACACGCCAATCCCAAACAGAAAAAGACCGATGCCGAACCGCTTTCTGGCAGAAGACGAATACGAAAAAGTTTTAGGCTGGCTGGAAGAATTCGGAATAGAAGACGGTTTCTGTCAGGAGTTAGTTACAGGCAGCGAATGGCTGCCCGATTTTAACAAGCAAAATCCTTTTTCGTCAGAGTTATCGGTTCCTGTATGGCATTTTACCAGCCGAACTTAAGCCCTGCATTCACGCCGAAACCGCTGCCTGTCCAGCTTTTTGTAAATTTCTGCGAGCGAAGATCAACGCCTAAGTCAAATTCAAATGCCTTGAGGTTTAAAGCCAAATCAAGACTGTTTCTCCAAAGACGATCATAAAAACCCATTCCAAACGTTGCGATAAAAAGGTTTGATATATCCAAACGAGTTTTTAAACCGGCTTCCATAGAAAACGGTTTACTGTAAAGCGGATTAAGCGCAAAGCCGGCTTCCGGTATTACTGTAAATAACCGAATCCCAAACGGCCGCCAATTACCCCAGGCAATCATTTTAAAAGGACGTTTAACCTTTTGTTTATCCTCTCCGTATGTTGTATTATCACTGTTAAAAGAAAATAATTTTTCCATATCACTATCGTCGCTGCCGAAAATAAACGGCTTATCGCTGCCGACATTACCTGAAATTTTCATATAGTCCTTTACAGAAGAAGAAAGCAGCGGAATGTTCACAATATCCAGCCCTAAATCAAAATCCAGCATGAAAAATTTGTCCCTTAACCCAAGCGCGTTTGACAGCGGATACTCAACTCCCAGTTGAAAGTCAACGCCGGGCGACGCAGTTATGCCGTTATATTTTTCCAATGAATATGCGCTGTGAACATTAATATCATAGGCCAAATTAAGAATACTTCCCTTGTTATCTGTAGAATAGGTGTATGAAATATCGGATACGGCATAAATAACGGGATAGTACAACGCCGGTTTTACTTTGATTTTTAATTTTTGCAAATGAAAGAAAACAGGGATTGCGGCCTCCGCGAATACTGCGGCGCTGATATCGGACTTTTCAGCAACAGCTTCGCTGAAAGAAAGCATTTTACCGGACAAACCGATAAGCCCGTATACATCCGTTTTTATTGACAGGCCGAAACCCCAGTTGTTTTTATGGTTGAAATTAAAGTACAGCGGAGAAACGTTTGCGTCAAAATTTATACTGATGCCGTCTTTAATTTTATCAAGATCAAGAACAATTGTTTTTTGAAAAAATTCCGCAGCAGATAAAAAATCATTGGAAAAACCGGCTTTGGCGTTTAAACCAAATTCAACTGTCCTGTCTTTTATCCTGCCCTTTCCTTCATTGTTATCCGCGTATATACAAGGCAAAATTATCAGGCAAATGAAAAAAAACAGCGATATTTTTTTCATATTATTTTTTGCCTCCCGGTAAATCAATGGTGTGGTTGAATTTGGCCTTAAAAGCAATCTCGGTAATGAAAAAATTCCGCAGAAATGACAATGTTCCGTCTTTAGCAAAAACAATATTTAACTTCGGAGTAAAAGGGATATTTGCCGGAGTGTTTATAATTTTCATATTTTGTTCATCAATTGGGAATTCCAGCGAAGCGCCTGTTATCGGGTTTTCGATATTAATTCCTTTGCTCTCTACGCTTAACCTTGCGCGTGTAAACGGGTCTTTATTCATCTTCATCGCAAAGTTCAAACTTTCCAGCATATCTGTTACTGTTTTGTCGCCGTTTGGACTTTCCCTGCCGAAAAGGTCGCCTTCGGGGAATAAGTCATTCGGTAAATTAACTTCAGATCCTTCCTTATCTGCGGTAAAGTTAAAAGGAAGCCAGACGGCAATTTCAACTAAAACGGAAGGATCTTGCAACCATTCTTTTTTTATTGTATCGTGTGCTTGTACAAGAATTTTGTACTTAATGCTGGTTTCTTTACCGTCAAGCTTTAAATCTATCTCCTTACCGCCATTGGGCAAATCAGTCCCGTTATAAGTTTCTTTTTTTACGTTAAGACCGGTTGCCTTATTATCTGCTTTATATTTTGTAGAAGCTGCGTCACCAATTTTTAGTTCAACAGAAAGATCTCCCGGATCCTTTTTACCTGATATATACAATTTGGATTTAATTTTACTCTCATCAAAAGAAAAGCCTGTAAGAAAATTACCGAAGTCCATAGCGGGAACTTTTAATTCCGCATATTCACCATTATCTGTAGGATACCACTTTTGCTCGGTAGTGGGAGTATAATTATTATTTATATCAATACCAGTTAAAGTAATTTTATCATCAAGAAGTTTCATGTAGACTATATAAGTAACAACTTCGGTATTTACGCAATCCAGTAAGTCAATATCATTATTAGAATTAAAACTGTCTTCTTTAAAAAACCCTTCTAAATGTTTGCCTATGTCAAAATCTGCGGAAAATTTAAAGTCAGGAGAACCTTTAACCTGCACGGCGGTCGGCATTTCCAAATTACATGACAGTGACAGCAGGACCGGCGCAAGAAATATAACGTAAAGATTTTTTCTCATATCGAAAAAACTCCTGTTAAAATATAAAGTATATTCGGTTAATATCCGTTTAATTATTTGGTAGTCGCGAGTCGTCCCCGTATTATGCGATTTTTATCTATAGTGCTGGTTCTTTGCTCAAACTTCAGCAATAAATAAGGACAGCCGCCGTTAAAAAGTACGTTGTATGTATCCCCGCCGTAGGCAAGAGTGCCTTTTTCGTCGGTTAACAGGCTTGTGTCAGTACCGGGAGTATAGTTCAGCATAAAATAAGCGTTCATGTCCGTTTTTTTGGCGGAAAAAACAAGATAGTATGTCGCCGCCGGATATTTGGCTTCATCTTTTTTCTCCTCAAAATAAACTCGCAATGAAATATCATCTCCCGATTCCTGCAAATTAACAGCCTCCCCGATTATTTTAGTCATAAATGTAATATTACTTTTCTCATGGACATTCTCAAATATAACGCCGCCTTCCTTAACGTTTTTGTCGCTGTAGTACCCCCGGTCATTTGCTTTGGTTGTTATGGAATTCAGTATAACAGAGCCGGAAAGGATAAAATGATAGTTTTTTAAGTCATAACCGGGCATCTTTTTCAGGCGATCAAGGATAGCGGGCGTTAAGGCCGCTTCCATAGGCGGCTGTTCCGGCGGCGGCGGCAGCGGTTCACTTTTACAGCCGAGAACCGCAGCCGCGGCTAACAGCGCAAAAAACAAACATTTAATATGACTTTTCATGTTTTTCCTTCATGCGGCCTGCCCGCCGTCAATTCTGTATGTTAACCGCCCGGAAAACACGGTTCCGGCCGCGTTTTGCTTCTAAAAACCTCCTTTTAAATATAACGGTTTATTTGATAAAAATCAATTTAAATACTTGGGTTTTAAGACTCGTCCGCGTATCTCGCGCGTGTCCGCTCTCGCATCGAGAATCTGATCAAGCCATATCAATAAATAAGGAGTAACCCCGTCAAAAAGTACGTTGTACTTTTCCCCGCCGTAGATAAGAGTGCCTTTTTCTTTTTTTAACTGATGTCTGCCGGGCTCGGGATTATAATTCAAATAAAAAAAAGAATTCATGTTATTTTTTTATTCGGTCTTTTCCACCGTCAGTTTTATATAAAAACGGCGGTTGGTATTGCCGCCTGTCCCGGTATTGGTGACTGTCTCGGTATCGCTGACTGTCTCGGTTTTGCTGACTGTCTCAGTTTCGCTGACTGTCTCTTTTTTTACGCCTGCCGTCAGTTCCCTATACTTCGCCCAATCCGCTTCGGCTCCGGCTATGTCGTCTTTGCCGTTGAACGCCCAGCCACGGTTGACATAGGCCGAAGTGAAATCGGGATCGAGCTTTATGGCCATAGTGTAATCATCAATAGCGCGGTCATAATCCCATTTTTGATAATACGCGGTGCCGCGGTTGAAATAAGCCGAAGCGAATTCGGGATTGATCCTTATGGCCTGGGTGTAATCGGCGATTGCGCGGTCATAGTTCTTTTTTTCATAATACGCGTTGCCGCGGTTGAAATAAGCTGAAGCGAAATTGGAATTGATCCTTATGGCCTGGGTGTAATCGGTGATTGAGAGGTCATAATCTTTTTTGCCGTAATACGCATTGGCCCGGCAGAGATAAGCGTAAGCGTAATCGGGATTGAGGATTATCGCATCGGTGTATTCCAGAATAGCGGTATCAAAATCATTCCGTTCGAAAAATATATTGCCTTTGTCAAAATGGTCTTTCGCTGAAACTTGTGCGCTGACAATCGGAGCAATTCCCGACACAAAAAACATTGCAAACATTCCGGCAAATAATGTTCTGTTCAGTCTCATAAAATATTTCCTCCCATAGTTTATCTTTCCTCAAGGAATAAAGGCCGACTCGATGTCGCTCCAGGGGCCGCTTTGAGATGTGTTGTTGATCCAGCGTGCGGCGTAGAACACCCGTTTGCCCCGTTCGTCTTCCTCAAAGGTGAGGACGATGGGGTTTGCGGTTTCTGTCTCGAAATGAGGGAGGGCGCTCACGTGTTCGGGGCGGTTTTCCCTGATACCCCATGTCAGTTCCATGCCGTGAACGTGTTCGGGTTTCGCCCAGTGGGTCGCTCCGAAGTCCCGAAGGCGCAGACTGAGCTGGCGCAGCACCGATGTGTCCGCCTCGATTTCCGGGACAGTCGTGGGAGCCGCCTGCGGCGTGCGGATAGTGTCCCAGTTGCGGATGCCCATTTTATCACGGTCAAGGTCGGTTACGGGCGGCCAGCGCAGAAAACGGTTGATAAACGCCCGAAGCGCCCTTTCGGTTGTTGTGCGCACACGGTTTTTTTCGGCGGTAAGCTGAGGGATATGGGGAACGAGGGTTTTGCTGTAGGCTGTGTTCCATTGGCTGAACTGGTCTTCGAGGATGTCCTGATCGTCTTTGGGGATATGTTTCCAGCGCGCGTTGTTGTCAAGCACAAAATCGGTTACGTTCCTGAAGAATGTCTCGAATGCCGCGTCCGGTCGGGGAATAAAATCGGCGTGCATTATTGATTACTCCTTTCCAATTTGTTTGTACCCGCATGGCGCGGACGCATATCCGGGCGATGCGGACACATGTCCGTGCAGTGCGGACACATGTCCGTGCAGTGCGGACGCATATCCGTGCAGTGCGGACACATGTCCGTGCGATGCGGACACATGTCCGTGCAGTGCGGACACATGTCCGTGCAGTGCGGACGCATATCCGTGCAGTGTGGACACATGTCCGGACGATGCGGACACATGTCCGAGCAGTGCGGACTTAAGTCCGAGCGATGCGGACTTAAATCCGAGCGGTGCGGGCGCATGTCCGGCCAGTACGGGGGTGTTCCTTTGATTAATGTTTATGACTGACATTACTGCGCGTTCCCTTATTTTTTTGTAAATTTGGTGCTTCCGATATAAAGCGTGCTGCCGTTTACGGAAAAGGACGTTACTTGCGGCCCATATCCTTCATTAAAATTCTTTTCAGCATCAGCATTCCATGAACCACCCATATAGTCTTTATAAGCCTGTTTAATTTCAGCTATTGTATACCATTTTTCTTCAGTAAGAGAACCAGAAATAGGACCCCATTCATGAGTTGGTGTCATTGTTAAAAGACTGCCGCTGACAGTAAACGTTCCTTTCATCTTATAAGTAGAAGTAGGATCACTACTATACGTATGTTGCAATTCAAAGTTTCCATTATTGAATGTATATGTAGTTGTTTGTGTTGAGCTACTACCACCAAAAGAAGAAGTTTCAACATTAACCCATGTCCCTTCAAGTTCAGCTTTTGCTTTTTCGGTTTGCTTTTCCTCCGGGGTTTTGCATGAGGCTAATGTAAATGTGATTATCAGCGTCAATCCTACAACTGTAAAAACTTTGATTATATTCTTCATAAAAAACCTCCTTTTACAGCCGTATATTAGGAAATTTATACGCCCGTTTATTTTATACAGTTGTAGTGACTATTTACACAACTGGGGGGATTTATGGTATACGGTTACATTAGGGTCAGTACGGACAGGCAAACAGTTGATAATCAGCGTTTTGAAATAGAGCGGTTTTGTTTAAAAAACAGTATTATCATTGATCATTGGATTGAAGAAACAATAAGCGGGACGCAATTGCCTGAAAAACGCCTGTTGGGGTCGCTGCTTGCCGAGGCAAAAACAGGCGATTTAATTGTTTGTTCGGAACTGTCAAGACTGGGCAGAAATATGTTTATGATTATGTCGATATTAAACCATTTTATGACAAATGGCGTAAAAATCCAGACAATTAAAGACAATTACCAGTTGGGAGACAGTATTCAGGCTAAAATCCTCGCATTTGCCTTTGGATTGACCGCTGAAATAGAGCGCGAGCTAATCTCACAAAGAACAAAAGAGGCGCTTGCCCGCAGGCGGTCGGAAGGTTTTGCGCTTGGCAGACCGTTGGGGCGGAAGTCCGCCCGTCTAAAACTTACGGAACATGAGGCGGAAATACATTTGCTGCTGGACAAAAACGTCTCTAAAAGCGCCATTGCCCGAAGGTTCGGCGTGTGCCGGAAAACGGTAATTTCGTTTTTAAAAAACAAAAAAAACAGCCTGTAGCCTGCGAATTTTCTTGTAAAAATTTGTAATATTATGCTATATTTTAACAGTAGCAGCTGTGTAAAATAAACGGGCGTATAAATTTCCTATTGCGGGGAAAACAAGTATTATCTTTTAATAAAGCGCATGCCGCCGCTTTTCCGTATGGGCGCATACGGCAACTCAACCCTTTTAAGGCATCTTTTTACTGCGGCTGGACAGGGTATTCTTTATAAAGTTATAATATATGTATGTTAAGACAAGTTATGATACCAAGCAAAGAAAACTCTACGTTTTCCATTCCTTCTGAATTTTACGGAACGAAAGTAGAGGTTTTGGTATTCCCGTTCTGCGAAAAAAAAGCAAACAAAAACAGCGATATAAATGATATTTTTGATAAATATCTGTATTCTTTTGATAATTTTAAATTTAACCGCAGCGAAGCTAATAATTATGAGTAAGGTTGCGTTAGACAGCAACATTTTAATTTATAATCACAGCCTGGATTGCAAAGATAAAAGAACTATAGCAAGAAATTTTTTTTAATGAAAATCCTGTTATTTCATCACAAGTAATATCCGAGTACCTCAATGTTATGATTAGAAATTTTAAAATGCAAAAACAGGAATTAATACAAATATGTTCTTTGTGGCTGGAAAAATGCTCTGTTCAACCAGTTATCTTTTCTACAATAAAACTGGCTCAGAATTTGATCAGTAAATATGATTTTCAAATATTTGACGGAATTATAGCCGCCGCCGCGCTTGAAGCGGATTGCGACATTCTCTATTCTGAAGATATGCAAGACGGTCAGATTATTGAAAACAAGCTTAAAATCATAAATCCATTTGTTTAATTTTACTGTGTACCAGTACTCATGTGTTTACAATGCCGGCTCATTTACATTTTGCGCGGGAAGCTGTATGATTTAACTATCCTTTTATTAGGAAATACATTTTTCCGGGAGTAAATCAATGAGCAAAGGCAGTAGTAAAGGCTTTAGTAGCAGTGTTGGGTTAGTGCTGTTGAATTTCTCTGTGGCTGTCTACCTTTTTGCCACAGGTATTATGGGGATTACAGGGTCCAGAGGCGGCGAAATCCGCACAGCAGTAAATGAAATTTTTTCCGGCGATTTTGCCAAGATACTGACGATCATTATTTCAGTCCTGGCTATTGCGGCGGGAGTTTTTATCCTCATCAGGTTCTTCGGTATTTCAATCAGCATTACCGAAATTCTATTGATCATCCTGGCAATTACCTGGCTTATCTTTATTTTAATGATTGATATTGTCTA
>Ga0268262_10006519_pt1 | contig 11166 bp, 16 predicted proteins | sample TergutNc150P3_FD_190354 | JGI IMG/M metagenome (GOLD analysis project Ga0268262, IMG submission 190354) | Nasutitermes corniger P3 segment gut microbial community from laboratory colony in Florida, USA - Nc150 P3 (SPAdes) (version 2) | ecosystem: Host-associated > Arthropoda: Insects >...
TTGGGAATAGGAACAAAATTAATTAAATATTGGGAAAATGAAATGAAACAAAAGGGGTATAAAAATGTATTAACATCAACTCAATCAAATGAAGAAGCACAACATTTTTATAGAAAAATGGGATATAAAGAAATAGGTGGATTTAAATATTTTAATGATCCTTATGAAATAATATTCCAAAAAATATTTTAATAAATAATATGTAAATATAAAGTGCGGCATAACGGCACATAACAGGTCTGTATATGCTTCGCCGCCTTGCGGCGGCTCGGGCTACGAAAAAATGCAGTCGGGCTTGCGCCCTTTGAACCTGTCCCTGTCAAGTAGACAATTATAAAAACCCCGTCTGTATATTATTTTTCTTTAAATATTGATTGGGACTCATTTTAAACCTCATTTGAATCCTGTCATTATTGTAATATTCAATGAAATCGCCTACATTTTGATATAATTCCTCTTGTGTTTTGGGATTATAATATACATAAAATTCTTCTTTAAAATGCCCGAAAAAACTTTCTTTAACGGCGTTATCATAACAGTTTCCCACGCGTGACATTGATAATACTATATTCTTTTGTTCGGTTAATTCATGATACGCCTTCGAAGTAAACTGCGGCCCCTGATCCGAATGAAGCAATATTTTCTCGGATTGACAAGGAATTTTTTCAAGCCCTTTTGCGACAAGCCCCCAGTCGTTATGCTCTGACATGCTAGCGCAGATTATGGCGTTATTATATAAATCCATTACGCTGAATAAATAATAACGGTTATTATTAACACGTTTCATTTCCGTCACATCGCACGTCAATTTCTTAAACGGTTCGTCAGTTTTAAATTCACGGTTCAATATATTACAAGCCACGTTTTCTTTAATATATTTCCTGATACTCCATTTCTTGCGTATAATGGCTTTTAAGCCCAATTTACTCATTATACGGTATACTTTCTTGTGGTTTATAACGATTCCACTGTTTCTCATCGCTTGGGTAATTCTCTCCCTTCCGTATGTGCCTTTATATTTATGATATGTTTTTATTATTTCTGCTTCGGCATTTTCGTCAATTTTATATGGTTTTTTATTAAGCCACTTATAATAACTGCTTCGATTTACCCCTAAAACACGGCATTTTTTCGCTATACTTAATTTTACTTTAGATTCTTTGATGACCATAAATTTGCAATGGAGTTCTCCGGCTCGCCCATTAAAAGCAATTTTTTTTTAAGATATTCATTTTCATGTTTCAGGTACTCCATTTCCTCATCTTTGTTCTTGAAGATTTTTTTTAGGAATGTACACTTGCCTCGTCTGTCTGAATTCTCTTCAGTAAGTTCCCCGTTTTTATATTTTTTTACCCAATCTCTAAGCTGGGTCGCATCTTTTAATCCGTATTTTCTTGCCAGAGCCCTATACCCGCCGTTGCCTTCAAGATAAAGCCTTACGAGTTTCTTTTTGAATTCCAAATCATGATAAACATATGCCTCTCGCTTCTTTGCCATGAATCTGTCCCCTTATTATTATAGACTGGTGTTTTTTCCCTGTCTACTTTTAGGGGACTATATCACCTTTGTGCGTTTTTGCTCCGCCACATTTTTTGTGCGCTGGAATTGCTTCGCAATTCCTTTATCGCGCACAAAAAACGTCGCATACAGCCGGAACGTTATGTGAAAGTTTTTTGAATATATTTGTGGAAAAGTTGACAAAATGAAATTGATAATGTAGTATAAAAAGAAGGAAAGAATAATGGAAAATATTGAGATAAAAGAATTAAAAATTGAAGATATTAAAAATGATTTCTTAATTGATTTTCATAGGTATCAAGAAGTTAAAGATTACTACATAAAATATAATGAGAATTGGATTATTGTAAATAATGAAAATAAATATACCATTACGTGGGATAAAAAATATAAAGAACATAAAACAGAAAATATAATTAAAATTATTAGAGAAAATGGATTTGCTATTGGAGCATATGACAATAAAAAATTAATTGGATTTGCTTGTTTATTAAATGAAGTATTTGGAACAGAAAAACAATATATAGAATTAAAATATATTTATATTTCGTATGGTTATAGAAATAAGGGCATAGGGAAAAAATTATTTTTATTATGTGTAGAAAAAGCAAAAGAGATTGGAATTAAAAAAATCTATATAAGGGCTGGAAAATCGTTAGAAACACAAAAATTTTATCTAAAAAATGGATGTAAAGATGCTATGGAAGTAAAAGAAGAATATAAAAATAAAGAAGATGAAAGACAAATGGAATACGAAATATGAAAAGGCAAAAAACCAGCGCCTAAAGGGAGTTATGCGAAAGTTTCGCTGAAATTGGTTGACAAATTCATTGATTATATGGTATAATAAATAAGGAGAAAATTATGGCTTTTAATGAAAAATTGGTGTCTGAATTTTATGATGACCCAGAAAGAGAAAATAATAGGTCAACTGTTTCAAAGGCAAGAGGTATTGAATTCCACTATACAAAAAAAATATTGGATAAATATATTTCAAATGAATTAACTGTTTTGGAGATTGGTTGTGCGACCGGATATTATGGACTATATTTATATGATAAATGCAAAGAATATATTGGGATAGACATTGTACCCAAAAATATTGAAAATTTTGACAAAAAAATAAACGAATTAGGGATAAAAAAAATAAAAACACTCGTAGGAGATGCGGTAAATCTTTCCAATATTGGCAATGATGCTTTTGATATTGTTTTAAATTTAGGGCCAATGTATCATTTATCTCATCAGGAAAGGGAATTATCAATGTTGGAATCTAAAAGAGTATGCAAAAGTAAGGGTATAATAATGTGCTCATATATAAATAAATTTGGGGCTTATTATCAAGGAATATTAAGAGAACCTGAAAAATATCCCAATAAAACGGCAAATGAATTGATATTGGAAAAAGGAACGGACGACATAAGACCAAATATATTTTATTATACAACACCAGAAGAAATGGAAAATATGGCATTAGCAAATGGATTAAAAGTAATAGAAAATTGTGGGATAGATTTTCTATTTAACGCGGGTAATATAAATTCTATGGACGAAGAAAAATATAAGAACTGGATAGAGTTTTCGGATTATATGTTTAACAGTAAATCATGTACGGGCTTGAGTGTACATGGAATAATGGTATGCAAAAAGGAATAAATGAAAAGCAGCGGAACCTTCGCATAACAGGTCTGTATATGCTTTTTTCAAGTAGGTTTCATAACTCCTTATATTGTAAGGATTTACTAAACCCTGTTTTTGTGGGTCAAAAAATGGGTTTAATTCCTACCCCTTGCCACACATATAATATAACACTTAATTTTTTATTTGTCAAGTTTAATGTATATTAACACACTTTAATAGATAGAATTATTTTATTTATAGTTCATAACGCCTATAATAAACCCTGACGGCGTTGCCGTCGGTTAATTTTTATTGCCGTCAATCAATCTCTATTATTTTTTTTACTTTTCAAGTTCGACAAAAAAATAAAAATATGCGTTATTATTTTATTTACGGGGCGTTTATGTGGTTTTCTTTTTTCTATTAGTGGGTTTTTGTTCTTCTTTACATTTTTTATGAAGGTTTGCCATTAGTTTTATTTGTTGAATGATACAATCTTTGAAAATAGGGTCAAGTTCTTTTATTATATCTGTAATCTGTAATAATTCAACATCGGGCGGATTTTCGCTAAACATATCACCTTTACCGGTGATTAACCAATTCTTATTAACCTTGTATTTATTACAGATTAACTCATAAACCCTATTATTAGGGTTTCTTGTGCCAGTTTCTATTTTTGCGTAAAAACTATGTGATAAATAAATGCCATTACAAAAATCACGCTGAGAGATATTTAATGCCTTTCTAACCGCCTTTATACGCTCACTAATGGTAGAATTTGCCATAAAACAACCCCTTTGTACTCATAGAATATTAACACAAAAGAAAAAAAAAGAAAACACTTGACAATATCCTATGTACTCTTTATTATAGGTACATAGGGTTTTGTTATGAAGAATATGGCAATAAAAAAATCTTGTAATGTGGAAACTTATGATTATTCAAGTGATTTTAAGTTTTTAACAAAAAAAGAAAAACGCGAGGTATTGAAAAACGCCAAAAAACTTTTGAAACTTCAAAAAGAAAATAATGCCTTGCCTGCCGATGTCAATATAAAAAAGAAAAATAAAAAGGCATAAGTTTTATTTTAGGTAATATGGGGCGTATGCTCTGTATAAATATATTTTTGGAGGTTTTGAAAATGGGTGAAGGTATTGGTTATTTCTTAATTTTTTGTTGGGTAGCAACTATTGTTTTTACAATCGTATTGGCGGTAAAAAAAGGTTATAATGGTTTTCTTGCTTTTCTTTTGGGTTTATTTATACCTTTAATTGGCTCGCTTATAGTTATTGCTTTATTACCAGATAAGAACGAGTTAGATTCTGTTATCTATAAGATTTATAATTTGACATCAAAAGTTGAAACTATAAACGAAAAACCTTCACAAAAATGTAAAGGTTGTGGAAAAGAAATCGGTAGTGGTTATACTGCTTGCCCTCATTGTGGTTCTAATAATTTAGTAAATTTGTAATAAATCTATCGTATAAGACAACTATTAAAAAGGCGGTTAATACAACCGCCTATTTATATTGGTTCATACAAAGATGTATGCCCCGTAAATATATTTTGGAGGTTTTGAAATGAAAAAAGCGGTTTTTTGTTTTTTTATGGTTATCTGTTTTATATTTATTGCTTGCGGTGATTATAAATATGAAAAATATAAAAATGGTGTAATCATAACAAGATATAAAGGGAAAAACAAAGATGTTGTTATCCCTGAAATGATAAATAAATTACCTGTTGTTGCTATTGGTGATTATGCGTTTTCTCGTAATCAACTAACAAGTATAACACTTCCAAACTCACTTACTTCTATTGGAAAGGATGCGTTTTCTGATAATCAACTAACAAGTATAACACTTCCAAACTCACTTACTTCTATTGGAAAGGATGCGTTTTCTTATAATCAACTAACAAGTATAACACTTCCAGACTCACTTACTTCTATTGGTGATTATGCGTTTAAATATAATCAACTAACAAGTATAACACTTCCAGACTCACTTACTTCTATTGGTGATGGTGCGTTTTCTTCTAATAAACTAACAAGTATAACATTTCCAAACTCACTTACTTCTATTGGTGGTGGTGCGTTTTCTTCTAATCAACTAACAAGTATAACATTTCCAAACTCACTTACTTCTATTGGTAATTATGCGTTTTCTCATAATCAACTAACAAGTATAACACTTCCAAACTCACTTACTTCTATTGGTGATGATGCGTTTTCTTCTAATCAACTAACAAGTATAACACTTCCAAACTCACTTACTTCTATTGGAAAGAGTGCGTTTGAATATAATCAACTAACAAGTATAACATTTCCAAACTCACTTACTTTTATTGGTTATGGTGCGTTTTGGTTTAATAAACTAACAAGAGTGCGTATTCCTAATATTGCCACGATAAATGAAGATGCGTTTGATGAGAATGTTAGAATAAATGGACGATTATCAAAAAATGAAAGAATAGAAAATAATAACAGTCTTTCATTTTCATCAATTCTTGTATCTCCAAGTTCCAGTTCTCGCATTGGACCAGAAGTATGGAGTGCTACTGGAACAGATTTTCAATATGACGAACAAGCAACCAAAAAACTTGAAGAAGAACTATTGCGTAAAGCCGCAAGCGAACAATTAAACAAACGATAAAAAAATTTAATATTAAGGCGGTTATTATAACCGCCTTTTTTATTGACATACATTTAATAAAAATATTTCAAGTTAATTGAATACTGATAAAGTATATGTATTTTCTTTTTCTAAATAAAACGCCCTTCGTTAAGAGGGCGTTTTATTTAGTTTCTTTTATCTCTTTATTATAGTGTGTCTCTGTCAGATACCAGATTGAGTTCCTAATAAATTCCAGATTCAAAAATCTGTTATCTGTCAGCACACTTTTCCTTTTTAGTTGTAAAGGTAATAATAAGGAGAATAAGCAATGTATGGCAAAAAACCTTTTGAAATACCAAACAATTTTACACAAATACCTAACCAGTTATTTGATACCCGTTCAACATTTCTAACTAATCAACAAAAAATATTTTTGATATTTTTATATCGGCGTTTATATGGTGATGGAAAAACTGAAATAAAACTTTCATATTCTGCTGTTTTTGAAGATATGCCTTGTATCATTAAGAATAAACAAAAGTTTAGCGATTTAATAAATGACTTAGCAACAAAGGGTTTAATCAAAATAATTAAAGGTCATAAGAGATGTCATACTTATATTGTCAATGAAGAGCATTACAAAAATCTTATTTATTGGTTTGAAAGGTCAAAGGAAAAAAATTACAATGAAATACAAAACGACATTGAAAATAGTATCAAAGAAAATAAAATAAATGAAAATGACTTTACAACAAATAATATAAATGATAACACAATAGAAACTTTACAATCTGTTTATCAGTATGAATATAATAAAATATATCCTAAAAGGAAATTAAGATTTTCAAAAGATGATGAGGAATACTTTTATTTATTAAAGAATGAATTAGACGAAATACCAGATATACATTACGCTACATTTATTAGGTGTTATTTCTTAGAATGTTTTGATAATTATTACAAACCACAAGTAAATAAACTATATGAATTAGGATTTAATAATTATCAACAATATAAAGACATTGTTAAACAAATACCCATAGAAGATGACACATTAAAATATTTATTTGTATATGTCTATAAAAGTTATTTATTATTAAACAATAAAAGTATTGAAGAATACATAGAAAATAATAAATCAAATTGTTTTTTTAATAAGGTATCTCCCCCACATTTATTTTATTGTTCTAAAAAATATAATGATTTTTGTAAAAATATTAATACAGATGACAGAAACGAAATTATTGAAAAAATAAAAAAGTATCCTGCTGTTATTGACTATGTCAATAATATATTAAAAGAAGATAGCATATTCACGGAGGTATAAAATGAATAATAAAGAAACTTTTGAAGAGTTTATAGACAAGTTATGCGATTATACACAAGAAGATTATGAAGGTGATTTGAAATTGATTAATATACTTGAAACTAAAAAATTACATAAATCATTTGTAGATTTTCTTAAATGGAAAACTTCTAATTATGTGCCGAAAATGAAAAAAATAAATAGTCAATGAAAAATATTTAATCATTGTAATCGTTTATAGTTCTCATTTCTTGTATGTATTCACAAATGAGATACTTAAAAATTACGGGGTTAAAATAATTTTCTTTTAGGTTTAATCTTTCAAGTTTTTCTAAGATAGAAATAAAAATTTCGCTGATTTCAGATAGTTCCATTTCTTTAATGTATTCCCAGATTTTATATTCATTATATGGAATATCGTTGTTATTAAAAACATCGTATAACCGACTTATATTCTCAAAAAAATATTTTATATTATTATATGATTCTCTTTTTAAGTTTCTCATAAATATTTTCTTTTCCATTCTTATACTCCCTTTTAATTTTAGTTTTAGAAACATTAGAAATTTTATTGCTAATTTGTTTTTGATTATCAACAAGTGATTTATTATTTTCTATATTAACATCAAGAAGTTTTAATATGTTTTCAAGTTTCATATATTTAACTTTACAATATAAAAAAATATTACGGGGCAAAATAAAAATTATTTTGTTTTTTTTGGTCTGCCTACATTCAATTTAGGTTTTCCGTTTCTTTTTTTATCTCTGTATCGTTGTTGTATTTTACTTGATTTTTTATTTCTTATTTCAAAATTTGCTAAGTCATATAACACCTCTAAAAGATTTTGAAAATTATTATCATTCTCTCCGCCATTATATTGTAAATGTTTAAGTTCTTTTTTTAGAATAGTGAATGTAGTTTTTTCAAAATTTTCTATATCATTAGAAATAGTTGTTTCAGTTTTCAATAAATCTTTTTTTAGTTCTTTAATTTGCGTTTCTGTTTCAAGTTGTTTCTTTTTTAATTCTTGCTTTTTTGTAATGCTGGTTATTAACATATTCATTATACTTCTGTATTGTGGAAATCCATAGGAAACTTGAAATATATTTCTCCATTTTTTCAAATATCCTTTTTCTAATTTTATTTTTTTTTGTTGTAATGATTTAGAAAATGCCGTTTCAATAGTTTTAGTTTTCTTTCCGTTTTTATATTGGTCTATGTTATTCAATACATCTTCTATATCTTTTTTAGTTAAATACGCATTGCCAGATTTTTTGTTTGTTTCTTTTTCTCTGTAATCATATTCAACATTTTCAAGTATGACATTTATTCCGTGTAATGCGTTATACATACTATCAACATCATTTTTATCTACCAAAATAAAAAAATGCGTGTCGCTGGTTTGATTTTTCTTAGGTTCTATTTTTTTTCCCGCTTCTATGCCTTTAACGCTTCTTTTTCTAATGGCAAAGTTTCCTTTTTCTCTATCGCTCCATTTATACTTGAAAACCATATAAGCCCCCTAATAAAAACATACAATCACATTTTGATACATCTTAGCACATATAATAACATATTATCACATTTTGATACATAAATAAATGAAAACCCCTGCTTGTTAAAAACAGGGGTTTTGTCATTAGTAAATGAATATTAGAGGTAGAAGTAATCTAATATTTTTATGACTTCTATACCTTTTTTGTAGAGTAAATCATTGCCAATACTTCCGCTGTCAAGGTGTTTATAGGCATATTCTTTGATTCCTTCTTTTTCTTCTTTCATTCGTTCTTCTCTAAACGGATGCCCCAAAAAAAGCTCTTGGAAGTCAATAGGCACATTGCCAACATTTTCAATATCCCCTAATGCTAAAATTGTTTTGTAGGTATGCCGACCAGAATAAAAACAAATATTTTTTTCTAATAGTTGTTTTTCGGTATAACCATAAAGAGAACCCATATCAAAACTCGCCTGCCTGAAAACATCGTTATACACTTCCTTAAAAATAGGCGTATCTTCTTTTATGCCGTTGTCTTTGATATAAGTTTTTAACGCCTTGTATAATTCATTATGTATTGGCACTTTTCGTATTGCGTTTTTGCTTTTAGTTCCTCTTACATTCAAAAAATAAACATCTTTTATTTTTTCAATGTCATTAAATTGTATTCGGCATAACTCACTATTACGGACGCCAGTAAAATAAATAGTTTGACAAAGTATTTTTGAAAGTTTATTTTTCCATTTCTTAGAAAAAATATTTTTCAAAGTGTCAATGGGAAAAATACCTCTTTTCTTTTCCGCTTGTTTTGAACCCTTAACGCAAAAATCACAATTGGAAAAATCCGTTGTAATTTTTCCCATATCCCTGAATAATAACAAACACTTTTTGAAACTATTTAAGTAAATGTTTATAGTTTGCGGTTTAAGTTCCATATTTTTTGAAAGATAATGTTTTAATTCTCTTATGTGAATTAAAGTTATTTGTGAAAGATAACGAATCTTTTTTCCTTGAAAAAAAGGTATAATGTGGTTTATCATAAATGCGTGTCTTTGTTTCAATACAATGGGTGATAATTTGCGTCCGTCAAACTTTTCATACTTCCAATATTCGCTTGTGTCGTTGTAATAATTTTCAAACACTTTTAGTTCCGCTTTCCCTTCATATTTTGCCGATAAGGTTTTATAGTTTCTTTCGGCAAACATTACGGCGGTTTCATAGTCATTCGTTCCAGTTGAATATTTAGTGGGTAGTATTTCCCCTGTGTCTTGGTCTATAAGTTTTATTTGATACACATACCCCAGTTTTTTACTTGGTCTTTTTACAAGGTAGTATTTTCTTTTTTCTCCGCCATTTTCAAACTTTTTAATACCTAATAATTTTGATATGTCGTTTTGCTTTATCGCTTCTGTAATAACCGCTTTTAGCATATCGGCGTTCATACCAAAATAATTTTCAAGGTTCGTTGTTGTATTGTTCTTTATGTTAGACGATGCCTTAATAAGTTGTTTTGAAGTCGTCATATTTACCTCCTTATGATACTTCGTGTTTTTCCATAAACGCATCTATTTTTTGTCGGTCAAAGCGGATTATTCTTTTATTTCTGCGTATATGAGGTATTTCTTTTTTTGCCAACCATTTGTATATGGTCGGTTTTGACACTTTAAGATAAAGTGAAAGTTCGTCAATGGTTAAATAATCTTTCAATAAAACCTCCTTTTATGAAGGGGGTTTCCCCCCTTCATTAGTTTTTTTTATACCTGTGTTGTATTTACAGTTGTTTCATTCTTTGTCTTTTTTTGTTGTAAAAACCAACTATCAAGTTTTTCCGCTACAATGCGTGTTATTTTCGCACTATACACACGACAGGGAAAATCCTTTTCAGTTTTGACTAACTTCCTTACATAAGCTGCTGAAATACCTAATCTGTGAGCCGCTTCGTTAATCGAAATATATGTCATAACGACCATCCTTAACCCTTACGGGTTATATTTAATTTTGGTTTTTCATACGAAAAACCAGTAGAATAATTTTCTTTCATTCTACATAAATAAATATAGGTCATTATTTATTTTATTCAACTTTTGTTAAATTAAACAACCTTTATATATATGTGCCTTGTTTGACATAACTAATTATTTAACCATTATCATAATAAATGGTTATGCGTATCGCATAACACTATCCCTTCCCTGATTTTTCAAATAACAATGGGTTAAAAAATGTGTCAAAGATAGGCAATAAACGCCTAAAATTGCCACTAATAACCCCTTATGGCAAGGAATAATGAAATATATCGAGGTATAACAACTTTTATTTAAGTTGTTATGTAGTAAGGAATTAACTTAATTTTTTGACTTGAAAACATAACTTGAAAAACCTTTTTAATTGGCATATACATTAGGTCGGTATATGCTTCGCCGCCTGTTGGCGGCTCGGGCTACACAAAAACATAGTCGGGCTTCGCCCTTTGTGTGTTTTTGTGTAGCCACAGTTTTTTGTTTGCGAGAAACTGCTTCGCAGTTTCCTCATCGCAAACAAAAAACCGTCATATACAGCCGGAACGTTAGGCGCAAGTTTTTTGGGTATGCCAAAGACATCGGAAGCATGTTTG
>Ga0268262_10006520_pt1 | contig 11166 bp, 14 predicted proteins | sample TergutNc150P3_FD_190354 | JGI IMG/M metagenome (GOLD analysis project Ga0268262, IMG submission 190354) | Nasutitermes corniger P3 segment gut microbial community from laboratory colony in Florida, USA - Nc150 P3 (SPAdes) (version 2) | ecosystem: Host-associated > Arthropoda: Insects >...
GGCATGAATTCTTTTGTTTTCTTGTTGGCTGTATCCGCAATGAAAAACATATATCTGCTTTTTGTGATACATATACCTGATTCCGGCGCAGTTATCAATGTCCTGTCAATACGTTGCTCAGGAAAATAAATCAATGAGGTTATCTTTATGCGATTTTTTCCGGTAAAAGAGATTTCCGCAAATCTCGCTTTTCCATTCATGGTCGCAAGCGTTCCTTTATTCCATGGGCGCAGCAGCCAGAAAAATTCCGGCGAAGGTATGTCTATCGAGCCTATTGTTCCGCTTTGTTTGGGAGTATTTACAATAACTTCTTCAGCGAATATCTTTTTACAGGAAAATAAAAATACTGCTGCGACTAAAAGTAAGATACATCTTCTTAATTTCATTTTTTCCTCAGTTACTTTATTTTATCAATATTGATTATATTATGTCAACCATTCCGGAAGCAATTGCATATAACTACTTTACATTTCTCCTAAAGTATTATACTATGTTTTATAACATAAATAACCATGAATTGTATGTATTGCCGTAAATATAACTGACAGTATTAAATAAACAGAAAAATGATAGGTAATATTTATAAATAATCTATTACCTGCCAGCCCTATACCTGTTAACCATATAACTGATGTCCAATATGGAGCTAATATAAAAATTAAATTTCTGCCAAATAATGAATTACTTGCATATATTTCAATAAAATACGACGTGAAATAAATTATAATGCCAATAATGTATATTATTATGCCTATCTTTTCTATCTTATTTTGAATATTTACAGCCATTATCATTGAAAAAGCTATTAATATTATTCTTATTATAGTTTCCATTTTAATTATCGGATTAGAAATATTTTTCAAATAATGCGAAGGAAGTTTTTTAAAAAATAAAATATTAAACAATAAAATTGGGATAAATAATAAAAAACAATTATTTATATATTTTAATATTATGTTTAAAAAGTTCATAATTGTATACCTGATTTTTTTAGCCGCCACCAATGCGTTCCTTCTTCTTTATATTTTATAAAGCCGCATTTTTCCAATACTTTATATGAGGCTGTATTTCTCGCTTCCGTCTCGGCTATTATTGTTTCAATTTTTTCATCCATAAAAGCCATTTTACAAAATGCGCAGACAGCTTCGGTCATATATCCGTTATGTTCAAATTGTTTTTCCAAGCCATATCCTATTTCAATTTCTTTAATTTCATTTGGAATATTTTTATAATCTATTGATCCTAATACTCTTTTATCATCTTTCCTTATAATAAACCAAAAACTATGATAAATATAATTTTCAGGATCATTTTCTATTATTTTAATTTGATTATTTATTATATTCAGGAAAAATCCATCTATCGGCCCTTTATTACATTTGCAGTCTAACTCAACTTCAAGCATCGAAATATTATTAACCCATAATTTTAATTGCGATAAAGTTAATAATTTTAGAATTAGTCTTTCTGTTTCTAATTCCATCGCATTTCCTCTCTTTATTTTGTTAAATTATTCTTCTTCTATTGTGGCAATTTCCACCCAAACGGGGGTAAACCCGCTATTTAACGCAACACTCCATGAATACATATTTGATAAACTTGTTCCGTAAAAAGGAATTTTTCCTCTTTTTTCTATCTCTTTTTTTATTAAAATAACTAAATATGTTCCGATTCCTTTCCCGCAATATTTTTCATTTACATCAACTCCTACTTGCCATAATAGCGGAGTATCGGCGGAACAACCTGCCATTCCTATTATTTTATCTTCATCGTAAGCGGCTACAGCCAATACATCAGGCCTTTTGGGATTATATTTTGTACAAAGAGCATTGGGAAACATTTTTGTTTCGTAAAATTGATGTAATTCTTCTTTCTCAAACCATTTTAATTTTAGATTATTTTCTTTTGGCAATACTTCCTTATATGATAAAAACATGTGATGAGTATGGTATAGTTTCTTATTGTACTCATTTAATTTTTTCTCAATATCCAATAAATTATTATGTTCAAATAAATGATGTCCCTTTTTATTTTTTACATATTCATTAAGCCAGTCGTAAATACGCTCATCTGCGGTTATAACCGCGTTATCTCCGAATGTTGCCATTTGAAAAAAGAAGGCTCCGTTGATATAATGCCTTCTTTCCTCATTGAATTTTGAAACAGTCACTATATTATTTGATGAAGAAAAATCATTAACCGAACAATTATATTCTATTGCAAGTTGATTTTTAATAATGTCTGTTAATTCCTGTTTTGTTCTCATGTTAATTGTTGCTTTAAATTATTATCAACTTTTTTATTCAATATTTCAACCATTATAATATTGAATACCAATATAGCGCCTATAAATAACGGAAAAACTTTGAAATTTAATATCGATGTTATCTGTCCGAACAACGGAGGCATAAACGTAGTCCCTATATACGCGCTCGCCATTTGTATTCCCATTACTGCCTGCGATTTTTCACTTCCGAAATTTCTTGGGGTTTCGTGTAAAAGACTCGGGAATATGGGAGCGCAGCCAAGGCCAATCAGAAAAAAGCCCGGTAATAGTAATATTTTACCGACAGGTAACAACAGCGCGATAATTCCACAGACTATAAGCCCCTGCCCTAAACGAACCATTTGACGGTTGTTTAATTTCATGGTTAAAAAGCCTGAAATGAATCTGCCTGCTGTTATGCCTATATAATACAGCGAAATCCATTGGGCGGCAATTTCGGGGGATATGTTTTTCTCCATAACAAGAAAACTGCTTCCCCATAGTCCGGTTGTGGTTTCAAGACTGCAATAACAAAAGAACGCGACTAGAATTTGTTTTACTCCGGCAATTTTAAACAGCTCTTTAAATTTTAAACCTTTGGAAGTTTCATTTTTTTCAATATTGGTTTGAGATTTGTTTTTTCCCCATAGCGATATTGTGATAAATAATACCGCCACAAGACAGCATTGAATTATTCCGATTGAACGATATCCCAAATTCCATGAATTTTTATTTATTAAATAGAACGACATGATAATCGGCCCCATAGAAGCCCCTACGCCCCAGAAACAGTGAAGCCAGCTCATGTGTTTCGCCTTATAATGCAGAGCGACATAATTATTCAATGCCGCGTCAACAGAACCCGCGCCCAAGCCGAGGGGAACGGCCCAAAGGCATAATAGGAAAAAAGAGCCTGAAAGAGAAAACCCCAAGAGAGCGACGGCGGTCATTAAAACGCTGAAGGCGGTAACAACTCCGGTTCCGAACCGCCTGATAATTCTTTCGCTGAAAATGCTTGAAATTACCGTTCCGCCGGCGATAATCATTGAAATATATCCGGCAAAATGCAAGGGAACGTTTATTCCGCCGTACATTGAAGGCCATGCTGAGCCAAGCAAGGAATCCGGCAGACCTAAGCTGATAAACGAGATATATATGATTATCAGAAGTATGGCCGAGACCATTACCTTCCCTCCATATTCATTTTACTTTTATTTTATCTAATTATTACATAAATAACCAATAAGAAATTAACAATTTTAATCATTTTTATTGTTTTATAAATACTTTGACGCTTCTTTTATGCTCAATTTATGAAGCTGGGCTTTATACTTATTAATAAAATCCTTAACCCATTTTTTATTTGTTTTTGAATATTCTCTTAAACTCCAGCCAATAGCCTTATTAATAAAGAATTCATCTGTTCCAAAATTGTTTATTAATATCTTTTCAAACAACTTTTGATTAGTCTTCTCTTTATACTGAAGCTGAAAATCTATTGATACCCTTCTTATCCAAATATTTTCATCTTTTGACCATTTTAGCATTTCCTTTTCTAAATTTTTATTATTTAAAATAATGCTTCCGACCAACGCGTCTATTGAATCAACGGTGTCCCACCATGATTTAGTAACAATAAGTTTTTTAAGATTTAGTAAATCTTTTTCGGTTAATATTTTTAATAAACTGTATAAATATTCTACCGCAACATATTGAGCTTCACGATAATCTTTTTTCCAGCATATATTGACAAATTTCCAATTAAGATCATGTTTCTTGCCTTCTTTTATGTAGGTCTTTATTATTTCTTTCAATTTTGGTTTTGGTATACCTAAAAAGACAAATTTATTCTGCATATAGGCGGACATTTTTTTTGCTTGTTCTTCATTCTTGTTTTTTTCCAATTCATTAAATAAAGTATCATACCACATATTATTTCATTATAAATTTATTCATTTAAATTGCAATCCCATCACTATTCCAACTGTATTTAATGCAGGATTATTTTCGTATGGCTTCCCATTTGATGAGTGAAACCACTTTAATACCGTATATGCCTTATAATTATTTATCGGGTATTCCATTCCTAAACCTATATTTGTTCCAATATTAACATAAGTACCGTTTTCCGGAAATTCTCTTGAATAAACAACTAAACTCATTCCGCAGCCTTCTATAAATATTCTTGAGTTTATTTTTGGAACAGGTATAATAAATAATCTGACGCTCCAATTTAAATCAAATCCAAATGTCATTCTTCCGTTCTTAGGCCTTTCATTTCCAAAATTGTCTTTTTGTATTTCATTCACCATATCATAGGCCAGCAACCCGTTTAACCCTATTCCAAAATCCATTAAATTATACTGTTGGGTAATGAAAAACAATTTTAAGACTGCGTCATATCCGCATTGTAATAATTTGATATTATCATCAAAATAAGAAGAATAATAACTTAAATGAATCCTGTTGTTAAAATTTCTTTGAAAATAATTTCCTTCAGATGTTTCCTGAGAAAACGTATTTATTGTCAAGAAACCAAACAACAGAATAAATATTACAATATTCTTTTTATTAAAAACAAATTCCCTTATGAGAATGTTATTCCTATTTAAAATATTCATTAGCCCACCACATTGGTATGAAATCCTTCAATTTTTTAACTTCCATAGTTTCCAAATTTACTAAAATTTCAATTTCTCCGCTGTCTTTATCAAGCTGCATAAGGTATTCCCTGCACGCGCCGCATGGCATACCTACTTTACCGCCTATACAAGCGACTAATTTCTTTATTTTACTTTCACCGTTTGTAATCATATTCGCAATAGCGTTACGTTCGGCGCACATACCTAAAGAACTTGCCGTATCTATGCATACGCCGGTATAAACATTGCCATTTTCAGTTAATATTGCAGAAGCTACTTCTCCGGCCTGAATTAACGGAGATATTTGCCTGGGATTACATTTACTTTTTGCAATTTCGTACAATTCCTTAAATCCTATTTCTTTCATAATATTCCTCATATAATTTCTATTTATTTTCTTATTATTATTTTATTCATTTTCTAGAAAGATTAATTAACATTTTTGATCATTTTTTTATTGCAATTATTACTCCAAATTTCATGAAATTATATATACATTCAATATAATCAAAACCGCTTTTTTCCAATAAATTTATAGTCTCATCTATTGTGTTTTCTTTGTCTAATTTTTTTCTTTCCAGCCAGGCTTCTTTTTCTTCCGGTGTTATTCCGCTGTTGTTAATATAATCATACCACCAGGTATTATATAAATTATTTATTCTTTCGGATTTTGCGACAAATTGATCTAAATTTATGAAACATCCGTTTTTATTCAATTTTGAATATATGTTTTTATACAATTTTTCTTTATCGTCCAAATGATGTATGGATAATGCGGAACATATTAGATCACAATTATTTACAGGTATATCCTCATTATAATTATATTCCAGGAAATTAAAATTATTCAATCCATTAAATCGCTCTTTAGCAATTTTTAACATATCTTTTGAAATATCAATTAATGTATAATTTGCATTTGGATACATTTCATATATTACTTTTGTTAATATACCTGTACCGGCTCCTAAATCTATAATATTCATAAAATTATTTTCATAATATTTTAACAATGAAACAGATCTTTTGTAAAAATCATTAAAACACGGAATAAAGCATTTTCTTTGATTGTCATATCTTTCCGAAATATTATTAAATTGTTCTTTTATTTTATCTATATCGGATGCCATATTATTCCCTCTTCAAAAACATTATGTTAATTTAATTCATTATCACTCTGGCCCTAAGATTTAAATCTTTTCTTATTTTATACCCATTATTTTCACAAAATTTATTACCTAGCTTATTTTCCTTAAATACATATAATATTATTTTTCTTATACCTTCTTTCTTTAGGCTGTTTTCCGCTTTTTTCAGTAATTTTTTTGCTATTCCCTTTTTTCTGTATTCCGGCTTAACCATTAAGTGATAAATAATCCCTCTCCGCCCGTCATTTCCCGCCATTATTGTGCCAATAATACTTCCGTCAAATTTTGCCGTAAAACAGGTATTTGGATTTTTTTTCAAATATTTATTTATAGATTTTTTTGAATCATCCTTCCCGCTTAATCCTACGCCTTTAGTATTTTTCCACAAATTTATCATTTCTGAATAATTTTTAATGTCCATTTTCTCTATTTTATACAATTTATCCTCCAAATATAAGTTAATTATATACTATAATAAATAAAAATAATAAACATTTCTGATCATTTATTATTTTTAAAACATCATATATTGTTATTGATTAATATTTCCAATACCCTTGTTTCCCTTTTTATCCAGGGTGTTGAATCTAGTTTATTATCAATAATATTTTTATTTGCTTTATATGCCTTTTCTATTTCAATCCAGCAAGGCTTAAATAATAATTCTTTTTCGTAATTGTCAAGTTTTTGATCGGTTAAATTATTGTCAATATTTACAGAATAATATTCAGAAATCATTTTAAATATATTGTCTTTACCTTCATTCGCAATTCCATATTCAGTTATTATTCCAATTTTTTTATCAATATTAATAACATTACATCCTGCTTCTTCCAATACTTCCCTTTTTAATGCTTCTTCTATTGTCTCATTTTTCTCAACCCCTCCGCCTGGGAATTTATATTCATTTGTTTTTTCTAAGAATACCATTAAGATAATATTTTCCCTTAATATTATTGCCCTAACCGCATTTCGTAATATTATTTTACTATTATCAAAATCCAGTAAGTTTTTATCGTTTCTATAAAGTTCTTCATTAAATAACATAATTTATATTACCCGTTTCTTTTACAATATATTCTTTTTTGAGAATTTTTCAAGTCCGTCCATAGCATTTTCCTCCTGTAGGATTTATTATGCGAAGTACCGGCGTATGTCATTATATTCTAAATTCCATTTCATTTTCCAATTCAATAAATCCATAATTTTTATAAAGCTTTTTTCCTATATCAGTAGCTTCCAGCTGAATATATTTTACCCCTCTGTTTTTTGCTTCTTTTATTAACAAATTCAGAATATTTTTAGCTATGCCTTTTCTTCTGTGATTTTCTCTTGTATACATATTCATTATATACGCTTTATTTCCGGATGGATTATGATATGTCGGCATAATATCGTAAAAACAAATTGAACCACAACCAATAAATTCTATATTGTTAAATATCAAATATGTAATATTATTTTTATTTATATTATTCAAATAATAATTATATGTTTCGTCAAATATATTGTCCATATTTATATTTTTGTCAAGATTGTTCGCCGATTTTAGAACTTCAATTCGAATTTCTGTGATGAATTTTATATCTTTTTCATTTGCTGCTTTATAAATATAATTTTCCATAATAATCCTTTTAATAATATTTATTTTATACTTTAATAGATAAAAATAATGAACATTTTTGATCATTTTCTGTATTTTTGTAATTTAATATATATTTCATTATTTAAAATATTCGCTGAATTCGTTTATAAGGTCAATTGAAGCTTCTTTTAACAATTCTTTTGCTAAATAATATCCGCTTGCCATTACTCCCGCAATTCCAAATCCCGGAAAAGTCCATTGACCGACTAAATATAATCCCGGAATTTTTGTCTTTTGTTTTAAAAACTTTCCATAATTCTTTTGATTATATGCAAATCCCATAAAAGAACCTTTTGTGCTATTGGTATACCTTTCAAAAGTTAACGGAGTTCCAAGTTCGGCATAAGTTATGCTATTCTTAAAATCATCACCTAGCTTTTCACATATACGATTTAATAGTATGTTTTGCACTTTATATTTAAGTTCATAATATTCTTTATTTCTTTCTTTTTTGCCAAAAGTATTCCAAAAATTACTGTATTCATAAGGTATTGGCGTTAACGCCGTTACAGCATAATATTTATCGGCAGGTTTTTTGTTTGCAACTTGAATAATGATGGGCGCATTTTTGGGGTCAAATGATTTTTCAGATATTTTTACGTAATCTCCGGAACCGATGTATATATAATTATCCCCTTTCAGTGAATTAATATCTTTAACTGTTAAAAATAATATACAGGCGCTCTGAAATATATTTTTCTTTTTATATAATTTATCCATTTTTAATTTTATTTTTTCTTCTGAAGAAATTATTGAATTGGTAAATATTGGAGAAGCATTTGATATAATATTATCAGCGTAATAAATATCTCCTTTTCTTGTTTTTACGCCCTGTACTTTATTATTTTCAATTATAATCTCATTTACCTCAGTATTAACAAGAAAAACACAGCCGTTATCCAGCGCAATTTGTTTCATAGTGTCTGCGATTTTTTGCATACCACCTATCGGATAATATGTTTTACCTATTGCCCACCAGCGATAAGCATATCCCAAAAAAAGCATATCAGCCGCCGCTTTTGAATAAATAATTTCAGCTATTTCTTTATTTGTTGTTAATTTCCAAATTACTTTATTAAAATCTCTTAAACCATATTTCATTAAAAAAGGTTTATTAATAAAATTATAAATGCCAAATTTTAATAATTCTATAAAACTCATATCATATGGCGGAACCGGAGCTTTATTGCCGCTTAATGCCTGTTCCATAATTCCATTAATAACAGTGAATATTTTTTCTATATCTTCTTTATTGTCAGGAAACTGCGAAATAAAATCTTCTTTAAGAGATTCAAATCTAAACGAATATTTTTTATTATTGATATAACAGCATATATTTTCATTTCTGGTCTCACTTTCTATCTTCCCGCCCAGAAATTCTAAAAATTGCGGTATTATTTCTTTTGGCGCTAATTCATGCAATCCTTCAATTCCGCAGTCAAATTGAGTTTCGTTCTTTTTAAATGAGGTGCATAAACCGCCTACTTTATCCTGTTTTTCCAGTACTAATACTTTTTTATTATACTTGGAAAGAAAGCAAGCTGCGCTTAAACCGCCGATTCCGGCGCCAATAACAATGTAATCGTATTTTTTTAACGTCCTATTTCTCCTTTTAATTTACAATCATTTCTATTCCACAAAATATTACCAACTATTATTCCAAATAATAACATAGAACTGCTCATTTCAATTAAATGCGCTATTCTAACCATATCGGGAAATAAAACATTGGGAATTATTAAAACAACGGCAGCGCATAAATATATCAAGCATACACTTATTATGAAAGATATTTTATTTTTGCTCACCATGTTTTTAATTGGAATAATCGCTATGCCAAATAATATTCCGCGTAATATTTGAAACGGAAAAATTATGGGATTTGTTCTTATATTATTAGCCAATTTCTCCCAAAAACTCAATTTTTCGGTTGAACCTGTATAAAATAATCGCAGCTCTTCGAATTGCCATGCCACAAAATACCCAAATAACATATATACGCATAGATAAATTATTCCTATAATGCCCAATTTTAATAAAATATCTTTTATATTTATTTTTTTTCTCTCATGTATTATATTTTTATTTTGAAAAAATTTAACCAATAATGCCGTTACTCCCAATAATGGGAATAAGCCGGTAAGCATTAACAGAATAATGTCCAATTTGGAGATAGCAATAAACGCATGACCGAAAAATAATGTCTCTATTTGAGTCATAAAATACTGGACAAAAAATAATACAAATAATAAATTCAAAAACAAAATTTTTCCGGAATAATCTGTATGCTTAATTACAAAGAATATTGTAAAACAAGTCCATGCGGTGCTAATCAAGATGAACAGCAATACAAATGGATTTCCGAAAGAACTTAGTTCCTTAAAGCCTTGTGAAAAAGGCAATAAAGCAGTTGATACAATAAACAGAATTGAGAATGAAATCGCCGCAAAAAGCAGTTTAATTATCGTTTTTGCCATAATTTAATTTTTTTAATCCAATATGACAAGAATAATCAAAAATATTCAGCTTGACAATGAAACTCAGACAAAGGAAACGTCAGCTTGGTGATGATTTTCGGCAAGACAGAATGAATTTACTTGTGTTAAAACAAAATAAAACTTAAAATACAAAATATGAAACAATAAAAATAACATTAATTTTTACCTGCTTTCTAGAAAATATTTTTTTAGATACAGTTTTTTTATTTTTTTTATGGAGATAATTTTGATTATAAATATTGCAAAACATGAATTTACAATTATTTGGGATAATGTTTATTATTTTACTTTATCCAATTTCCCATATATATCCGATTGGGAATTAAAGAAACTTTTATTATTTTTGGATTATGAAAAGAAATATAATAGGGAAACAAATATTATATGTGACAATAATAATATAACAGAAAAAATTAATTATGCAATTAAAAATCCAGAACAATATTTACAGGTAAATGTACCTGAAAAAATCACAGAATGTATTTCTTGCAATCAAAAAGGCTGTACAACTGATTTTTTATGCCATACCGCAAATATTGAAAACGCAAAATTAATATTCAATTGCGGTAAAATACTATCGGCGGTAAAAGCTAGAAACAAAACAGGAATTGAACTTGCAAAAGAACCGGGAAATTCTGCCAATGATCCGCCGGATTTTTTCGAATACGTTATGTTTTCATGGGGTAATTGTCAAGCTGGTGACAGGCTTATTATGGAAAGGATATTAGGCAGAAATCCTAACGAGAATGATTTGAGCGGCGGATTTAAGCCAGGCGTAAGATTTTATTTTAAATACAAAACCATTATTAAACATAAATTATTGAATCATCTTCCATTATTGAACCCATAACATTTTTTGTGTAAAACGCAGAATATCATAACGGGACTCTATCCCCGTAAATGAGCGCAAATTGGTGTAACGCCTCGCCCCAATTCCTAATCGGCATTGTCCATCTTTTTGAAATTC
>Ga0268262_10006521_pt1 | contig 11164 bp, 3 predicted proteins | sample TergutNc150P3_FD_190354 | JGI IMG/M metagenome (GOLD analysis project Ga0268262, IMG submission 190354) | Nasutitermes corniger P3 segment gut microbial community from laboratory colony in Florida, USA - Nc150 P3 (SPAdes) (version 2) | ecosystem: Host-associated > Arthropoda: Insects > Digestive...
GGGGCTGGAGAACCTGCCCGACCCCGAAACGGCGGCGGCGCGACGGATAGCCGCGCCGACAACGCCGCGCCGCGAGATGGTCGAGGATATGCGTGAATCGCCACATGACAGATTCCAAGCAGGCGTTCCGCAGCATGGGGAGCAGTTGTCGATCTTTGACGCAAACCCATTCCCCGTGCTGCCGGGAGTGGACGAACAACGGGAACGGATAGGCCGGAAGCCCCGGCAGGAAGCGGAGCGGGAAGCCACAGAAGCCGAGGCAAACGCCCCGGCTTTTTCTTTGCCCGAAAACGCTGACGCGCCATTGCTCAATATAGCCGACGACGCCAAAGCGCGTATCGTTGAACAGTTTACCGCCAACCCGCGCTCCCGCGAAGCCGTGAGCCTCGTCCGCGAGATTTACGGCGACGGCCTCGGCATACCGCTCCCGCAAGCGGTGAAGCGTATCGCGGAACTCGTCGGCGAGGGCGCGTTCAACGTGACCGACGAACCGTATTCCTTGATCGAGCAGGTACGCGATGAATTGTCCGAGCGCGGTTTCGCCGTGTCCGACGAGCTTATCGAAGATGGCATAAACGAATACCCGTCATTCGGCAGGGGCTATGCGCAGGATATAGCGGACTTCATTCAAGACCAATTCCTGACGGAAGAACCTGAATTTGAGGCAGATCATGGGGAGCCAGAGACGAAAGGCGCGGAATCAGAATCTTTGCTTGATGGTGAAACCGCTGCCGAAGCTCCAGAAACGGAACAAACGGAGCTTGACTTCGACGTTGTGGCGCGGACGGCTCTTGAGCGCGTCATGGCGGACGCGGACTATGTGGATGCACTCGCGAACGCGAAAAGCCGCGCCTCGCTCCGCAACCCATGTACATGGGCGCTGGAGCAGTCCATCCGTGACCACCAATATGACGAGCCGGAGGTCTACCGCCGTTATTTCGGCGACGACGACTTCAACGATGACTTGTTCGACTATGTGCTACGCCAGTCATGGGCTAACAGGGCGCAACCGGAAGTGGAAAATGCTGAACCGAACATACAGCAGGGCGAACCTGCTGCCGACGCTTCCGCTATCGAAGCGAAGCAAGACAAAACGCCGTACAAAATGGGCGACACATTCTACATGGATGGCGGTAAGCCATATATCGTCAAGTGGATAGGATTCCACGAGATCAGCTATTACGACCCGAATACCCCGCATATCTCAAAGCTGATGGAAAAATCCGACTTTGAAACCCTGCTACGCGACGACCCACTCAACAGCCTTCTGTTGCCGCAAGGCGACGGCTTCACCGAGATAACCGACCCCGCGATTATCGCGGAAGTCGAGGAAATTTTCGGTGAAAACAAACCGCAGGAAACAGTTATGTCCAACTACGCAATGCTGGGCAGGCTGAAAGCCGACTGCGAATACTACCTCGGAAACGGGAACCGCGCTGATAAGCATCTATGGGCAGGCAACGTCGCAGGCCAGATCAAAGCTATGAGGGAGCTTTGGAACGCCATCCCTGACGGCGAAAAACCCGAATGGCTCACGTTGGAGCAGATAGACGCATACGAAAGACAGATGCTCGCAGGGATTGAAACGGCAATCGCGGAGGACAAACCGCAGATGACCGCCGATAGGCTGCACGAAGAACCCTCCCCGTCAGGCAACAACACCACGGCTTATTATCTGTTCCATTACCCGGACGGTGTAGATGAGGTTGCGGAACTGAGCCACGAAAGCCTCGCGCTGATAAAAGACAGAGCCGACACATACGTCATCTGCGCCGATGTCTGCTACTTGTCAGAGAGCGAAATGGCTGACAGGAACATCGTGTTCCGCAAGATGCCCCGCGACTGGAACCTCTTGCCCGTAGCCGTGCAGGAGAAAATACGCGCTATTAAGCCCGATTACGAGAGGGTATACGTCCGTGACTTGATGGCTACGCACGGCTTCGACCTGTCTGGCGAAACATTGGACAGTTGGGTCGGCGAGTACCGCAAGTTCCGCGAGCGCAGGGAAAAGGAAAAGAGCCAAGACGATACCGGCTTCATCGAAAGCGTCGAGCCTGAGCATGACACGCAGCAACCCTCTTTCGTGGAGCAGATTCGAGAATGGCTGTTGAATCGCGGCTATGAAGCTGACGACGACACAATAGAATCCGGCCTTGACAAGTTCTACGCGCTCGGCGGTCTTGACGACGTTAGCGATGCGGCGGCTTTCATCGAAAACGAATACTTCTACGAGGAATCGGAAGATGAACCGGAATGGGAAACCAAGATCATTCCCGCGCCAGAACCTCCGGCACCGCCAGTACCGCGCTACGAAATCAGGCCGTTCACGGTAGTCGAGCAGATCAGCAGCAACCCGCAGGTCGTGAACCTGCTTGAGCCGGGCGATAGTGGCAGGCGTTATAGCGTTTACGACAACATAGCCGGGAATTACCTTCACAAATCCGACGACGCCTACCTTGTGTTCAACACCGAAGCGCAGGCGCGGGCGTATATCGACAGCCTCTCCAAAGGCGCAGACTTCCGAATCATCGACGACCATCTTGGCGAGGGCGGCGCGAAAACAAAGTTCCGCAACAACATCAAGGCATTGCAGATGCTCAAGGACATCGAGTTTGAGGGGCACAGCGCCGCGCCGATGGAGCAAGAGGCGCTTTCCCGGTACGTCGGATGGGGCGGCTTGCCGCAGGCGTTTGACCCCGACAACAAGGATTGGGCGAACGAGTACCTCGAACTGAACGCATTGCTCACGCCGGAGGAATTTGAATCGGCGAGGGCGTCCACTCTCAACGCGCACTACACAAGCCCAGTCGTGGTCAGGGCGATATGGGAAACGGTTGGGCGGCTCGGCTTCCAAAGCGGGAACGTACTCGAACCGTCATGCGGCGTCGGGAATTTCTTCGGCCTGATTCCCGAATCCATGCGCGGGAGCAAACTCTACGGCGTTGAACTCGACAGCGTGACCGCCCGGATCGCGAAACAGCTATATCCGAGCGCAAAAATACAGCAGTCGGGCTTCGAGAAAACAAAATTCAGCGACGCGTTCTTTGACCTCGCGGTTGGCAACGTGCCTTTCGGCAGCTACGGCGTAGCGGACAAACGCTACGACAAGCTCGATTTCAGCATCCACAACTACTTCTTCGCGAAAGCCCTCGACGCGGTGCGTCCGGGTGGCGTGGTGGCGTTCGTAACGAGCAAGTTCACTATGGACGAGCGGAACCCAAAAGTCCGCAAATACCTTGCGGAACGGGCTGAACTGCTCGGCGCTGTTCGCTTGCCGAACAATGCGTTCCTGAAAAACGCCGGAACGGAAACGACTATGGACATCCTGTTCCTGCAAAAGCGCGACAGGCCGCTCGATGTCGAGCCTGACTGGGTGCATCTGGGCATGACGGAGGATGGGATTCCAGTCAACCGCTATTTTCTCGACAACCCCGAAACAGTCTGCGGCGTGATGGGGCTTGACGAACATATGAACAACAAGTATGGCAGGGACGACTACACGGCCTGCCTGCCTATTGAGGGCGCGGATTTGGGCGAGCAGCTTAGAGCCGCGCTTCTGAGCGTTCAGGGCAAGTTTGAATTAGAAGAACTGGACGACATCGACGGCGTTGACGACCATGCCATACCCGCCGACCCGAGCGTCAAGAATTTCAGCTACACCGAAGTTGACGGCACGGTGTATTTCCGCGAGAACTCGCTCATGTACCCTGTTGACCTGCCAGCAATGACGCTTGACCGCATCAGGGGAATGATCGGGCTTCGCGACTGCATTCACAAACTGATAGCGTTGCAGCTTGACGAACACGGCGACGGCGAGATCAGGGCGCAGCAGACAGAGTTAAACCACCTCTACGACGGCTTCATTGCCGAGTTCGGCCTTATATCCTCTCAGGCGAACAGCCGCGCCTTCAACGCCGACAGCGCGTACTACCTCCTGTCCTCCCTCGAAATCATCGACGAGGATGGGAACCTCGAACGCAAAGCGGATATGTTTTCCAAAAGGACGATAAGGCAGCGGAACGTCGTAACCCACGTTGACACGGCGAGCGAGGCGCTGGCTGTGTCGCTTGGCGAAAAAGCCCGCGTTGACATGGAATTTATGTCCGAACTCACGGGATTCAGCCGCGAAAAGCTGCTTGACGACTTGCAAGGCGTGATATTCCTAAACGTCGGCTCCGCCGATTCGCAGGAAAAGGTTTACGTCACAGCGGACGAATACCTGTCCGGCAATGTGAGAAAAAAACTTGAGGAAGCGCGGGCGGCGCATATGACCATGCAGGCGCACGGCGACGGTTCGCTGGCCGTCAACGTGGCCGCCCTCGAAGCGGTGCAGCCCAAAGACCTTGAGGCTGGCGAGATAGCCGTCAGGCTCGGCGCGACGTGGATAAGCCCGGAGTACGTCCAGCAGTTCATGTACGAGCTTCTGGACACGTCGTATTACAACAAGCGGACTTATCAGGTGAACTACCACGCCTACACGGGAGAGTGGCAGGTCACGGGCAAGAACCGGGCGCAGTACAGCGACGTGAGCGCCACCGTGACCTACGGCACAAGGCGCATGAACGCATACCAGATACTCGACGACACGCTGAACCTGCGCGACGTGCGCGTCTATGATTATAAGGAAGATGCTGACGGCAGGGAGAAGCGAGTCCTAAACAAGAAAGAAACAATGCTCGCCCAGCAGAAGCAGGAGCTTATCAAGCAGAAGTTCCGCGACTGGATATGGAGCGACCCGGAGCGCCGCCAGACGCTCGTCCGGCAGTACAACGACTTGTTCAACAGTGTGCGCCCGCGAGAATACGACGGGAGCCACATCACGTTTTCCGGCATGAACCCCGAAATCAAACTGAGCAAGCATCAGGTGGACGGCGCGGCGCGGCAGATATACGGCGGCAACACGCTCTACGCCCATGTCGTCGGCGCTGGCAAGACGTTTACCATGATAGCGTCGGCGATGGAGAGCAAGCGGCTTGGGCTATGCCAAAAGAGCCTGATCGCCGTCCCGAACCACCTAACGGAGCAGTGGGCGGCGGAGTTCCTGCGGCTGTACCCATCGGCAAATATCCTCGTCGCCACGAAGCGCGACTTTGAGATGCGCAACCGCAAGAAGTTCTGCGCCAAGATAGCGACCGGAGACTACGACGCGGTGATCATCGGCCACTCCCAGCTTGAAAAGATACCGATGAGCCGCGAGCGCCAAGAACGTATGATACGCGAGCAGATTTGGGAGATCGAGGAAGGGATACGGGAACTGAAAAGCACGAACGGCGAGCGGTTCTCCATCAAGCAGCTTGAAAAGACCAAGCGCGGCCTTGAAACCCGGCTCACGAAACTGCTTGAAAGCAAGAAGCGCGACGACGTTGTGACCTATGAACAGCTTGGCGTTGACCGCCTCTACGTTGACGAGGCGCATGGGTTCAAAAATTTGTTCCTGTACACTAAGATGCGCAATGTCGCTGGGCTATCAACGTCCGAGGCACAGAAGTCGTCCGACCTCTACATGAAATGCCGATACATGGACGAGATAACTGGAAATAAGGGCGTCATCTTTGCCACGGGTACGCCGATAAGCAATAGTATGTCGGAAATGTACACCATGCAGAGGTATCTCCAGTACGACACACTCGCGGAGAAAAATCTCACACACTTCGATGCGTGGGCGTCAATCTTCGGCGAGACTGTAACGAGCATCGAGCTTGCGCCAGAAGGTACAGGCTACCGCGCGCGGACGCGCTTCGCGCGTTTCCACAACTTGCCGGAATTGATGACGCTTTTCAAGGAAGTGGCTGACATCCAGACCGCCGATATGCTCAATCTCCCCGTGCCGGAAGCGCGGTACGAAAACATTATCGTCGAACCATCCGACCTCCAGAAAGAGATGGTTCAGGAGCTTTCAGAGCGCGCCGCCCTCGTCCACGCCCGACGTGTAGAGCCGAACGTCGATAATATGCTCAAAATCACGACGGACGGGCGAAAGATCGGGCTTGATCAGCGGCTCATAAACCCGCTCCTGCCCGACCACGAGGGAAGTAAGGTCAACGCCTGCACGGACAAGGTTTTCGAGATATGGAGCGATACCCGCGCCGACCGCCTGACCCAGCTCGTTTTTTGTGATTTTTCGACGCCGAACAAGGACGGGAGGTTCAATGTTTATGACGACATCCGCGCCAAATTGCTGGAGCGTGGGATACCCGAAAGCGAGATAGCGTTCATACACGACGCAGATACAGAGACGAAGAAAAAAGAGCTTTTCGCGAGGGTACGGCAAGGCAAGGTGCGAATCCTGTTCGGCTCAACATTCAAGATGGGGGCAGGCACAAATGTACAAGATCGGCTTGTGGCGATACACGACGCCGACTGCCCGTGGCGGCCTGCCGACCTTGAGCAGCGTAGCGGTCGTATAATCCGGCAAGGCAACAAGAACAGCGAAGTGCAGATTTACCGTTACGCGACGTCTGGCACGTTCGATAGCTACCTTTGGCAGACTGTCCAGAAGAAGCAGGAATTCATCGCACAAATCATGTCAAGCAAGTCGCCTGTACGCTCATGTGAGGACGTCGATGAAACGGCGCTGAGTTACGCGGAGATCAAAGCATTGTGCGCGGGCAACCCGCTCATCGCAGAGAAGATGAACCTCGACAACGAAGTCGCCAAGCTGCGTATGCTGAAAGCAGAACACCGCAGCCAGCATTACCGCCTTGAGGACGACCTGTTGAAACGCTCGCCGATGCAGATTGCCTCCGTTATCGAGCGTATTTCGGGCATCGAAAAGGACATCGCCATGTATGCCGCCGAAAAGGAAAAATGTACTGCGGTTCAGACCAGCGTGACAGGCGGCGCGTCGGCGTCAGCCAAGTTCCCCGGCATGAACGTGGGCGGCGTGTTCTATGCCGAAAAAGAGCCTGCCGCGAAAGCGTTGCTCGAAGCCTGCAAAGGCGTGAAGGGCAGCCGCGTTGAATTGCCTGTCGGAGAATATATGGGCTTCAAGACGAGCCTGTCCTACGAGAGTTTCGGGCAGCAGATCAACCTCTTGATTCGCGGCGCGATGACCTATCAGATTGACCTCGGTACGGACGCGCTCGGCAACATCACGCGCATCAACAACGCGCTCGACAAACTGCCGGAGCGTCTTGAGGGCGCGAAGTCGCAGCTTGATAACCTAAACAAGCAAGTTGAAGCGGCGAAACTCGAACTCACAAAGCCGTTCGATCAGGAGACGGAGCTTGCAGAAAAGGAAGCGCGGCTTGCCCTGCTAAACGCCGATTTGAACATCGACGGCGACGGCGGCATGGACGTGATGAACGACGCCGAGAGCCGCGACGAGCAAGGCGACGATGACGGCGACGAGCCGGAGTACGAAACAAACGACGGCGACGAGATTGACGATGAAGCGAGCGACGAGGTGCGCCCCAATTACGGCTACGCCGCCAGCCGCGTACAGCAGGCGGTATCGGCAAAGTCAAAGCCGTCAATTTTGGACGGCATACGAAGTTTCGACAGCGGCAAATACAACGGCGTTCCGGGCAATACAAAGCCAGCGGAACACAGCATATGACAGAGCAGGGCGGCGGGGAGAAAACACCTCGCCGCCTGCACTATTAAGGAGGGTTCACGGCATGGCTCAGAGGACGAAAAACATCAATCTCCATTTCATGGTAAACGAAAAAGAACACGAACTTATAAAGCGCCAAATGGCGCTGTCCGGTATAAAAAGCCTGCGGGCGTATCTGCTGAAAATGGCGGTGGACGGGCGCATAATACACGTCGAGCTTGACAGCGTTCGCGAGATGGTGCGTCTGCTCTCCAACGCCACGAACAACATAAATCAGATCGCCCGCCGGGTCAATGAGACTGGCAGCGTCTACGCCGCCGACATCGACGATCTGCGTAGTCGCTATGACACGCTTTGGGCGCAGACGAAGGAGATTCTGCGTCGGCTGTCCGCGCTGTGATCCGGGAGGTGACGGCATGGCGACGACGTGGATAAAACCGCTGAAAGTATCAAAGACGATGGCGAAGTCGTCAGCCGTTGCCGCCATTATTGACTACGTTGAGAATCCGCAGAAAACGGACAACGGCAGGCTGATAAATTCCTATGCCTGCGGCAGCCGCACGGCTGACGACGAGTTCATGCTTTCAAAGAAAGAATACGAGTTCATCACGGGGCGCAGCCAAGGGCGGCATGATGTGGTTGCATACCATGTCAGACAAGCGTTCAAGCCCGGTGAAGTGAGCGCCGAGGAAGCGAATAAAATAGGCTACGATCTGGCGATGAGTTTCACGAAAGGCCGCCACGCGTTCGTGGTCTGTACGCACATCGACAAGGCTCACATCCACAACCATATAATCTTCAATTCAACGACGCTCGACTGTGGGAGGAAATTTAAAAACTTCTTCCTGTCGAGCTTCGCGATCCGGCGCATATCCGACCTGCTATGCGCCGAACACGGCTTGTCGGTCATCGAGAATCCGAAGCCGTCAAAAGGGAGTTATGGAGACTGGCTCGGAGACAAAAAAGAGCCGCTGCACAGCGATATTTTGAAACAGAAAATCGACGATGTTTTGCCATACTGCGAGACGTTCGAGGACTTCCTCGCAAGGCTGAGAGCGGAGGGTTACGAGGTCAACGCAAGGCGCAAGCATATCAGCGTGAAAGCCCCTGGCTGGGGAAAACCTACGCGCCTCGACACGCTCAATGGCGAATACACGGAAGCTGCGATACGCGCCCGTCTCGGGATAGCGAAAACCATCACGGGCGGTGGCGACGGCGGGCGGCGCGATGGCGATACTTTATCCGGCTTCTCGGCAACAGCGGAAGCGCCGAGCCTGCTGATTGACATCCAATCGAAATTGCAACAAGGCAAGGGCGCGGGCTACGCTCAATGGGCTAAAGTGTTCAACTTGAAGGAAGCCGCCAAGACGCTCATTTTCCTCAAGGAAAACGGCATCGACAGCTATGAGGAATTGAAGAAAAAATCCTCGTCGGCGTCTGGCGATTTCGCCGCGCTCACGAGGCGGATCAGGGAGATTGAAGCGCGGCAAAAAGATGTGACGGAGCTTCAAAAGCAAATCGGGATATATGGGAAAACCCGCGACATATACGCCAAGTACAAGGCGAGCGGATGGAGCCGCGACTTCTACGACATCCACGCCGCCGACATCATCCTGCACAGGGCGGCGAAGAAGCATTTTGACGGGCTTGGGATGAAGAAACTGCCGTCGATAAACCAACTCAAACAGGAGTACGCCGCGCTCTCATCGGAGCGGAAAACGCTGTACGGCGATTACCACAAGCTCAAGGATTTGTCACGCGAACTCGCAGTTGCCCGGAGCAACGCCGAACGCATACTCGGCGTGACGCCGGAAACGCAAAACCGAGACGCTTCACGCAGACAAAAACAACACGATTCACACGATAGATAGACCGCGAAGCGGTCGCAGCAGCGGTGCCGTCAGGCACCGCTTAAACGGGGCGGCTTTCGCCGCCCCGAGGGTTTTAGGGGAACCCTAACGAGCAGCCAATGTGGACACGTTGGCATTGCTCGCGAAAATGCAACCGCGCGATATGGACGCTTCGCGTTGGGCGTGAAATCAGTGTTTTTTCGCGACCGGCAGCCATACCTCGAATTGCAGGTTTTGGAGGTCGTCGTTCAAGTAAACCTCAATGTCAGGGGCGTTCGCCCACTCGTAGCCGGAGGTTGGCAGCCATTCGGAGACGATACGGACTTGCAGGGCTTGAATGTCGTCCTGCGTACCGTTGCCGGGGAATATAGCCCAAGTACTTGCCGGGACGGTCATCTCGTCCATACCATCGGGAACGGATTTGCCCGACGCCACGGCGATGTAATAGTAGTTCTGTTTGCCCTCGACTTCGTTGCAGGTCGATACGCCGAGCAGCCCTTTTGGTTCGCCGTCCATCATCGACATTATCTGCGGGATATGCGGCGCGGTTTTTTGCCAGAACAGCGGCACACACTTGAACGCTTCCTCCGCGTCGTTCGTGATAGGCTCGCGGAAACCAACGATGCGGAATGCTGATTTTTCCTCAATGCGGTAATTCATTTCCTCCACTCCTTTGATAGTAATTTTGAAGCTGATCGGAGGATAGGATTTTAGCGCAACGCCCTTCTGTTTCGCCTGCGACGGTGCGACGCCGTGAACGCTTTGGAAAGCCCGGTTGAACGCTGTCGGAGAATCGTAGCCGTATGCCAGCGCAACGTCGATCACTTTGTCACCGTCGCGGAGATCTGCCGCCGCCCTCGACATCCGCCTGCGCTTGATGTAATCGGCTAAAGTGACGCCAGCCATGTACCCGAACATCCGCTGATAATGGTACACTGAGCAGCAGGCAATCTTGGCGATTTCCTCGTAGTCGATTTCGTCCGCGAGGCGTTCCTCGATATAGTTCATCGTGGCGTTCAAACGCTCGATCCATTCCATCCTCTATCTCGCTCCTTTCGCGTCAATTCTATTATCCGGTGAGCGGCGTTTCCTCTCATTCCCTGCACAAATTAGAGAGGCTGTTCTTGACTGCCGTTTCAGTTGCTCCCAACCTCACTTGTTCCATCAATATGACAGTTGATCGCCTTTGCTGACTGCTTTACTTCCACGGCCTGACTTTTCCAAGCCATCCATTATCTGTCCAGTGCTTTTTGTCAAGAGGCGTCCAATCATTGTTTTTGTGCATCTGACGCATTACGGAGAACATGAATTTCTGCTTTAGTCCAGGTTTTGCCTTTCCTGCCTTTTTAATGATTTTGCGGGCGATTTTCTCTGCTTGATCGTTTATCTTTTCCTTATCTTTAACTTCATCCCATGACATCGCCGCAACCCTTACCGGAAACCTGTATACCAGCGGAATGCCAAAGTAAAAAAGCTGCTTTGCCATAGACTTTGTGACGCGACTCATGCCAAGGCCGGCGGCGGTGGAAACGACTACGGCTGCCTTTGAGAACATGGGAGCCTCCGGACGGTGCGACAGCCATATGGTAAACAGATGATCGAACAAACTTTTTAGGTGTCCCGTCATTTCCAAAACATAAGTGGGCGAACCGATAATGATAACATCGGAAGATAGCATTGAATCAAGAATTGATCCAATCTGCCCGTAATGCGGGCAATGCTCCCTCCCTTTGTATAGGCAGATAAAGCAACCGTGGCA
>Ga0268262_10006522_pt1 | contig 11162 bp, 6 predicted proteins | sample TergutNc150P3_FD_190354 | JGI IMG/M metagenome (GOLD analysis project Ga0268262, IMG submission 190354) | Nasutitermes corniger P3 segment gut microbial community from laboratory colony in Florida, USA - Nc150 P3 (SPAdes) (version 2) | ecosystem: Host-associated > Arthropoda: Insects > Digestive...
GCATATCCCGGCGTCTTTTTTGCGCCTAGAGCAAGGCCCGCGCCAGCCGCCAAGTGTGGCTATACGCGCAAATGATACAAAAAGGACTTTTGGCTATTTTTTTTCTTGACACGAGGCCACATAAGAAACCGTTTCACACCCTGTTCAACTATCCCCCAAAGGATATTAAACCGATTAATACCCTTTTCAGCTTTTGAAGTTCATGGCTTTTGTGAATCGGGAGGCTTTTTAAATGGCAAGGGTGGCAGACGGTTTACTACCCTTGATCCACTCACCACCATAAGTCAAACAACAACTTGAAGTATTCGTCCGGCTAATGCTATCCAAAGGCAAGGGTATCAAACGGTTTGATACCCTTTACCTCGATTCACCTCCACAAACCGGCCGCTGGCATAAAAGTTTAGTCTGTATGGTCATCGTTACGTCTCAGTTGCGAAGGAGGCCGGGGTGGTCGGAGGGGTCAACACCAGAGTTATGGCTTTACGGGATTTGGGCGGCCCGGCCAGAGAGGCTAACCAGGCCACAACTTCGTTACGGGGATAACAGACTTTACCCGAAAATTTTTGTCGGCCGGCTGGGCCAAGACCTTTGCAATCAAGGTTTGCCAAAGTTCGAGGCTTGAAAATACGGATACGCTCCGAGACTTCTTCGCGTGTAGGGAATTCTGAAAACTGCTCCCAAAGACGAACATAAGACTCGCCCAGGGCGGTAATGGATGGAGGGATTTGAGGCATCAGGCAACGCTCCTGTCATTTATGGTTGACGATGAATCGGCGTTGCGCTATTCTGAGAATTGCCATGTGCCCCAAAGCTGTATGACAATGCCCGTGGCAACGCCGCCCTGATTGACGCGCCAACGTCAATCAGGGCTTTTATTCGGCCAGTCCAGAGAACATCAAAAGCTTAACCGACTGACCATTTGCCTATTACTATCACAAAAATAATTCTGGGAAAAGAAATTTCGTATGAAATTTTTTCAGTTAAATGTAGAATATTGCGCTGGCTCAATAGCGAAAAATATTTTTGGAGTTAAAATCGTAAAAATTTTTATAGACTCCAAGAGTAATTTTTTGTTCCGGTTGAGTCGGTGAAAACGGCCAAATTTCTTTAATTCTCGCGTTGAGCCTTGGCGAATAAGCGTTCCTTGAGGCCCGGAGGAGCCTCAAAGCATGACAGCGAGTAGGCTTACTCGCTCTGTCCTGCCTCCAAGGTCTGATGAATTGTAGGATATTGTAGGCGAACTTTTCGTAATATGCTCCAAGATTATCCAATTCGACGCGGAGCATCCAAATTCCAGTATTGTATCTTACTATCTGGACAATTGGGCAGTTCTCGTTATGTCTCGTCATTTGAGGGCTTCCGTGGATTTCAGTCATTTGCAAACGGCCCGATCAAATCTTTCATGGGCAAACTTCGGTCTATGGAGAACGGTTCGGATTCGTCCGCCCGCTTGAAAGTGTTCCCTGAGCCGCTTCGATGAATAGTTATCTGCTTGAGATTCCGAGAGCGACTATCCAACCGAACTCATTCACCCCGGATGTAATTACATAAGGCGGAGTAGGATATGGTCAGCCATCCGCTGTTGGTCAATTCCTTAAAAATGATGATTTTTGAATAACCGGCGGCCTGCTTCTCGGCCACTTCTTGTTGGTTGGCCCGATACTTGACACGAGGCTGACTGAGACGAATCTGGGTAAGGCTTCTTTCAGTCATGATTTCTGCTCTCCTTGCTCTTTGGATAGAGGCTGTTTTATCGTCGGCATCGTCGGCCATCTTTAACCTTTTGTTTTTACTGATGAACTCTCGCCGACGATAAGAAAATTTATCGTCGGTTACCGTCGGTAATCGTAGGCCGGCAGATGAGAATTCAGAGATAGAAAGCCAGCCTGAACTTGTCCAGATGTTCTTGGTTGAACTCCTTGCCTTGTTTTTTACCCAGACAGATACTCATGACGCCTAGCCGGTTGTTCCCTTCTTATTCCGAATCTTGTTCCCTTCTTATTCCGAAGCTGTCCCCTTCTTATTCCGAGGCTGTTTCCCTTCTTATTCCGAGGCTGTTTCCCTTCTTATTCCGAGGCTGTTTCCCTTCTTATTCCGAGGCTGTTTCCTTCTTATTCCGAGGCTGTTTCCCTTCTTATTCCGAGGCTGTTTCCCTTCTTATTCCGAGGCTGTTTCCCTTCTTATTCCGAGGCTGTTTCCCTTCTTATTCCGAGGCTGTTCCCTTCTTATTCCGGGGCAGTTCACTTCTTATTCCGAAGTTGTTCTTTTCTTATTCCGGGGCAGTTCACTTCTTATTCCGAAGTTGTTCTTTTCTTATTCCGGGGCTGTCCACTTCTTATTCCAAGGCTGTTTACTTCTTATTCCGCAACGGTGCTGGGATTAAACTTCCGTGGTGACGCTCATGGTCTCATGCTTAAGAATAAAAGGACTTGAGCGGCATATGATTTTAGATTTAGAAAAGAGTTAATTTTGTGTCATTTGGTGGGGCGAAGTCAACACTTTGCAACATCGTGCGTCATCAGGAGGCCGGAAAATCAAGAATCAAGGCGAAACTTGTGGAAGTTTGGCGAGAGTTCCGGCCGATTCGATTTTCTTATCCATCCAACCGGAACTTTTAAGGCTGGACAAGATTTTATACTACATTTCCCGATTTCTCTGGAATCCACAGAAATACAGGATTTTTTACAGAATTACCTTGAAAAATATTGACGTTGTTTCTGGCAGGATATGTGCGGGAGTACCACCGCACCCTCCTGCCCGCTTCCCAGCGGGGGCTTATTCACCTTTCGGTTCAACGCTGACCAGGCCGCCGCGCCTATCGTCTCGGCGGTGGTATTGCCCACAACTACACCTTTAAAATACACATTACGTTCACGCATACCCATAAAAAACTTCCTCGGCGTTCTTCTTTACTATTCAAGAGCGTCCATACCCAGGAACCGGGCCTCATCAGGCGGGTCCTCATGCTGGTCCTCATGCTGGTCTTGAAGCGGGTCTTTAGGCTGGTCTTTAAATTTAAATAGAGGGTTGGCATTTTGTTTCCGGATAAATTGGGGACAAGGGTGGTCTGAGCAAATGAAGCTCAAATTTGGATTTATGTTCCAAAAAGGCTCGTCCTTATGAGGGCGAGCAAGCTCGCCTCCGCAAAACGGACAAAACAGGTATTCCTTCCGATAGTCTTCTAAAATCTTGTTCAATCCAGCCAAAACCGGCCTATCACCCTCAAAAGCGTTCACCGGGAATTTCTTGAACTGAACCGTCTTTGGACTTCCCTGGGTCTTAAACTCCATATAGCCCGGCCATTTTTGATTGAGCCACTCAATATCTTCCTGGCTGGCCACTATCGGAAAACTCCGGTCTAAATTCCGGAGAAAGCGCCGGATAAGATAGGTACGAATACGTTTTCCAAGCCGTTCACCGGCATCCGGGTCCATGGGGCTGATGGCTATACGGTCCGGCTCTAACTCCATCCCGGCCAGATTATCCTGCCAATACAGAACGCAGGTCTTCTCATCATCTTTAGGACCATCATCCGGCCTAGACCCCAAGACCACAAATTTCACCTCGATATTTGGCCCCTCTAATTTGGAACAAAATTTCAGGCTAAGCCCGTCTTTCCGGTTTTCAAAGATTACATCTTCAAATTTCGGATGGGAGGCCAGAAAACGGCTATACGTGCCCTTAAGTTCAAATTTTAAATATTGCCTCAAAACATAGGCTATCAGAACCCGAGCATAGGACCGCAGGCCTTCGACGATATCCTGCTCCCTTTCCTTTTTTTGCTCGAGGGATTCCTCCTGACCCTTCATCTCCCGGTAGAGACCCCAAAGCTGCTTGACATAGCGATAATGCTTATGGCTGGTAAAAACGTTGGTGTCGTGGAAGGAGGGTTTTATCCTCCGGGAGACTTCCTGGAACATTTTGTTGCTTTTAAGCCGACTTAGACGGGCGGTGATAATCTTAATTTGCTTATCGGATTCCGACAGGGTATCCAACCTGCGCTCCTTTTCCTCCTCATAATTTTCGCCGGCCAGACTGGTAATCCTGTTTCTTTTCTGCCAGGAGCTTTTTTTCAGAACCTCAGGATCCAAACTTTTTTCCAGACAAGTGAAATAATTGTTCCAGCCCTGGATTTCCTTTTGCCGTCCCTTAAAATGTCCCAGACAAAGCTCCACGAAGTAAACGGTGAATTGGTTCTCAAAATTATCGAGCGAGACGTCCAAGTCCTCATGGATGATTCTACTGGGTTTGAAGGCCACCAGGCTTTTGTGCTGCCAATCCTCGGTGTGGCCGGCCAAATGCCGGTAACTTCTGGCGGTGATGCGCTTGGCCCGGCCCACCGGAACTTTTTCCTGGATCCTGGTTAATAAGGTATGGGGATTGCGGAAAATTTCCTCCAAATGGAACAGTTTGTCCCGCAGAGCCAGTTCGAATTCATTCAAAGCCAACTTTTCCCTGAGCGGCCGGATAACCGGGGGGACCTCGAACTTATCTTCGTCCGAGCGTGCCTCCCGGGTCCGCAGGTCCCGAAATACGTCCTGAATGTAAACGTATTCCTCGTTCAGCAACTCCTGCCGGATGCTCCGACCGTCTTTCCAATTCGCATTGGTCAAGTCTTCCGGAACCGAATCCGGCGTCTCATAATAAAACCGGCCCAGGACCATATTTGGGGGCAGGTCTGGCGCCTCGACCGTTAGTCCGGTATAGCGGTCCTTAATCATGCTGACTCTTTTTTAGCGATTTCGTCCAGGAACAAATTCTCAGCCTCCACGGGGTCGGCGCCAAAATGCCCGCTGAACAATTTTTGGTATTTATCTCGAAAATCTTCCAGGGTTTCACTCTTCAAGTCATACCGGTCTTTAAGGAGACGCAGAAGCCGGCTGTTGATAAGATGTTCGGCCGCCTCGGCCAGGGTCCCCCCGGACTCGCAAAAAACGCTTATAAAGCGGCCGGCCTGGTCCTCAAAGCGATTGCCAATACCGATGTCCTGCTTATGAAAAAGGTTTCTCACTGGCTGGGACTTAATGAATGCACCGAATCTCTCGGCTTTTCCGATTTGCTTTTCCCCGGCCTCCTCAAATTGCTCATTAAGCCAGGTATAAGAGACGTCGAAGACAGGCTCAAAGGTTCCTTTACCGGGGTCGGGATGGTTTTTGGGCAGTTCCATCACATTGGACCGGTCATAGGTCTTGGGCGCGAACTCCAAGGTGCTTTCATCATGATTGGCCGTGCCGATAAAGCGGACGTTTTGAGGTATTTTTAGATACCCGTCCCGGACTTGCTTCGGCCAGACCGCCTGGGGGATATCCGGGAGCGGAACCTTACGAGCATTCGGTTCCTGCTCCAAGGCGGAGAGAAACTCCGTAAAATAATATTCCGGCCGGGACAAGTTCATCTCATCCAAGATGATCAGAAAGAGGGTATCGGCATACTTCGGCTGATTGGCCAGATACAGGGCCTGGAAAAATTCGGTTTCCTTATACCTGTTTTCGAAGGAATTGAAATAGCCCATCAGATCCATATGGTCCCGCCAGCCGGACTGCACGGGGCAGATACGGTAAGCGGCGGCTCTCTCCCCCTGATATTCCGGACCGGCCAGCAAGGCCTTGGAAAACTCCCGGGGCAGGCTGGTCTTACCGGTGCCACTAATGCCCTGCAGGATGGTTATGGACGACATATGCAATCCGGCCAAAAAGGTCCTGATAGTCGATTTCGTATAATAAAATCCCTGCGAGGCCATACCCTTAAGCACATAGGGTATCAGGGCTTCGAGGTTTTCAGGCACCCCCTCGCCCGGCTTCCGTTTAGCCAGAGGATTTTCCTTAAATTCGCTCTTTTCACTATCACAAAGCCCCGCAAAATCGAATACCTGCTTGTTTTTTTCAGTTTCTCCCTCCATAAGTGTGATTAACTTTTGCAGGGATTCGTTTTTATCCTTTAAGAACCTGTTTTCCAGGCCCTTTAATTCAAATTTTTCCTTCCAGCCATGGATTTCCTGGACGTAATGCTCCTGTTTAGCTATACGGTCTCTTATTTTAAGGTTTTCCTCTTCCTTAATCCGGCCCTCCAACTCTTGGACCTTGTTTTCCAGGATTTGGTTGGCGCTCCGAAGGATATCCATATCATTAAGAGAAGGCCGGTTTTCCAGTTCGTCCCTTAAGTCATTCACTTCCTCTTTAAGTTTGTTTTGGAGGTCGGCCATCTCAATAGGCGACACCCCGTCAAAGGCCGAGGCTATCTCATTCAACTCCCTTTCTCTTTCGTTGGCCTGGTTTTCAAAAGAGCGCGAGATTTCCTTCGACCGGTCGAGTTCCTTTATTTTCCGGTCCAGATCCGTTTGCCATAAAGGGCCATACTTCACCACCAGGTGTTCTTCAAAATCAGCTCTTTCTTTTTCCAGGTTCTTACGGTCCTCTTCCAGGTCTATCTGGTCTCGTTCCAACTGGGCTTTTTTATGTTCCAGTTCGGTCGCGGATATGGTTTCTCGCCGGATTTCCTCAATCAGAGGTTCGATTTGCTTCCGATAGGCGGCCCGGTTATCTTCCCGTAAATCCACCGCGCTTTGCAGAATTTTTTGGGCGGCCAAGGCATAATCCGCGTCTTTGGCGTCCAGACTGATTTTAATGTTCAGTAAATCCTCAAGTGCCCGCCTATATTTTTTGAACTCCTCAGCCGCAGCGTCTTCCTTGGTTTTCAATTCCCCATCCCGCCTCTCCAAATCGGCGGTTATTTTTTCAGCTTTTTCCTGTTCGGCCTTTAATTTGGCCTCCAGGCCCTTGGCGGTATGCTTCAACCGCTCGAGTTCCCCTTCACCTTCCCTCAGAGCCGTCATTTTATTTTCAAGTTGTACCATGAGGTTCTTGGCGCTTAGCCGTTCTTCCTCGTTCAGGGTGATTTCCAGTTTTTTCAGTCTCGCTGGAAGGTCGGCGTTAAACCGGTCGGCCTCGCTGAGCGCCGCCTGGGGAGGCAAAGTCGTCTTAGGCGCTTGTCCCGACTGACCCGACTGACCCGATTTATTGTAATTCTTTGGTCTATTTTTAGACATTTAAAGCCTCTTCTTTCCGCGTATCGGCCGGTTTCCCCTGGCCATAGCCGGTTTTCTGGACCAGATCCAGATATTGATTGATAAAATCCTTCATAAACTCATAAGAGCTGATGAACCGCTCCTCGGTGAGTTTCGGCGGGGGGACGGCTTTCTTACGCTCATTTTCAGCGTGGGACAGGTGATTTCGCAGGTCTTTTATGGCCAAAATTTCTTGAAGCCGCCCATCCCCCTTAAAAAGATTCAAAAAAGGACGCTTCGGCTCGTCCAAATAAGTCAAAAGCAGGGCCACCAGAGACGAACCAAAACTTTTATCGCGAAAACCGCCAATCTCCCGATTTTCTTCCCGCCTTTTCTCCAGCCAGAGAACATCGCTCCAAAGTCCATTGGGAACGAACCCGTCCCGACCCGGGTAGATAAATTTGCGGTATATTTCCGATAACTCCTTCTTGGGCCACCGGCATTTTTGCCAGGCCCTCTCATAGGTCGAACTGGCGATCTTCTGGTCACTATTCATCACATACTCAAAGACCTTATAACTTTCGATGAACATGAATTGCGCGGCATCTTTCAGCCCCGTCGTCCTGTTCTTAAACCTGACATAGGCCCGGACCAGAGTTTGAATGTAGTTTTTCAGGTCTGTCCCGGCCCGGTCCAAAAGGGGATATTCCCTAAGTTCCCGCTTATCATATTCTTGGAGTATAGCCGCCAATTCAGTCAGGGTGGCCTTTTCCTTAGTCGGGGCGTCCCCGAAATGTTCTCTGATAAGCTTGTTTATTTCCTGATAATCATGCGTTTCCAGATCCGCTTTCAGGAAGGAGTTTAGGGTTCCGTTGCCGAAAGGATCCTGGATTTGCCAGTCGGCTTTAAAATAATCGCCTTCCTCGGACTCCTCCTCCGGCAGATAGAACCAGGTGACCACCCTCCGAAATTCCGGATTTTCATCCAGCAGTCGGATGCCCAGTTGTCTCTCGTCCCTAAATTCCGTTTCGATATCATCTATCCTCCGGGTTTTCCGGCTGGTATTGCGGATACTTTCCAGGATATCCCGGACCTCGGGCGGCTCCGGCCTTTGAGCCAGCCCTTCCAGTTCTTTCAGACAAAAGACTTTTTCCGTTCGATCTTTCTCCTCGCCCCTATCTTTGGTTATGAGACTCAGATACCCGCTATTCGAGTAACTCTGGATATCCGCGGGTTTCAGCCTGTTCACAAAATAGCGGTAACTCTCTCCGGATCTGGCGAACTTAAATACATAGCCCAATTCCCGCCGGGTCTCGTCCACCACCAGCCCGTCGGCGTCGGCCAGCTTGGCCCGCCCCTCGCCGGTCAAGCGTCCGGCCTTATCCAGATATTTTTTAGCCCCCAACTCGCCCAGGATTAAATCCACCAGCCTCCTATCCAGGTTCAGATCGGAAGCTATGTCCTCCGCTTTAAAGGCCGGACAGGCTTTGAGCTTTAAGATCGCTTTCTGGAAAAAATTAAGCCCATTCTTGAAGGAGTGGGTTTCCACTCTCCACATCCACATGGGCACCGCCGCCAAAAACTTTTTTTTCGACTTCGGGGACTCCCCGTAATTATTGCAGATGATATTATCGTTGGGTATCATATCCGCCCGCCATGGTTTTTATCGGTGGAGAGTTGGTTATAGAACTTATGGAGGCCCGGCACATATTTTTGAGCCAGTTCGTCCTCATACATCCGGCCCTGGCCCACAACGACCAAAAGCCTCTGCGCCCTCGAAAAAGCCACGTTCAACCGGTTGGGCAGGCCCAGGAACCCGAAGATACGCTTGGCGTTGGCCTCCGTCCGGGGCAGATCGTTGGCTCGAACCGTGCTTAAAAACACGATGTCAAATTCCTGCCCCTGCAGGGAATCCACGGTTCCGATACTGAGTCTGAGCTTCCCGCCCTCGCTCAAGGTCCGGTTATCATCCTGATCATTATCCAGATACTTCTGTTTACGCGCCTCATCAATCAGCAGATCCATCTGCCGGGCATAGAAAGTGATGATCCCCACGGTCTTATCCCGGATGGCCGGATCCTCTTGCAGCTCGCCTAAAAGTTCAAAGATACGTCTGACTTCGGCCCGCCGGGACTTGCTTTTCTTGGGTTCCTCCAGGCCGGCCACCTCGCAGAAGACGGCCACCTTGTCTTTAGCCCAAGGCAGGCTGAGGTCATGTTTTTTCTTAGCCGCCAGATCCGCCCCGGATTTAAGTTGACCGTCATAGTAGGTTTGGCTGATAAAATCTCCGATGAAGGGGTGCATCCTAAATTGTTCATTCAGGATGATTCTTCTCACCGGTTCCACTTTTTCCAGGTTATTGAAGATGATCCCGAAGAGGGATTCCTTCAATTTTTCCCGGGCGTTCTCGGCGGGGGAAAGCAGGGCGGCCTCTTCCGCCAAATCGTCTTCCAGCAGATGGGGCAACTGGTTCTGGTCCCCGACCAAAATAAGCCTCTCCCGGGCCTTGGTCATGGGTATAAGCAAATCCAAAGGATTGGACCGGGCCGCCTCTTCCAGGATGACATTCTTGACTGTAGGCTGGTCATAGCCCAGGATGGAGGCCAGCTTCCCGCTTCCGGCCATCTGGTTGGTCGCGGCCAGACTTTGGCTGTAGCCGGCCAAGGCCTCCCTGATATACTCCGGGTTGCCCTCCAGATCATCGAGCAGGTCATAGTAAACGGCCCGGCGATATAGATCCGTCTTTTCGAAGCAAGTATCTATTTTTAGTCGGAACGCTTCCAAGGTCTCTTCCAGCCAGTTCTCCAAAGCCGGATTGGTTCCCTCCAAGATTATTTCCTCCCTCTCCAGAATCTTATCCTTGAGCCTCTCTTTCAAATCCCTCAACTTTCTTAAAAACTCCGCCGAAGGCCCGTCCCCGTTCCTATTGGTGGGCGCGGTCTTAAGCAAGGTCTTCTCCTCCTCGGTCAAGACCCCGGGGGGGAGGGCGGTCAGGAGAGCCCGGACACATCCATAGCCGTCGTCCCGGTAGGAGACTTCTTCCGTCCGCAACCCCAGGATGGCTTTTTCAGCTTTTTTGATCCCCGCCGGCGCCCTCTCGGCAAAGAGGTCCCGCCAGGCGGCCGCCCTTTCCTCCTCAAAGTATTGAGGGTAGGTTTTAAGGAGACTATCCACCTCTTCCCGGACGGGCCGGGCCTGGTTTTCAGTTTTTAACCGTTCCAACAGATCGGCTAATTTTTTCCTCAAATCAAAGATTATCTCCTCCTCGGATTCCGCCACTTCCGCCAAGCGGCCCTGGAGATGTTCCTTCCTTTTATTGATAAATTGTTCTTCCTGCCCCTTACTTTTAGAATCGACCTTCTGGGTGGGCAGCCCCCAGGCCTCTATCTTGGAGGCCGTGTATTCCAAGGTTTCGTTCTGATAGGAGGATATGAGGATGACCCGGTCCGGGCTTTCCCCGGCCATGGTTTCCAATTCCAAAAGACCGTGGCAGATGGCCGCCACGACCGTGGATTTCCCCGTCCCGGGCGGACCCTGGATAACCGCCAGATTCGGAGTGTTCAAGGCCATGAGCACGGCCTCCTCCTGAGACCTGGTCAAAGAGCTTATCCCGAACCGGTCTTTTAAAAAATCCCGAGTCCTTTTCGGAATTTTTCCCTCCACCCCCTTACGGCTCGCTTTGGACATCCTCTCGGCCTGGCCTTCCATGGCCAGGAGGGTATTAATCAAAAGCCTGTTGGCGTTCTTATTGAAAGTTTCCAGGGCTCTTTTCCGCCGTTTCTGGACCACCTCGTCCCCTTGGATGGATATTTCAAAAAACCCCTGATCCATTTCCTGTAAAATATCATCTTTATCCTCTATTTCACAGATCATACCCGGCTTTATAATCTTATATCTGTCTCCCCCGCATTCCAAAGACGACTTAAGGAACTCCTCCCGGTAATCATCCAGGTTTTTGGCCTGATTGGTGTCCACGAACCGCACCCTGGCCACCCCGGGCTCCGCGGACGGCAGAACTTTAAAATTTATTTTCCAAAAAAGGCTCTTTAGCCGCAGAGCCCGGTCTTCTTCCAATTTCGCGTATTTTTCCCAAAGAGACAGGATATCCCGCCCGGATCTCCTATCCGCGGAGATAGCCTGCAGAGCTTCCCTCACCTCG
>Ga0268262_10006523_pt1 | contig 11161 bp, 13 predicted proteins | sample TergutNc150P3_FD_190354 | JGI IMG/M metagenome (GOLD analysis project Ga0268262, IMG submission 190354) | Nasutitermes corniger P3 segment gut microbial community from laboratory colony in Florida, USA - Nc150 P3 (SPAdes) (version 2) | ecosystem: Host-associated > Arthropoda: Insects >...
CGCAGCGTCAGGACAAAAACGGAAACAATATTCCAAAAATCGACCGCGATTACGAATTGCGAATCGCCGAAATTTTTGAAGAAGCGGTTAAAGAAACGGACGACGAAAAGCGTGCACAACTGTATTTCGAGTGGCAAAATATCGACAAAGAACAATGTCATTTCGTTTATCTTCCTACGGACGAGGTCATTTTGGGACTGCAAAACAAATTCGGCAACATTCACCTCACTTCGCGTCTAAATTCTATGGAGTCGCTGATTCATAACATTGAGGAGATTTATATAAAATAAGTGCTGATAATAAATTTCGTGGGAAAACGCGACGCTTCCGCAAGTGTTTCATAAACCGGACAATGTAAATCTCGACAATTTTTACCAAGTTTTTTGCCAAATTCACACAAAACTTCCCACTTTTATTGTGGCAAAACGTATTTTATTATTAGAGAGAGGAAAGAGAATGCATAAAATAGAACGCATACACGAAGGGGCTCACGGCGAATAATTGTCCCCTTAAAAAATCCGTCTTCGCGCCAAGCGCACAATATTCTAACCCTTTCGGGACTTTTTGATATGGCTCGCTCCCCAAGGCGCAAAAGCCAAAGACGCTCTTTTTCTATTTACGTTTCGACTCTCTACCCCAAAAGTTTGATTTTTTCTATTAGAGAGCCGGCTCTCTACCATAAAAGTTTGATTTTTTCTATTAGAGAGCCGGCTCTCTACCATAAAAGTTTGATTTTTTCTATTAGAGAGCCGGCGCTCTACCCCAAAAGTTTGATTTTTTGTCCTAGCGAGCCGGCTCTCCACCGCAAAAGTTGCGTTTTTTCTACTGGCGAGCCAAACCGCAACCCGTATTCGGAGGCATCGGTTATCATCAACAATAAAACAATAATCCCTAAAAAAGGAGGATATTTATGAAGATTCACGGACTTGACGTAAATCATTTGTCCAAGGTACAACAAAGGCAATACCATAAAACAAGAATGGGTGATTATATTTCTTTAACTGCATTTTACCTCCAATTTATTTTTATCATATTATTACAAAAATGTCAATTGGTATTTCGCCTAACGTTCTGGCGGTATATGACGTTTTTTTGCGCCCGATACTGACAAGTCTAAATGACCGTTCTTTTCAAAATAATAAATTCTCAAATAATTTGTCAAGAAAAAATTAAAAACGGTAAAGAAGCGTTTACATAGGAAATTATGCTAACATTACATTTTTCGCTTTTTATCTGTTTTTAATATTATTTTAACAAGATTATGAATGAGATTTATGTCGAAATAAAAAAAGAATTGAACGCTCTTGTCGGGACGATAATTAAAGTTGTCCCAACGGCGCAGATATATCTGTTTGGTTCTTATGCCTACGGAACACCAAACAAAAATTCCGATATTGATTTATATGTAGTGCTTAAAGACGATACTCCAATGAGAGAATTAGAAGCAATAGACGCTATCGGTTTGGCGATATTCGATAAAAGAACAAAACCCGTTGATGTGCTTGCGCTAAAATCAAGCAAATTTCTTTATCGCAAGGAAAATCCCACTTTGGAACGAAAAGTAGCGACTGAAGGAATAAAAATTTATGGTTGATAAAAAATTAGTTGACGAATGGTTTGATAAAGCGAATATGGATTTTAACCTTGCAATTCATGCTCACGAAACTATGCGTCCTATCCCTGACGAACCGATATGTTTTCATTGCCAGCAGTCGGCGGAAAAAGATTTGAAAGGTTTTTTGATATTTAACGGAATTTTTCCGCCTAAGGTTCATAATTTATTGGATTTACTTAAAATATGTATGGAAATAAACGCTGATTTTGCAAAATTAAAAATAGAATGTAATAACTTAAACAGGTATAGCATTATGCCACGATACCCAAACGAATTGGATATTACAGACGGGGACGTTTTGCTTGCATTGTCTTATGCAAAAAGTATAAAAGATTTTGTAAAGTCGCGTATATTTTTTTAAATTTAGGCACTATTTTCACAATTCTTTTCAAAATAATAAATTCTCAAATAATTTGTCAAGAAAAAATTAAAAACGGCTCTAATAAACCTTGAGAACACGAATCGCGAGGTTATTAGAAACTAAATCTGATTGAGAGCCACTAACAATAATATCGACATATTTCCACGGCTTTTCTTCCAATAAAAAAGGTATTACTAAGGAATCCCACCAATCAGTAAATTGTGTGACAGACTCCAAAGTTCCGCCGTTTAGTCCATCGGCAAGGTCTCTTTGTATGACACGATTACGGGCAATCTCTGGTTCTGTGTCTACCCAAATTGAGTATGTTGCAACTGCACGCAATGTTTTTCTACTTGCACCCATGCCTTCAATAATGAGCGCTTTATTTGGGTCAACATCAATGGAACCAGGGCGGTTCTCTTTAATCCAGCCTGTCGGTCTATAAGCAACATTTTTTTTATTGAACCAGGGATTTACAATGCCATCAAGCATTTCGCCATCCCAATGTATAGGGTCGGTATACCAGCATACATCATCTGAATGAACTAAATTTGCATTTAATATATCAGCCATTTTTATAGCCAATGTTGTCTTTCCTGATCCGCCGACACCATCAATAAGTATAAGTGGTTTTGATACAATATTTGAGATATTTATTGCAAGGTTGGACAGAGATTCTTCTGTCCATGAATTGATTCCAAGTGATGGTAACATTGTTGCCGCCATATCAAAAAGGCTCCTTTTTACTTCTGTAAAATCCGTTTCATTTTTTTTCTCCTTATTCGCAATTCTTTTCAAAATAATAAATTCTCAAACAATTTGTCAAGAAAAAATTAAAAACGGCGGTGAAGCATATACCGACTTGTTAAGTCAGTTGGTTTTGCTTTATGTATTTGATTTTATTATTTTATTTTTTTCGTCCCCTAAAAATATTATTATATTATTTTGAAAATCATATACTTTATTATATTCATCTATATGGAAAAATAATCACAATTAAATGGGGGGAATTGATTTATATATTAAACTTCCTTTAGCAATATTTATTTTATTATTATGTTCTATATAAATTATTGGATTTATTGAATTTTTTAATTACTATTCATACTTTAATCCGTTTCATTCTCTTTTTCCGTAATTATCTTAGAAAATTATCGTTTCATTTCGCGTTCAGAATTATCATCTGCATTCGATTGTAAATGTTCGCCAAAGACGTATCAGGGTCGAAGTCAAGCGACAAAATAGTCGTGTTTGGATATTTTTCCTTGATTGCCTTAACGACGCCGCGTCCGGTGATGTGGTTAGGCAGACATCCGAACGGCGCAGTGAGCGACCCTGCGGGACCCAGTAGCGGTTCCTCCCGCGTGGATCGCGGCGGCAGTTGGTACTACGGTTCGCCTTGCTGCCGCGTTGCCAATCGCGGCGGCGTTTCGCCGCACAGCAGCGACAACAGTTGGGGCTTGCGCGTCGCCTTTGATGCTGCGGCTACGCCGATTAGCGGCAACGCCGCAACAAAGCAAGCGTTTGCGATTTCCTTTGCAGGAATAAGAAACGGAGAGATAAACCTTAATCTTAAAGCGGGCGATTATACCGCCGAACTTTACAACTTGCAGGGGCGGCTGGTAAGCAGAAATAATATCAGCGCGACAAACGGCTTGAACGCCGCGGGGATAAAGACGAACAATCTTTCCAAAGGAATGTTTATTCTTAACGTTAAGCAAGCGGGCGCATCGGTGTTAAAGCAAATGTTGATGTTCTAAATTTGCGAGACGGATATTTTAGCGGGACGGGATTAGGTTTCCGTCCCGCTTTTTACTTTAGCGCATATAGTATTTTTGTGTCGGTAAGTTAATATTTTTTGAGGGGGTATTATATGTCTGACGACATCTCGTTAAAATCGGCGGTTCGGCGCAAAATTCTGGTGATAAACTGCGGCTCGTCATCGTTAAAATTCACGCTTTTCGACACGGATAAAGACGGTTATTCGGCAAACGGGCAAGTCGACAGAATCGCGACAGGCAAGCCGATGGGGCTTTCTTATGAAGGCGGCGGCGCAAAATTCGACAGAGACATCGAATCCGGCGACCATAAAGCCGCGTTTGCCGCGATGCTTAAAGAATTGACCGACAAAGAACACGGCGTAATAAGTAATCCCGACGAAATCGCCGCGGTCGGACACAGAGTCGTTCACGGAGGCGACACGTTTTACGAAACGGTTGTTTTAACGGACGAAGTAATCGCGAAAATAGAAGAGATTTCAGGGCTTGCTCCGTTGCATAATCCGGTAAATATTGTGGGAATCCGCGAGGCGCTCGCCGTTTTTCCCAAAGCCAAACACGCCGCGGTTTTTGATACGGCTTTTCACCACACAATGCCCGAATACGCCTTTTTGTACGGGCTTCCGTACGAGTATTACAGCGAAAAAAAGATACGCAGGTATGGCTTTCACGGAACTTCGCACCGCTTTGTTTCGGTCGCGGCGGCAAAGTTTGTCGGTAAAAAGCCGCAGGATTTGAAAATAATAAGTTGTCATTTGGGCAACGGCGGCTCAATTGCGGCAATCGACGGCGGAAAATCCGTCGATACTTCTATGGGGCTTACTCCCGCCGAGGGCGTTATTATGGGAACGCGGGCTGGAAGCATAGACCCTGCGATACTTTTGCATCTTATGGACAATTACAAAATGTCGAGCGCGGACTTAAACAAACTTATCAACAAGCAGTCGGGGCTTCTGGGGTTGTCGGGTGTCTCAAACGATATGCGCGATGTTGTAAAAGCGGCTGAAAGTGGAAACGCCAGAGCGCAAGCCGCCATAAAAACCTTCGGCTACGATGTGAAGAAATATGTCGGCGCGTATTTTGCCGCCCTAAACGGCGCGAATGTTATAATTTTTACGGGCGGAATTGGCTTGTGGAGCGACGTAATTCGCAAAGAGGCGATGAGCGGGCTTGAAAATCTCGGTATAAAATTGGATTTGGATAAAAACCATAAAGCCAACGGCGCAAAAATCGCTACGGAGATTTCTGCGGCGGATTCCAAAACGAAAATATTGGTTATTCCTACAAACGAGGAATTGACGATAGCGAGCGAAACGCTGGGAAAATTGGGCGCATAAACAAAAAAGGAAACCGTATGCACAAAACCCCAAAGTCGCTTCGCTTGGTTATAGGATTGTTCGGCAAGACGAACGTCGGGAAATCGTCGTTTTTGAACGCGCTAACCGGGCAAAGTACGTCTATCGTAAGCGAAGTCCATGGAACCACTACCGACATTGTCGAAAAAACCATGGAACTTCTGCCGGTAGGTCCCGTTTTGTTTTTGGACACCGCCGGACTTAACGACACGGCGTCCGATTTGGGGAAAGAGCGCAGTTTGCGTTCGCGAAACGCCATAAAGCGGGTTGACGTTGCGGTGTTGGTAACTACCGCCGATTATGACAAAACTGATATAGAAATAGCAAAAGAGTGCACAAAAGAAAATATTCCTATGATAATCGTTTTTAATAAATCCGACATCGCTCAACCGAACAAAAAGGCGACGGACGAATTTGCAAAATTCGGAAAAACCATTTCCGTTTCATGCAAAAACGATATAAAAACCGGACAGGACGTAGCCGCCGTATTCAAGGAAAAACTAATCGAAGCGATTCCCGAAGAATTTATTTCTCCGCCGCCGCTTTTGGACGGCGTAGTTTCGGCAGGCGGACACGCGGTATTTGTTGTTCCCATCGATATAGCCGCGCCGAAAGGACGTTTGATTCTTCCGCAGGCGCAGGCGATACGCGAGGTTTTGGACGTAAACGCAATAGTTTCAGTCGCACAACAAAACACGTACAAACAAATGCTTGACAATCTTAAAATCAAACCCAATTTGGTCGTTTGTGATTCGCAGGTCGTCGATTTTGTCGCAAAAAATACGCCCGAAGACGTAAAACTAACGACGTTTTCCATAATTTTTGCAAGAAATAAAGGGGATTTGGAAATGTTTATCGAAGGCGGTAAAAAAATAGAGAAACTTACTCGTGATGACAAAATTTTAATTGCGGAATCATGTACGCACCACCCGCTTGAACAGGACATAGGCAGGGTGAAAATTCCAAAATGGTTAGAGCGCAATCTCGGTTTTGCGCCGCAAATAGATTTTTGCGCGGGAAAGGACTTTCCGCAGGACTTGCAGAAATATTCGCTTGTAATTCATTGCGGCGGATGTATGCTTACGCGGCGGGAAATGCTTATGCGTATGGAGATTTGCAGACAAAACGGAGTGGCGATTACAAATTACGGAGTGGCGATTTCGTTTTTGCAGGGTGTCGCCCAAAGAACTACCGCGCCGTTTGTGTAAATTTTATTCGCCGACCTATCTATTCTACCTTCTTATCAAGTCGATGATGTTTTCTTTTTCTGTCTTGAAGTCCCCAAAAACTATAACAAGTCCAAGTATTAAAATAGGTTTGCCGAAGCCCAAAACGATTATAGCATATATTTCGCTTATTGTTTTTTCACGAACGTTCCTTTGAAAGAAACCGTGTCCGAATTTTGCCCGCTACTTGGAAACTTCCATAATTTTACCTCGTTGGCAATAGGTTTTTTGCTTGCCGCCGTAATAAAATTCTTACCTTTTACGATGCAGTTTTCTACCGAGCCGTCAGGAGAAATTATTATTTTCAAATCTAAATCATACGTTTGCTCAAAAATCATTACGTCTTGGATTCTGCTCAAACAATATGGAATATAGTACTTTTTCAACAATTGTTCCTGCTCGAATTTCAGCGCGTCAAACGGAATTTCACGTCCGTCGAAACTATAAACAAGATTTTGTCTAAGCCAATCGGCAAGCGGATTTATCTTGTTACAAGGACGCATTCTTATATCATCGACCAAAGCCAAAGCGCCTTCTGGGAAAAAATCCGCAAGTTCGCCGTTATATCGAGTATATGGAATGCCGTCGAAAAAAAGCGTATCGTTTGAAAAGTCTGTATTCGCCACGATGTCGTAAAAATTTCTGCCGTAACAAGTATCGGGCATAAACCACGTTTCACGGATAACCCGTAAATTTGACGATGCGTAATTATTTTCGCCAAATCTCGTCGGCGACAAAAAGCCGGTCCAAACCCGTGTTATTTTTTTTGACGAATTGTTGGGGAAAGCGAAAGTTTTTTCTGTATATTGCCAAATAATTCCGTTGTCTTTTAACTCCATTCTGTCATACAAATTATCGCTGGAATGTTCCCAAAAACCCGCTATAAGATTATAATATTCGCTTTGCATCGAATTTATATCCGCCGAAACGCTGCTTGCGGAAGACAAAAGCGGTCTTGACGAAAACGCTCCTTCGGCATATCCTATCAAAACATCTACTTTACTCAAAATCATACACAGCGCAACCAAAATCGCCAAAAGCATAAGACCGCGCATCGTAGTTTCTCTGGGTGATTTCTTGCTCATTTTTACTCCGATTGTTTTACGTTGTTTTCGATTTTTATGAAAACGTTTTCGGGTCGGTATAACCCGGTTTTAGAACGACGTTGTCTTTATCCTTAACGAACTCGTTATAAATATTCTCCCACTCACCGTGAGAATATTCCTCCACAGACACCGATGTATATTTTTGTGGTTTGCCCATAGTTTTGTTCAAAACTTCGCTGATTTGTTGCGCCGCTTCTTGAATTTGCGCTTTCGATGGACCGCTTATGATTTTAATTACGACGTGAGGCATAATGCCGCTCCTTTTTTAACATTTTAATAATTCGGACACATAGAATATACTAAAAAACGCACAATAATTGCGGTTTTAGTATAATTTGTGTAAATTTTCGTTTGTAACGATAAAAATCCGACAATTCAATTTACACCAAAAAACACGCAAACCCTAAATTAGGATTACTGTTTGACGGTAATAAATTCTACAAAGTTTGAAAAAATGTACAATATATACAAATTTATATTCAAATTATATTTCTTATTTAATAATTGTTGATAATTGTTAAAAACCTAAATTACTTGTTATTTTTTTATAGTTTTATGTTGAAAACAAAACTTAAAACTTGTTGAAATTTAATGTAGTTACAAAATATATCGTTTAACCTAAATAATTTTAATCATTTGTTTTTTATGTTTATTATAATTTATCCACAATGTTTTTTAATTCTTCTACAAATGTTAAAATATTAGTTTCGGATAAATTTTGTGATAAACTTACGCGAATACTTGATTTTGCTCTTTTACTATCGTTTGTGATTGCTTTTATTACATAACTTTCATTATTTTTTTTTGAAGAACAGGCGGAAACGGTCGAAACGTAAATTTTCTTTTCCGATAAAGCGTGAAGAATTGTTTCGGCTTTGAGTTTTTCTATACTGAAATTCAATATGAACGGTGAATTTTTTTTTGGAGAATTTATTTGTACTTTAGAAATTTTTTGTAGATTTTCAATTAAAATATTTTGTAAGCGTAAAACTTTTTCATAATTTTCTTTTTGATTTTTTATGCTTATCTTTGTTGCTTTTGCCAAAGCGGCGGCAGCGGCAGGATTTGCTGTTCCTGCACGAAGTCCAAATTCTTGTTTTCCGCCGAACCAAAGAGGATAAATTGGAATGTTTTTGCTAAAAATAGTCGCGCCTATTCCTTTGATACATTCAATTTTATGCCCTGAAAAAGAAACAGCGTCGATTTTAGAATTGTCAAGATTAACGTTTAATTTTCCGACACTTTGTGAAAAATCGCTGTGAAAAATTGTATTTTTATTTTTTTCTTTTATCGCTTTTGCTATTTCAAATACGTTGTTTATCGAACCGATTTCATTATTTACGTGCATAATTGAAACCAAAATAGTATCGTTTTTAACGGCGTTTTTTATTTGTTCTACATAAATCATTCCGTTTTGATTTACCGGTAAAAATTCAACGTAAAAACCTTCTTTTTGAAGAGAAAACAGAGTTTCACGAACTGACGGATGCTCAATATTTGACGAAATTATATGTTTTTTATCGTTTTTACTTAAATTCATAGCGCTTTTTATTACAATATTATTGCTTTCAGTCGCTCCTGATGTAAAAATTAAATTGTATTGTTTATTTGCACCAAGATTTTCCAAAATGTTTTTTCTTGCTTCTTCCAAAACCGCTTCGGCTTTTATTCCTTCGTTGTGAAGCGAACTTGGATTTGCCCAAAATTTAGTATTAATTTCCAAAAAAATATCTAAAACTTCTTTTGACGGTTTAGTCGTAGCGGCAGAATCAAGATAAATCATATTTGCTTAATTTTCTTTCGTAATATCTATTATTACGCCTTTTTCTTTTTGGCTTTCGGTAAGAGTAAGTACTTCTGCGCCAAATTCGGTTATTAAAATCGTATGTTCAAATTGCGCCGAAAGCGAGCCGTCTTTTGTTCTGACTGTCCATCCGTCTTTTTTGTCTGTAATTACGCGCCAATCGCCAGCATTTATCATAGGTTCGATAGTAAAAGTCATTCCCGGCTGCAAAATAATACTTTCACTTTCCGGACTTCTATAATGTAAAACGGCAATATTTTCGTGAAATTTATTTCCTATGCCGTGTCCGGTGTATTCGCGGACAACGGAACAGCCCGCTTTTTTTGCAATCGGTTCGATAATTTCGCCGATAATCGATAACGGCAATCCCGGTGCAACGCCGTTTATTGCCGCAATTGTTGCTTCACGTGTCGCTAAAACTAAATTTTTTGCGATAGGACTGACTTTTCCTATAAAAAAAGTTTCGTTTTGGTCTCCGAACCATCCGTCCACATTAGTTGTTAAATCAATGTTTACAATGTCGCCGTCAAGCAAAAATTCTTTATCGTTTGGGATTCCGTGACATACGACGTCGTTTCGCGAAATACAACAGGATTTTGGAAATTTATTGTAATTAAGCGTTCCCGGAATATGCCCGTGTTCAACGGTATAATTATGCACAAGACGATTTATTTCGCCTGTTGAAATTCCCGCTTTTATAAATGGACGGATATAATCCATAAGTTGAGCGTTAAACTTGCCAGCAGTTCGCATTTTTTCAATTTGTTCGGGTGTTTTTATGGAAATTTTTCTGTCTGTCAAAACGGATTTCTGTCTCTCATTGTTCATACAGCAATGTTTGAATTTTTTTCCGCTTTTGCACGGACACAGTTCGTTTCTTCCGGTCATATTTTATGTTCCAATCCGGTTTTTTTCAAACAAAAATCATATATTTTTTGTGCATTTTTTATTGCAGTTTTTGCCATAATTTCTTCCAGACATAATTCGTTTGGATAACGAGCAATAGACGAAAAAGGTGTTAATTTTGAGCAAAAATTAAATAACTTGTCAAATTCTTCATCAAAATTTTTACAATCATTACAAAGAATTTCAAGATTGTGAATTTTTGGCGGTTCTGAAACTCCTTTGAATATTAAATATCCTTTTAACGCTTTTTCTGCGCATTGTTGACAGTGATAACAAGAAATTTCCGTTTGTTTCGGATTGAATTCTTCATAACATTTTTTTGTGACAAATAAATCGTTATTTGAAAGTCGAAACCATTCTAATACTATGCTAACTACGTTCATACAACAAAATTCCCTCTTTTATGATTTTTCTTTCAAGTGTAGGTAAATTTTTTCTTTCTTCAAATTTACTTTTGTGGTTTGCCAAAATATCGTAAGGCGTATTTATGCCTTTTGTTTTTCCTAATTTTTTATGAATTTCTTGGATTACATATACTGGGTGTTTTTTTGAGTCCCGCAAAACAATCCAGAAATCGTAATCGCTATTTTTATGTGGGTTTCCATAAGCAAAAGAACCGAAAAGATAAATTTTTTCGCAATCTTTCGCTACATCGAGAATTACGTTTTTTATTAACAAAATCTCGTCGTTTATTTCCAAAAAAACCTCCCCATAACTTTAATTATTGTTAAAGTTATTTATTCAAATTTTGAAGTTGTACCATAATGGTTACAGTTGCCGTCGCTGTCGCTGTAAAAGCACTAAGCGCCGCGAGAGCAATCTGCGGATTTCTTTCTCTTGGTGGTGGTCCATCTACCGCAAAAATTTGAGAACCCGCATTTATCGCATTTTTATCACGTAATTTTACCTGCCGAACTTCGCCGTTTGCGCGTATTACGTAAATTACTCCTCTACTTCCAAGAAGAGTCAATCCGCCGGCGCGGTTTACATAATGTCCGACCGATTTTTTT
>Ga0268262_10006524_pt1 | contig 11160 bp, 11 predicted proteins | sample TergutNc150P3_FD_190354 | JGI IMG/M metagenome (GOLD analysis project Ga0268262, IMG submission 190354) | Nasutitermes corniger P3 segment gut microbial community from laboratory colony in Florida, USA - Nc150 P3 (SPAdes) (version 2) | ecosystem: Host-associated > Arthropoda: Insects >...
TGACAGTCGTATTCGACAGCCCCATAAGGCGCAATTCCCGCTGTGCAAGCCAGCCGGTTCCGTTAGCGCCAAGCGTAATTTCATTGTTGGTAACATAATCGTCAAGCGCCCATGCTTCTTCTTCGGTAGATTTATGGAAGGAGTAATTTTGTACCGAAAAGTTGGCTTCCCATTTTTTTATCAAAAGTCAAAAGCGGCGCAGTATTTGTGCTTCGGGCAAAAACATCAAGGTAACAATCAACAAATGAAAGCTTGGGGTGGCTTGTATAAACGGAGAGAGTTTCAATGAAAAGTCCTCGGTTGCACAGAATATTGTCTTTGCTTGGCATATCGTTCCCGAACATGGGCTTCCCAGCCATCGCCGGATACCGCCGGAACATCCGTAGCGCAATGAACAACAAATACCGCCTATATAGGCCGTATATATTTTTTAATGGAGAAAAAAGATGAAAAACAAAGCATTGCTGAGACTGGCATTGCTCACATTCGTAACCGCAAGCGCGGTTTTCGCTCCGCGAGTATTCGCGCAGTCACCGACGCTGGACAAGCTGACGCTTACCGCAAAAAAATCGGGTAACCAGAACTATTATGAGGTCAGATCGGCAAGTAACAAGATAAGCGGCGCGGTTGTCATTCCCGGAACATACCAAAATGTACCGGTAACTCAAATCCCAATCGGTGCGTTCCGTGGTTGCAGTAATATGACCAGCATCACCATCCCCGCAAGCGTAACTACAATCGCCAATCAAGCCTTCCAGACTTGCACAAACCTTACCAGTATTACTTTCGGGGGAAACAATACCAGTATAAGCGGCAACGATCCATTCGGCAGTACTACGCAACATGATTTGAAAGCCAAATACGGAGCCGGTGGCGCGGGAACCTACACACGGTCTGCCGGGGGCTCTGTCTGGACAAAGCAAGGGGCGGCCAGCGCGCCAGCACCCACGCCAGCGCCCGCAGCCAACACCTCGCTTGACGGCTGGTGGATGGCTGATTCTGGACTAACAATCGTTGTTAGCGGCGATACTGCTATTATTCTTTATATTGGTTCTTCACCTGTATGGCAGGATGCCTTTAAAAAAGGCTATTTTAAAGAGCACGACGAAAAATTGCGGAATATAAGAAACACGGGCAATTTAACATGGACTATGCAAGAATTGGGTGTTGATTATAATCCACGGACTAATGAGGCCACAGGTACAAAATGGGGGAATACAACACTCACCATGAGCGCGAACGGGCAAACCCTAAGCGAGAATGGCAGTGTTCGTTGGACAAGTATTGTACCCCACCAGTAAAGAGAAAAAAAGGGAATGAGCAATGAGCTTGGTTCGTGATGGTTCGTGGTAAAAATTATTTGAGAGGATTGTTATGAAAAAGTTAGGTCTGGTTTTGTTGATATGCTTATGTGCCTGTGGGCAGGGAGCTCCCTCTAAGAAGAGCTTGTTCAACGAGGCGCTTAACACGGTCGGCAAGAGCCCGCCTTCCGGCTGGATTGAAAACGACGGCTCATATTGGAAATCCCTTGACCTTTCCGTGGGGAAAGATTGGATTGTTCTGCAAGTAGACGGGAACATAGTGGAGCAGGCAATAGTGGGCTGTCTGTTTGCCAATACCGGCGATCAAGCCAAGTGGCTAAAAGAAAGCTATGACACGCTCATTGCGGACAAGTGGGTATTGCTTTCAAACGACGGCGGAGTTTGGGTTCTTATGAACGGAGACAAAGTAGCTTCCGGCGTTACTTCCGAAGACAACGGCAGTATTAGCGCGGCAGTGTCGTTTATGAGCGTAAGCACAGCCGCAGGCGGCAACACGGACGACGCAACATTGACGGCGGCAGCGGAAAGCAACACGGGCGGCACGGCGAACAGCGCGACGTGGACGGCAGCGGATGTCAGAAGCATATTCGGCGACCGCACCATCGCCGCAATCGCCTACGGCAATAACAGGTTTGTCGCGGGTGCCCAAGACGGCCAAGACGGCAAAATGGCGACTTCAACGGACGGCATAGCGTGGACAGCCGTAGCGGACAGCAAATTCGGCGACAGCGGCATCAACGCAATCGCCTATGGTAATAACAGGTTTGTCGCGGTTGGCGATGACGGCAAAATGGCGACTTCAACGGACGGCACAACGTGGACAGCCGTAGATGTCAGCAGATTCGGCAGATGGGACATCTACGCAATCACCTATGCCAACGGCAGGTTTGTCGCAGGCGGCGGCGGTGGCAGTGGCGGCAAAATTGCGACTTCAACGGACGGCACGGCATGGACAGCCGTAGATGTCAGCGGAATATTCGATGGCGTCTTGTCAATCGCCTGGGGCAACGGCAGGTTTGTCGCCGGGGGATTATACGGCAAAATGGCGACTTCAACGGACGGTACTACATGGACAGCCGTAGATGTCAGCGAAGTATTAGGCGCTGGCATGAGAGGCAATATCTACGCAATTGCCTATGGCAATAACAGGTTTGTCGCAGGCAACTATGGAGGCAAAATGGCGATTTCAACGGACGGCACGACATGGACAGCCGTAGCGGACAGTAAATTCGCCGAATGGCAAATCTACACAATCGCCTATGCCAACGGCAAGTTTGTCGCAGGCGGCGGCGGCAACATAACTGCGATTTCAGCGGACGGCACAACCTGGACAGCCGTAGATAGTGGTTTGTTATTTAGCTACAGCTCTAGCTCCTCTTATGGGACAACCTATTTTGAAGGCGACATCAGGGCAATCGCCTATGGCAACGGCAAGTTTATCGCAGGCAGTACTTACGGCAAAATAGCGTGGTTAGCGGAATAAGGGAACAATGAACGGGGAAAACAAATACGGCCCGAAACCGGAATAAAACGCATAAGGAGAAAACAATGACAAACAGAAAATTATTTTCAGCAATGTTGGCAATCGTGCTGGCATTGGGAATGGCGGTTGCTGGCTGCAGCAAGGGCGCGAAAGGCGGCGGCAATGCCGAAGCGGGCGGAGGCGGAGGCGGTATGCCAGGCTTGCTGAAAATCACCGGACTGCCGGAACAAAATTGGAGTGTGGCTGTGTTCGGCACTAATATTGATTTATCAACAATTACGAACATTTCTTCAATTGCCGAAACGAGTATTGAAGCTTTTGGAACCCGTTTTTCATTTGGCGATCCTTTTTCATTGACTAGTTATGCAGGAAGTCTCTGGACAGGTACAGGTAAACGGCAAGTAGTTTTGGTAAATCAAGACCACGACAAAGTAAACATAACGGATAAAAACAATCCCTTAGCCAGAACTGCCACGGTGAATTTTTCCAACGGAAGCGCAACGGTTAATTTTAGCAGTTTTACCGCCGTAACCAAAAATTAACGGTGAACAGTGAACAAAGGAGAGGATTACAAATGAAAAAGTTAAGTCTGGTTTTGTTGTTGTGGTTATCTGCCTTTTGTTTGGTCTTTGGGCAGGTATCTTCCGCTAAAAGGACGCTGTTTAACGAGGCGAATAATACGATTGGCAAGCGCGTACCGTCCAGTTGGAAAGAGAATGACGGTTTATTCTATAAATCCCTTAATTTTGCCGTGGGGGTAGAATATAGCGCTGTACAGGTAAAAGGGAACCTGGTGGAGCTGGCCATAGTGGGTTGTGTGCTTGCCAATAAAAGCGATCAAGCCAAATGGCTGAAAGAAAGCTATGACACGCTCATTGCCGATAAGTGGGCATTGGTTTCAGGCAATGCCGACGATTTCATTCTTTCAAAAAGCGATAGATATGTTACCAGCTCTGCCAGTAATGATGGCAGCGGTTTTACTGTTTCTGTTGTGTTTATGACCAAAAGTACAGCCGAAAGCGCGGCCGCAGGCGGCAACACGGGCGGCAAAACATGGACAGCAGTAGATGTCAGAAGCATATTCTACCCATACGTCAACGTAATCGCCTATGGCAATAACAAGTTTGTCGCGGCTGGCTGGAAGGACAGGAATGCCGGTATGGCATATTCGGCGGACGGCATAACATGGACAGCCGTATCTGTCAGCAAATTTGACGATACCAACATCAATGCAATCGCCTATGGCAATAACAGGTTTGTCGCAGGAAACAGCAATGGCAAAATGGCGTATTCAACGAACGGCTCAACCTGGACAGCCGTATCTGACGCCAAATTTGGCACAAGCGCCATCAAAGCAATCGCCTATGGCAATAACAGGTTTGTCGCAGGCGGCTATGACGGCAATATCGGCAGAATGGCGACTTCAACGAACGGCTCAACCTGGACAGCCGTGGATGTCAGCAAAATATTCGGCACAAGCGGCATCAGCGCAATCGCATATGGCAATAATAGGTTTGTCGCAGGTGCTTCAGGCGGCAAAATGGCGACTTCAACTGATGGCACAAACTGGACAGCCGTATCGGACAGCAAATTCGTCAAAGGCGACTTCCTCAATGCAATCGTCTATGGCAATAACAGGTTTGTCGCGGTTGGGTATAACGATGACAACAGCTACATCGGGAAAATAGCGACTTCAACTGATGGCATAACATGGGCAGCCGCAGATGTCAGCAAATCCGGCCTGGGAGCCATCTTCTCAATCGCTTATGGCAATAACAAGTTTGTGGCGGCCGGTCTTCGCGGCAAAATGGCGACTTCAACGGATGGCACAAACTGGACAGCCGTGGATGTAAGTAAAATATTCGGCACAGACAACGAATCCCAAATCAACGCTATCGCCTATGGCAATAACAAGTTTGTCGCTTGCTACAGCTACAAAGATGACAACGGTGGCAAAATAGCGTACTTACCGGACTAAGCAAATAAAAAATCCAGCCCGTATGTACAAGCCGCCGTTGGCGGCGTTGTACAACCTTCTTCCTTGCACTCGTGCACCGAAGGGGCACATGGGCGGATAAAAAACATTTGCCGGCCTGTAAAGTACAAGTCGGCAGACAGGAGAAAGAGATGGTGAAAAAAATCGTTTTGTTGGTGTTGCTGGTTACAGTGACAATGGGAACGGCTTTTGCAGCGAAGAAACAAAAGCTCGGCGAGGCTGCCGCAAAGCAGCTTTTGGAAAAAGTGAATAAAAGCGGCGTATCCTCTAAAGATGTTGAAGAGGCTATAAAAATTATTAACAAGTACGCGAAAGACGCCAAGAGCGGAACGGGGCTGGCATTTTCGTGGCCGGACGGACTGGCAAAGGACGTGAAATCGAAAAAAGTAAAGCAGCTCTTTCAGCTTATAGACGCCGGAGCGGGCGTTATTGATAAGGTAAGCACAATAGCAACAGCATGGGATATTACCTGGAGGTATAATTTGTATGACAACGAGAAAGCCGCAAGCCTTAAAAAATTAGCTAACTTACAGTTTGATACGCTTGATTTTGCCGCCGGATTTTTTGTGGGAGGGTCTTACTATAAAGCCGGTATTGCGGCGGGCAAGGCTTTATACGCTATGATTTCTGAGCATTATGGCGATGTAATGTGGACCAATATTCAAATTAATGGTGCTGGCTCTGTTTTAAACGCAAACAAGATATTAACGGAGTACCCTGGCTCCATTTATAGCAATTGGCTGGATCCGGATTATTTCGAGTTTGCAAGGGCGTGGTTTTGCACCGCATACGACCCAAAAAATTCAGACGGACAGAATAGGAACATCCTTATGAATATTGGCGAGTATATTTGGGCATTGAAAACGCTCCAAAATGCCGGGCTGCTGTAAGAGGTTTATTATGAAAAAGTTAACTCTGGTTTTGTTTTTATGGTTAAGCGCCTTTTGCTTGGTCTTTGGGCAGGTGAATTCCGCCAGGAGGACGTTGTTTAACGAAGCGAATAATACGATTGGCAAGCACGTGCCTTCCAGTTGGAAAGAGAATGAAGGTTTATACTGGAAATCCCTTGATATTGCCGTGGGGAAAGACTATAGCGCTGTACAGGTAAAAGGGAACCTGGTGGAGCTGGCTACGGTGGGTTGCTTTGTTGCCAATAAAAGCGCTCAAACCAAATGGCTGAAAGAAAGCTATGACACGCTCATCGCGGATAAGTGGGTATTGTTTTCAGGCAATGCCGACGATTTCATTCTTTCAAAAAGCGACAGATTTGTTACCAGCTCTGTTAATAATGATGGCGGCGCCATTAATGTTTCTGTGGTGTTTATGACCAAAAGCACAGCCGAAAACGCAGCCTCAGGCGGCAGCACCGGCGGCGCAACGGCCAGCCCCTCGCTTGACGGCAATTGGGAAACTGATCGTGGAGGAATTACAATCAGAATCACCGGAAATACTGCTGTTATTAATTGGATTGGTTCTATTCCTTTGTGGGAGGATGCCGTAAAAAAAGGCTATGTTAAGCTTGGCGACCAAATATTCCGGAATATAAAAAACGCGGGCAATTCAAAATGGACTATTCAGGAATTGACTGTTACATACAATACACGCAGTCCGGATGTTGCTACAGGCGTAAGATGGATTAATTCTACGTATACCATTAACGAAACCGGGCAGACTCTAAGTAAGGATGGTCGTGTTGTTTGGGAAAAGGAGTTTGTCATTAGAGGAGATAATTATTAGTAATTGAGAATGTCGCCAGGGGCTATTAACGGGGAAAAAATTTATAGGAGGTTTATTATGAAAAAGTTAAGTCTGGTTTTGTTGTTGTGGTTATCTGCCTTTTGTTTGGTCTTTGGGCAGGTATCTTCCGCCAAGAAGACGCTGTTTACTGAAGCGAACGGTACGATTGGCAAGCGCGTGCCTTCCAGTTGGAAAGAGAATGAAGGTTTATACTGGAAATCCCTTGATATTGCCGTGGGGAAAGACTATAGCGCTGTACAGGTAAAAGGGAACCTGGTGGAGATGGCCATAGTGGGCTGCATTGTTACCAATAAAAGCGCTCAAACCAAATGGCTAAAAGAAAGCTATGACACACTCATTTCTGATAAGTGGGTATTGTATTCAGGCAATGCCGACGATTTCATTCTTTCAAAAAGCGACAGGTTTGTTACCAGCTCTGTTAATAATGATGGCGGCAGCATTAATGTTTCTGTGGTGTTTATGACCAAAAGCACAGCCGAAAGCGCAGCCGCAGGCGGCAACACGGGCGGCAAAACATGGACAGCCGTAGATGCCAGCAGAGTATTCGACAGCCACATCCGGGCAATCGCCTATGGCAACGGCAGGTTTGTCGCAGGTGGCGATGACGGCAAAATGGCGACTTCAACGGACGGCGTAAAATGGACAGCAGTAGATATAAGCAGAATATTCGGCAAAGGCTGGGATGCCAGCATCTTTGCAATCGCCTATGGCAATAACAGGTTTTTCGCATGTAGCTATGATGGCAAAATGGCGACTTCAACGAACGGCACAAGCTGGACAGCCGTAGATGTCAGCGGAATATTCGACTTCATTTCGTCAATCGCCTATGGCAACGGCAGGTTTATCGCAGGTGGCAATGACGGCAAAATGGCGACTTCAACGAACGGCACAACCTGGACAACTGTATCGGACAACAAATTCGGCAAAAGCTACATCTGGGCAATCGCCTATGGCAATGGCAAGTTTGTCGCAGGTGGCAATGACGGCAAAATGGCGACTTCAACGAACGGCACAACCTGGACAGCAGTATCGAACAGCAGATTCGGGAACGACTACATCAACGGAATCGCCTATGGCAATAACAGGTTTGTCGCGGTTAGCGGGAACGGCAAAATGGCGACTTCAACAGACGGCACAACCTGGACAGCCGTAGATGTCAGCAGAATATTCACAGACGGCATCAGCGCAGTCACATTTGGCAACGGCAGGTTTGTCGCAGGTGGCAATGGCGGCAGAACAGCGACTTCAACGGACGGCACTGCATGGACAGCCATAGATGCCAACATAATATTTGGCACAAGCCCAGGCGACCTCACCACAAAATCCATCAACGCAATCGCCTATGGTAATAACAAGTTTGTCGCAGTTGGCTGGGCCAGCAGAATGGCGTACTTAGAGGATAAATAAAAAATAACAGATAACAAAGAAAGAGAGCAAACCTATTGATATTTGTTATTTGTTCTTTGTTATTTGATATTTGATAAAAAGGAGGAAACAATGGCAAACAAAAAATTCTTGCTGGTAGTGCTGGCAATCATGCTGGCATTGGGAATGACGGTAGCGGGCTGCAATAAAGGCTCAAAAGCGGACAGCAAAACAGCGGAAAGCAAGACAGCGGACAACAGCAAGACGGCGGAAAGCAAAAGCAGTTCCAGCAGCGGCAGCAACAGCGACGGCTGGACAGAAGTAACGAGACTCCCATTAGGATACAACAGGATCAGCACAATCGCATGGGGCAACGACAAGTTTGTCGCAGGGGGAAGAGTGTTTAAAAATTTTGACGGCAAAATAATGTATTCGTCTGACGGCATAACATGGACAGCCGCAAATACCGGCAGCATATTCGACAATGCAGGCGATGTTGACGCAATCGCCTGGGGCAAGGACAAGTTTGTCGCAGTGGGATCGGGCGGCGGCGATGGCAAAATAGCATATTCGTCTGACGGCGTAACATGGACAGCCGTATCGAACAGTCCATTCGGCATGGACACGGTCACCTGGGGCAACAATATGTTTGTCGCCATAGGCGGCTCCAACATAGCATATTCGTCTGACGGCGTAACATGGACAGCCGTAGATGTCAGTAAAATATTCAGCGGTAACTCGGGCAGAATCGACGCAATCGCCTATGGCGGCGGCACGTTTGTCGCAATAGGCAGTAGCGGCAATAGTTCCAACATGAGCGGCAAAATAGCGACTTCAAAAGACGGCATTTCATGGACAGCCGTAACGACGACTGATGCCCTCAAAGTTGAGGGCTCCCCCTATCCAGCCCACATCAACGCAATTGCCTGGGGCAACGGCACGTTTGTCGCAGTGGGCGAGTCTGGCAAAATGGCGGCTTCAAAGGACGGCACTTCATGGACAGCCGTAAATGTCAGCAAGATATTCGATGACACAATCAGCTTAATTGCAATTGCCTATGGCAATAACAGGTTTATCGCGTCTGGCTACCGCAGCGGTGTCAATAAAACGGCGACTTCAACGAACGGCACAACATGGACGGCCGTAGATTACAGCAGTATATTCGGCAAAGATTACGATGCCATAACCGCAATCGCCTTTGGCAACGGCAAGTTTGTCGTCGGAATCGCAAACCAAATTTGGTATTCAACTGGGAAGTAAGGTAAAAATATCAATAGGGCATTTGTCCTTTGGGGTGAAAGCAATTTCGCCCGGTATGAAATAAAAAAGGCCGCCCTTACGGGCAGCCATTGAAACGGAACGGAAAATGCTTGCCTATACTGCTTCTTGCTCCTCAAAGTCAAATGTGTCGTCCTGTTTGTTGAAGTCAGGGCGGTAGTCTATATGCTCGGCTACGATAACCCCTTCTCGATTGTTTTGAAAACAGGGTCTCTCACAAGGTTTCCTTCTATGAGGACTGAGTTGAGATTGTTCATGTGCTTTCTCCTTAATAAGAACGTTAAGCGAACTAAAATATAAATAAGGGGATGGCGGGTTATGGTGCAGTAATAGGCTAATGTGCGCCCTTGAAATATTGACAAAATGTCGATATATTATAATTGTTATATCGGAGGTAACTATGTTGGAAACAATGACATTGGATTCGCATACGCTGATAATAAAATCAGACAACGAAACCGATTTGCCTGAAATTATTGATGCCATCAATCAGAAAGGCAAATTGGACAATATAAACTCCTTTTTAGAATTCGCTTCAAATAACAGGATTGCAAAGGGGGAGTATAAAATTAATCGTGAAGATTGTTATGGCAGATAAGGTATTTGTAATTCAAATGTATGGCTATACCTTTTCTTGCAAGATGAAACCGACAAATATAGAATAGCCGAAGAATTTATCTCAAAAAATGCCGATAGCCCAATACATAATTTTTCTAAAGAGATATTATTATCTGCCTCATCATTAAGGGAAAAATATAGTATTTCATTTTGGGATAGTATAATAATAGCAAGCGCGTTAAATTCCGGCTGTAGCACATTGGCAACAGAAGATATGCATGATGGCTTAAAAATAGGAAATATGGTGGTAAAAAATATTTTTAGGCAAACATTTCATTAGGACTAATAAACGAGCCTGCAAATAATATGTAAATTTGCTGGTATGGGAACAGTTTCCCTTTATTATGCCGCCCCTTACCTATGCCAGGCATTCGGCCAGGCTTTTACCGCCCAATAAACGGTGCAGCCTTTTGAAATTATATGCGACCCTCACCAATGCCCATTCGGTATTCACTTTTTCTATCCCCCGCAGTATAAATTGCCGAAACCCCATCACGCTTTTTATTATCCCGAATACCGGCTCTACAGTCTCTTTCCGTTTCTTGTATATCTGTTTCCCTCTGTTGGTTTTCAGTTTCCTCGCCATCTTTTCTTTCCCGCCCATGTTTGCAGGAGGCCGCCCCTTGGGCCCTTTGTCTTTCAAATCTTCCACTGTCTTCCCATGATGCCCTTTCTCTACCGCACAAAATACTTCTGGCCCTTCCCGCTCCCCTTCTTCATTTACCTTTTCTACCGCCGCTACCGCATCTTCACTGTAAAATCCCGTATCCATACATATTGTGTGGACTTTGCTTTTGAAAAATCATATTCATTTCTCATTTTATATTACCTCCATACTGTTTTCGTTCTTTTGGTGTCGCCTTCCTTGCTGATATGATCCTTATGATTTTTTCATTTTCTCTATAACAATGTATCATGATAAAGTCAACACGCCTTTTAATTTTTTGACAAGTGTATAAAGAATAATACACTTTATATAAAAATTCAATAAGAATTTTGCTAAAGTCCAAATGTCGCATAACTCACTGCTATTCGGCGTAGCCAAATAGCAGTACTCCGTGGTTAAATTTTTCGTGTCGTACCGTCGGACTTTAGTCCGCGGTACGCGGTTCGTGTGGTTCGTGGTAAAAATCTTGAGCAATAAGGATTTTGCCCACTGCGCCACGTGGCTCATAAAAATGCGCCAGATGGCGCAAAAAAGTGCGCCACGTGGTAGCAAAAAAAGAGCCGTCCGGCACGTTGTTTTTTTTTTAAAGCATTGATAAAATTACCACACGATGAGCGACAAAACCCATCTGGTAAACAAGCAACTGTATACTATGCCCCCCCCCCCCCCCCCC
>Ga0268262_10006525_pt1 | contig 11159 bp, 8 predicted proteins | sample TergutNc150P3_FD_190354 | JGI IMG/M metagenome (GOLD analysis project Ga0268262, IMG submission 190354) | Nasutitermes corniger P3 segment gut microbial community from laboratory colony in Florida, USA - Nc150 P3 (SPAdes) (version 2) | ecosystem: Host-associated > Arthropoda: Insects > Digestive...
GATAATAATTATGAATGCGCAGCAGTTTGGTGTTGGGCAGCTCTATCAGTTGCGCGGCAGGGTTGGCAGGTCTTCGGTTCAGGCGAGAGCTTTTCTTGTTGTTCCAGAAGGAGAGGTTGGAGTTTCAAAATCCGCGAAAAAGCGGCTTGCCGCTATGGAGCAATTCACAGATTTGGGTTCTGGCTATCAGGTTGCTATGCGAGATTTGGAAATTCGCGGTGCGGGAAATTTGCTGGGAATGGAGCAGCACGGATTTATAGAGGAAATTGGTTTTGAGACTTATGTCAGAATGGTTAAAGAAGCCGTTGCGGAATTGCTGGGTACTCAAAGCGATTCTGCCGTTCAGCCAAGGCTGGAACTCCGCGTGGATGCTTATTTACCGGAAACCTGGATAAAAGATGGTTTGGCTAGAATTTCCATTTACCAACGCATTGCAAGAATAGAGGCAAGCGAAGAAATATCTGCCCTAGCTGGAGAACTGAGAGACCGCTTTGGTCCAATCCCAAAACCTGCGGAAATGCTTTTGACCTCTGCTGATATTGGATTGAAAGCAAAAAAACTTTCTATCACAGGCATAGCTCGCAAACAAGGCGTTGCCGTTTTAACTTTCTCAAACAAAATAACAGCGAAGTCGCCCATTTTGGCAGACATATATGCAAAAAGCAAATTCCCCTTGCGTTTTTTGACCGCTATGCCTATGCAGGCGGTTGTTGAAATTGGGGCGAGCAGTGCGGAAAAAGAAGTGGAAGGGATTTTGGAGTTTTTGTTGTAAATATTTATTATATTCACACATAAGATGACTAACTTATTATGGACAATACTACTCCTTATCGGGCTGGCTAACGCACAACCAATAACTTACACGTATAAATACGCTTTGGAAACTCCGGTGAATATCAGGTCTGGGCAGAGTTCCAAGCACGATATTGTTGGGCAGTTGAAAAAGGATGAGCGTTTTGAAATGGACGCTTCTTGCAAAGCGGGCTGGTGCAAAGCAAGAGCTGGAAGCATTGAGGGATATGTGCATATCTCACAAGCAAAGCAAGTAGCATCTGCAAAAACAGCAGAAACAACAGAGCCTACAGAAGCGGCGGAACCAGCAAAGGCAGCGGAGCCTGCAAAAGCGACAGAGCCTATAAAAGCGGCAGAGCCTACAAAAACAGCAGAGCCAGCAAAGGTGATAAGGCGAAGTAGCGATTCCTCAGAAGACGAATGGTGGGCTATACCCTTGACTATACTGGTGGCAATACTGGGACTATTTGCAATATGGAAGTTCAGAGGGATTGTCTTTAAAATTTTTGCCGTAGTTTTTGGGATAATTGGAAATATAGCCTTGGCTTGCCTGAGGGAAATTCTTAGAGATATATCCAAAGGAGGTTTCTCGTCTGGGAGTTCTGGTGGTGGTACGCAGAGGAGTATTTATTTGGCAAAACAAAAAGGTGGTTTTGTTTATGTATATGACGAACCAAACCATTCAGTTTATGGCAAGCAAGGCTATCTTCATGGCTATACTAGCTCAACCGTTTCAATAATTAATAATCAAAGAACATTCATTAATACATTTGATATAATGGGAAATTGCATCGGTAGTACGCGAATGTAAAAGGGGCAAAAAATGAGCGAAACGTGTGCGGTGTGCAAAAAAGGTCAGGGACCAGAAAAATGCGAGGTGTGCGGATTTTCGGACAATGGGTTTATAAATAGGAATTTCCTAAGCCCCGAAGAGACTAAAAAATGGATTGAAACGGTTGTGAAGCCGTATCGCGTGTATTGGGAAGCAAGAAAAAGAGAAGATGATTTGTTGGCACAGCTTGAGAAATCAAAGAAACGGGAAGCTGAACTGAGCAATATCCTTGTACCCTATCAGATTAGCATTAGAGAAGCAAAGGAACGTGAAACAGAATTGTTGGCACAGCTTGAAAAGGCTAAGAAACGAGAAACTGAATTGCTGGCAGAGCTTGAAAAGGTAAAGAAACGAGAAGCTGAATTGTTGGCACAGCTTGAGAAAGCAAAGAGCCTAGAATATGAGGGTGTGTTTTCAAAAATTGGAGATATATTTTCTAAAAGCACATCTGCACAGCCCAATAGTTTCACCGACCCAAGAGACAAAAGGACTTACAAAATCGTAAAAATAGGCAACCAAATTTGGATGGCAGAGAATTTAAACTACGATGCAAAAGGCTCTAAACACTATAACAACTCATCTCAAAACGGAGTTATATACGGCAGGTTGTATGATTGGGACACAGCGAAGAGTGCTTGCCCAAGCGGTTGGCATTTGCCAAGCAAAGAAGAATGGAGTACTCTTGCGAGTTTCGCAGGCGAAATAGGAAGTGCTGGATTGAAATTAAAAGCAACTAACGGATGGAACAAAAACGAACAATTAAATAGCGGCAACGGCTTGGATAGTTTCGGCTTTGCGGCTCTACCTGGTGGTTGTAGAAAACCCGATGGCAATTTTATCAATGCTGGATATTGTGGCTACTGGTGGAGTGATTCTAATCACAATACTACAAGTGCCTACGGACTGAAAATGGACAATGACCGCGAGTATGTTGATTTTAGTAACTATCATAAGCATCACTTGTTTAGTGTTCGTTGTGTTAAGAATAGAGCATAAATTTAAAAAGGAGATTTGGAAAATGAAAATAATAGGTCTTGATTTTGGAACAACCAATAGCACAATCAGCTATTTTAACAAAGAATCTGGTACTTTGGATAGTTTCAAGGTTCGTGCAGGAGATGCCGACTACATACCAACCATTGTTGCCTATAACAAGGGTAAAAACAACGAGGTTTCTATAGGCAAAAGCGCAAAGGCATACATAACGAATAAAAATTATGAAGCCTATGAATACTTCAAACTTCTCCTTGGGAAAAACGCAGACAAAGTAATTGAAGGAAAAACAAAGACCCCGACACAGGTAACGCACGATTTTATCAAAAAACTTTTGGATGAATATATAGCCAGCCAAAATATAGGCAAGCTAGGCGGCATTGTGATGACCGTGCCTGCAACTTGGTTTAGGGAAGAGAGCAATATAACAGCCAGAGAAAATATAGAGGGAATATATAAGAATCTTGGCTACAGCGATTCTGAATTTCAACTGGAAAGCGAGCCAGTTGGTGCTGCCACATACTTTTGCTGGTCATATGAGCAAAAACAAGGGAAAGAATACACAGGACATATAACTGTAATAGACTATGGCGGTGGAACTCTAGACGTTACTCTATGTAGCGCATATAATGGGAAAATAGAAATATTAGAATGTTACGGCTATGGCGAATACAATGAAACAAATGGCTGCGCTGGCGTGGCATTTGACGAGGCGGTTATTGAAAAACTTATCAGTGATAAAAACCTTCCATTTAAAAAAGGCGACCCAAAGTTTATAAAATTGCGCAACCTCTTTGAGGAAAGGAAGATAACAGAGTGCGACAATATAACTAAATACTTGAAACTTTATTATAATAACCCAGGAAATATGGAAGGTGAATCTATTTTTTCGTTAGAATATGAATATAACGATTGTGAAGATACATTGGAAGTTTGTTGCGAAGATTTAGACCAATGCTTTAACAAGGTAAATGCACCTAAACTTAGAGAATCGCTGGAACAGATAAAGCAATTTTTCTCCAAGCATAAAGTTAATAGCAAGTCACCAGAATACTTTAAAGTGCTGCTTGTAGGTGGATTCAGTAATTTCTGTGCGGTAGAAAAAGAGGTGATGGAATCTTTTGATGCAAAATCTAGAGATAATGATAAAAGGTTTGAACAACCCTTTGAGATAAGGAATAGAGCATTAGCAATATCAAAAGGAGCTGCTTTAATTGCGGCAGGAGAGTTTGATATAGTGCATACCTGTAGAAATAGTTACGGCTATGTGACATATAAAATAAATGAATCTGATAAATCTGATGAATTAGTTGAACTTTATACACCAGTCATAGAAAAAGGAATTGATATAAAAAAACTAGACAAGCCTATATTTGCAGATGCAAAAGTGCGTGTTAATAATAAGGAAGGCAAACTCAGGATATTCATAGACGATGGGCGACCAAACAATGCAGGTAGAAACAGGTACGCTTTGGAGGAATCCGTAAAAGAGCTATTTCCAAATGTAGATGACAATGATAGCGAAAAATGGTATCAGATAGGTTTTTCTGTGAGCAAGCGAGAAATTCCAACCATACATATAAGAGACAAGCATGGCTTGGTAACCTCAACTTCTTTAAACAAACTTATTGAAAAAATAGGTGTATCACAACAATAGGGAGATGAATATGTACAAAAAAAGAGAATTGTTAGAGCATTTGGAAAGCAGCGATATTCCAAAGATTAAAGCATCCAACGATGACAAAGATTTAAATGAAGTACTGTTTGCAACAGTGATATATTTGCTGAGGGAAATATATGATTTAAGCAGCAGCACACTTGGCACGTATAGCAAAATAGAGAAGCGAAACGTTTTTTCATCTTTCGGAGAAGTAGCGCAAACAGCTTGTAAATTTTATCAGACATCAAAAGAGCATTTAGACCCAGTGGCTTTGAATGGAAAAATTGGGCAGGAACTTGAAGCGGCAACGCAGGAAGTGTCAAAAGTAAATGCTTTGCTTGAATCCCTTGAAAAAGCAAATGCGGATTTATTGAAAAAACAAGAAGAGCTAAATGAAAAAAATGAAGCATATAAAAAAATGGAAGAAAATATAATCCGATTAAAGAAAATTCAAGAGACAATAACAGAAGAGGCATTTAATAAACTAAAGCAAGAGCATACAGAGTTGGATTTGCATTTTGGAGAGAACAGCAAGATAGCGGTTAAATTAAAAGAGTATGGCATTTCAAGGATTGACGATTTTTCAACCGAAGTGGATAATCTTAAAAAAGGCGTAAAGAACGAGCTTGCTCGCTTTGACAATATAATTAAAGGCGTTATTGAAGAATTGGAAAAAGAAAAAAATGATATAGGCAGGAGGAACAAAACATCACCATAAATCTATATATGACGGTTGCCAGCACTCAGTCTCTGGGTCCTCATAACCGCTTTGCAATTTGGGTACAAGGCTGCTTAAAGCGGTGCTTGGGCTGTATTTCAAAGGAATCCCAGCCTCTTGACGGCGGCTATAAGGCAGAAACGGCAGACTTGGCAGCAAATATCATAAATACCCCCGATATAGAAGGCATAACAATAAGCGGCGGCGAACCTTATTTGCAATCCGAGGCATTGGTGGATTTGGTGAATAGGGTCAAGACGAAAAAGGATATGGGCGTAATAGTCTATACCGGGCATAATTTTGAAGAGATTGAGGAAAATGAATTGACAAAGCTCTGCGATATTGTTATAGACGGTGCTTACATAGAGGAATTAAACGATAATTTAAGCCTGCGTGGTTCGTCTAATCAGAACGTACGCTTGATAACTAAAAGGTACGAAAACGAGGCAAAAAGCCTATACGGAGTAAAAGGCAGAAAAATTGAATTGCATTTCAAGGAAGGAGAAACAACAATGGTGGGCATCCCTGATAAAAATAGTTTGTCGGCTTTACAAAACAGAACATCAACAGGAGGAATAGGAAAATGAGCGGAATCAAAGACGTGCCAGTACAAATAACTCGTTCCCAATGGAACAATATGGTAAATAACGCAAGGCGAGCAGAGGAAACAGCACAGCAAGCACAGCAAAGGCAACGGACAGCAGACAATGCCTTAAACGAGGCAAAAGCGAAAATGGAGAATTTGAACCGAACCTTGAACAAGGAAATTGCTGGTTTGAATGAAGAAATGAAGCAAATGGCAAACGAGCAAAATAGGCGTTTGAATGAGCAAGCGAAGAATTTCAGCGAGGCAATGGGCGATTTAAAGGTCAATTTAGAGGCGCAAATAGAAAGAAACCGCGAGAATTTGCAAAATGCGATTAACAATGTTCAGAAAAACATTCAAGCGAAAGAGAGCAATCACCGTAGGCAGGCAGAGTTTTGGGTTAGCCAAACGGAGATATTTTTCACGGATATTGAGCAATACAGGCACGACCTTTTCACTCCAAACAAACTTCAAAAACTAAGGGCTGAATTGGCTCAAACATCTTCGGATATGCAGAGCGAGGCATTTCAATCTGCGATTTCTACGGCAAGGGGTGTGTTTAACCAAGCGGCAGAACTTAAAGAGATAGTTGTAAATGCAGAAATGGAATGGAATTTTTACTACAAAAAATTTCAAGAAACATTGGCAGATGCAAGGTCAAATATGAATTACCGCAAAACCCTGCAATTTACTTTTCCCACAGAAGACGGCGAAAAAAAGATTGATGCGGACATAAATTATTGGACAGAAAAAGCATTAGACCGCATAGAGGAAAAGCTGGTTCAAATTGAGCGGATAGCAACGAACCCAAATGAAATATCAACGGATAGGCTCAAAGAAATGACGGCTGAACTCAAGCAAATCAACGCTGAAATAGAAAATGCCGAAGCAAGAGCAAAAGAAGCATTTATTTCATCGCAATTCCGAGCGGAAATGGCTGTGAAGTTGGAAGAAGTGCTGACTGGCAAAGGCTGGACTTGTGAAGACGGTACTTATGAAGGCGGAGAATGCAAAGGAAAATATCACGTTAAATTTTCGGATGTTAAAGGGAACGAAATTGTTGCGGTGATAACCCCCGATGAAAATTTGGCAAACAATCTTGAGATAAATTTCTTTAACAAAGACAATGATGAAGGGTTCAGGAAAACACAGCTTGAAAGCATACACAAATCTTTAAAAGAAGATGGTGGCTTAAATGTGGGCGAGCCTGTTTGCCGCAAAGGATATGAAGCTAAAATTTCCGATAATGATGCGATAAGAAATATAGAAGCAACGGCGGCAAAAAAGGCACAAACAGCGAGAAATTAAGGGGAGAGGAAAAATGAAACCTTATTTTAATGTTGATGAAAATATCCAGAATAGATTTTTCTTTATTTTTGGCAATACCAATGATTGTTTTTGCGATAACAATTTTATTGATATGGACTTGAAATATACTTTAAACAAACATTTGAAAGATTGCGGATATAATCGCATAGTTTTCTATGGCAAAGACGAGAAAATACATTTCTATGACGATGAATCTTTCAATGCGAAGAAAAAAACGCAGGAAAAAACAGAAGCTAATCCAGCAAAAAAAACTTCTAAGCTGCTGTCTAAAAGCCCGCTCAAAAGCAGAATGGCAATACCCTCTGCCAAGCACTCCGATAAGCCTACCGCTACCGAAACCGCCGATGTTCTTCATTTTGGGGGAATGAGCGAAGTGGATGCGTTCAACTGGATAGATACTTGTATGAAAGATAAAAGCATTAAAACTGCGGTTGTCATTATAAATGCGGATGATTTTATTGAATATTTCGGAGGTGTTGAAGTTAATATGCGGAACAAAGTGCTTGATTCATTTAACAAATATGATGGATTGGGATTCACGAATTCAAATATTATGCTTTTTATTTTTCCTTCGCAAACCACAGCATCCGAACATAACGCAAATAGGGCAACTGTATGGGAGACCTTTTTCAAGCCGAAATTAGAAAAGAAGAAATTAACGGAAATTCATATAGCTTCTCCAGCGGTTGGAGAAATTCGGAACGCGATCAATTATTTTAGGTTGAAATACGGCTTACAGGTTGATTTTACAAGTATAGACACAATTTCAAGGAGAATATCAAAGGAATTCTGCAAGGATAAGCGACTATTGGACTGGCTTATGGCAAAACTAGAAAACATTGTTGAAAATCGCCAAGTTCTTGACATTGAAAGATGTGATGAAATGCTCGGCAAAAAGGACAATGAAACGGCTATACAGAAGCTGGATAGGCTTATAGGTATGGAAGCGGTAAAAAAAGAAGTGAGAATGTTGGAAAACAGAAAAAAATCCAGCGAAAAGCCTGTTACAAATGAAGATTACCATTCTCGCATTTTACCGCCTATTTCAAAAGAAAATGTAACATTCAATCTACATTATGTAATCACAGGAAACCCCGGAACAGGAAAAACCACAGCAGCTAGACTGCTAGGGGAAATAATGTATGAATCCGGTTATTTGGAAAGTGGGCATACTGTTGAAGTTACCAGAAAGGATTTAGTGGCAGGTTTTGTTGGGCAAACTGCAATAAAGACCAAGGAAAAAATAGAGGAAGCCATAGGTGGAGTGCTGTTTATAGACGAGGCTTATTCTCTAGTTGAGGGCGGGGAAAACGATTTTGGGCGAGAAGCGATTACTGAGCTTGTTGCCGCAATGACTGCACGAAAAGGGCAATTTTCTCTCGTGGTGGCTGGCTATCCCGAACCAATGAAAAACTTTATTGATTCAAACCCTGGTCTCCAAAGACGTTTTTCAAAAGTCATACATATAGAAGATTATACTCCCGAAGAACTCATTAAAATTTTCAATAGCAATTTAAAGAAGAATGCTATGGGTGAAAAATACACGTTGAGCGATGATTTATCTGCAATGCTCAATTCCTTTTTTGAAAATTGGTATAAATCAAGGGATAAGAATTGGGGCAATGCAGGCAATGTGGAAAAACTGCTTGAATCTATGTCTGGTAGTTGGTGGGAACGGAGAGGCGAAAAATCAACGCAAGGGGAAATAATACTGGATATTTGCGATATTCCAGTGGATAAGCAGCAATACTGCAAGGCTTCACAAGAAACAAAAGAAGATGCAATGGTAAAATTAAAAACGCTCACAGGTTTAGCCAGCGTGAAAGAGAGGATTGCAAAGCTGAAACGCAGAATCCAGTTTGAGGGCGCAACTGAACCTGGTCATTATGTCTTTGCTGGAAACCCCGGCACAGGAAAGACGACTGTTGCAAGGCTTTTAGGCGATATACTGCGTGAAGAAGGCGTTTTAAGGCGTGGTCACATAGTTGAGGTTCTTCGTCAAGATTTGGTAGCTGGGTATGTTGGTCAAACTGCTATACAAACAACGAAAAAACTTGAAGAGGCTCTAGACGGAATATTTTTCCTTGACGAGGCTTATACTTTGAATGAGGGCAGCGGCAAAGAAGGCAGTTTTGGAAAGGAAGCAATAGACACAATTTTGGCTTTCATAGAAAATAACCGCAAACGGATTTGTGCGATATTCGCTGGCTATACAGGGGATATGGAAAAATTCATACAAACCAACGCAGGATTAACAAGCAGAATTTCCGATACCATTATTTTTGACGATTATGACACAAATGAAATGGTGGAAATTTTGCATAATTTTGCAGGGGATTTTGTTTTCACGCCTGAATTTACTCAAAAATCCAAGCAAGTTTTTGACTATTGGCTTGCGAATAAAGACCGAAATTTCGGCAATGCCAGAGATGTGAGAAAGTATTTTGGCGAGTGCAAGGATGCTTTATACGAGCGGATTAGCAGAGAATATGAGGATAGTTCTAGCGTACCGAAAGAGGTCAAAAAAACTTTAACCGGGCAGGATATTCCGCTTAAATATTCGTCTATTGTAGGAGGTTAAGCAAATGGGTGAAACGTGTGCGGTGTGCAAAAAAGGTCAGGGACCAGAAAAATGCGAGGTGTGCGGATTTTCGGACAATGGGTTTATAAATAGGCAATTTCCAATTCCCGAAGATACTAAGAACTGGATTGAAACAGTGGTGAAGCCGTATCGTGCGCAATGGGAGAAAGCGGAGGCGGCAAAGAAGCAGGAAGCGGATAGGTTGGCACAGCTTGAAGCAGTAAAGAAAAAGGAAGCGGAGGCGGCAAAATCCAACGCTTCCTCTTTTGGGGATTTATATGCAGGTTGGGAAGCTCTTACCAACGGGTTATTTGCCGACAAGCAGCCCACTGGCAACTGTCCAGCTTGCTCTGGCACTGGGAAGATTCGCATTAAGAAGAATAGCATTTTCGGAGAGATTATAGACGCTAAAGAATGCCCTGAATGCAATGGCACTGGCAACATTAAAGCTGCCTCTGGCACTTTTTTCACAGACCCCAGAGACGGCAGGGTTTATAAAACCGTAAAAATAGGGGCGCAAATTTGGATGGCGGAGAATTTGGCTTTTGCCCAAAAAGGCGGCGGATGTGGATATTACGAAAATAATCAGGCATACGGCAAAAAATACGGACTGCTCTATAACTGGGAAACCGCTATGAAAGCCAGCCCTGCTGGTTGGCATTTGCCAAGCAAAGAGGAATGGCAAGCTCTTGTGGATTTAGCAGGTAGTGAAGAAATTGCTGGAAGGAAACTTAAAGCCAAAAGTGGCTGGAAAAGCGGTTATGATAATAAAGATTGCAATGGCACAGACGAATACGGTTTTGCGGCTCTGCCGGGCGGTTGTGGTGCTCGCTTTGCCGATGAAGGTTCAAACGGCTTTTGGTGGAGTAGTTTCAGCAAAAGCAAAAACGGTGCCTATCGTATAAGTATGCTCTATAACTATGATGGTACTTCTTGGAACGAATCCCATAAGGACACTTTTTTTAGTGTCCGCTGCATAAAGGATTAGAGGAGGTTCAGCAAATGGGTGAAACGTGTGCGGTGTGCAAAAAAGGCAAAGGACCGGAAAAATGCGAGGTGTGCGGATTTTCTGATAATGGGTTTATAAATAGGCAATTTCCAATCCCTGAAGATGCTAAGAACTGGATTGAAACAGTGGTGAAGCCGTATCGTGTGCAATGGGAAAAGGCTATTGAGGCGGCAAGATATGGTACTTTCACCGACCCAAGAGACAACAAGGTGTATAGAACCGTAAAAATAGGTGAGCAAATTTGGATGGCGGAGAATTTGAATTATAAAACAAAAGAGCAAAGTGTTTTTGGAATTCCCCTTTGTAAGGAAAGCAAATGTTATAACAACGACCCGAAAAACGCTGTAAAATATGGCAGGCTTTATGATTTGAACACCGCTGTTATGCAAGCCTGCCCTCCAGGTTGGCATTTACCAAGCAAAGAAGAATGGGATGTTCTTATTGATTTTGCTGGCGGTGAGGAAATAGCTGGAAAAAAATTGAAATCAAAATGTGGTTGGAATTATGATGGCAATGGCACAGACGATTTTGGCTTTGCGGCTATGCCAGGTGGTATTGGCGGTGGTGGTAGCAATGGCTTCTCCAGTATAAACGACTTCGGCTACTGGTGGACTAATAGTGCCAGCGAAAACGATGATTCTCACGTTTATGGAGAGTAT
>Ga0268262_10006526_pt1 | contig 11159 bp, 8 predicted proteins | sample TergutNc150P3_FD_190354 | JGI IMG/M metagenome (GOLD analysis project Ga0268262, IMG submission 190354) | Nasutitermes corniger P3 segment gut microbial community from laboratory colony in Florida, USA - Nc150 P3 (SPAdes) (version 2) | ecosystem: Host-associated > Arthropoda: Insects > Digestive...
CAGAAATTATTTCCTCTCTTTTGAACAAGGGGTATAAGTCGTTATTCGTTTATGATCCGGAAGCCAAAACAGCTTTCCAAAAAGAGTTTTCATTTCCTGTACACTACTGCGAAAGCATCGATGAGGTTTGCGAGAAAGCAAAAACCATCCTGCTTGTTACGGCGTGGCCACAGTTTAAAGGAATTGACAAGCGCTGGCCTGATGTAAAATTTATAGACGGCAGATATATGTTATGAGGTATAGCATAAAACTATAAGAAAAATTATATGCAGAAGAAGGAAACGGAATTATTAAATGAGTCGACGCAGCAAACGGTTAATACAATGTTGCTGTTTGCCCATGATGCGGAAACTAAAAATAAAAAAATTGTTATATGGGGTGCAGGAAAGGGTGGCGTTAGAACGTTTGAATTGCTGGAACATTACGGTGTGGAAGTAAACGCGTTTTTGGATAGTGCCCCTGACAAAATCGGTACTTCGTTAAGAAGATTACCGATTATTTCCCCTGAAATTCTGACTGCTGACTCATTGTGGAATCATTCTCACTGTGCTGTATTTATTGCCTCAAGGGCGCATGCCCAGATAGCGCAACAGCTTAAGACTGCTGGCTGGTGTGTATATTGTGGTGATTATGGGGAGGGGGAATATTTTACTGTTCCCCAAAACTTATTGAATCACGACTTCTTTAAGGGAATAGCCTGGTATGAAGAGCAAATAGACAAGATGGCAGGCCGTATTGGTCGTTGTGAATATGACTTAAAGGCTTATAGTAAATTGCACGACGATGTTGTCGAACGCTATTGGTCAAATGATACAGGAAGGCAGAAATGGATATGTATGAGGCCTTTCGAGAGGCTTATCATTACCCACGGTGGAGATGTAATCTGTTGTTGTGCCAACCAAACGAAACGAACACATATCTTAGGTAATGTTTTTACCAATACATACGAAGAGATATGGAACTCCGACAATTATAAAAAATTAAGATACTGTGTCTCCCAAGGTAATTTTGAATACTGTTATGATTCCTGTCCGGTTCTAGTGAATAAAGAATTGTATCAGGATGTTGTCTTTCCACGGGAAAAGTCTGTTTATCATTTTGATCGCTGGCAGGATGCCAGCCTTGACACTACTCCAAAAGAGATCAACATAGGTCCAGATCCATCATGTAATCTTCACTGCGTGTCTTGCCGCAAAAACGTAGTTGTAATATCGAAAGAAGAAAACGAGAAAAACTATGATATGTTAATGAAAGTCGTTAAACCAATGTTAAAGGACTGCAGACGCATTATATTTAGCCGCGGGGAATTCTTTTTCAGTGAATCGTTGCAAGCATTTTGTAAAACATTAAGTAAACTGGAATATCCAAATTTAAAGATAGATATGGTTACAAACGGCCAACTTTTTACTCCTCAAAAATGGTCTTGGCTTGAAAATGTCCGTGATCTCATTTCCTGTATAAATGTTTCCATTGATGCTGCGACGAAGGAGACGTATGAAAAACTAAGGCGTGGAGGCAAGTGGAATGTGCTATGCGACAACATGGAATTCATAGCGTCGCTTAAAAATAAAAAGGAAATAGATTTTTTATACATTTCTTTTGTTGTTCAGGACGAAAACTTCAGAGAGATTCCGCGTTTTGTTGAATTAGGAAAAAAATGGGGTGTTGACAGGATAGTGTTTGCTAGAGTCTTTAATACGGGATCGTATACCACAGATGAACTTAAGCAAGCGGATGTTTTTAACCATAAACATGTTCATTACGGGGAAGCTAAGTGTATTTTGCAAAAGATAAAAGAAGAGACAAAAGATATTGAGATTCAAGAAAACTGCCTTCAGGATTATGTTTTGTCTGACGAGGGTTTTTAAATCGTCTTTGCGCCTTTAATAAGCGTTATTATGTTGACCTATAACCGGGAGACATTCGTTTCGCGTGCGATTGAAAGCATTATAGCGCAGACGTTTTCTGATTTTGAGTTTATCATCGTTGATAACGGCAGTTCCGACAGGAGCGGGGCAATTGCCGAAGAATACAGCGCCAAAGACAACCGTATAAAAGTAATTCGCCGTGAGCGCGAGAATATCGGCAGCGGGCGCAACGCCGGGCTGGACGCGGCAAAAGGCGAATATGTGACGTTTGTTGACGATGACGATTGGGCGGAGCCGGATTACCTGGAGTTTTTATATAATCTTATGGTTACTAACAACGCGGATATTTCAATCTGCGGAAGCTGGCGGCAATCGGGAAACGGCGAGGCTAAACCGAAATATATATTTGATGAGCTTCTTCTGCACGACACGGAAACAGCGGTAACTGAAATAATACTAAGAAAACATTATAATTCGGCGACCCCAACGAAACTATTCAAAAAAAACATATTTGATAATTTACGATTTCCTATTCACGGCAAATATGACGATATTGCGATGACATACAAGTTTTTTGCCAATTCCAGGTTGACAGCCATACAAGGCAAAGGTAAGTACTATTTTGTGCGCCATGAGGGGAACAATTCCGGCGCGGCCACAAATCATCAATTTCTTGACCCACAACAACTTAAGGAATATCTGTCTGTTTTCCGCGAACGCACAGAATACATAAGCAGCGTATTGCCGAACCTTGCCGATTTGGCGCGGTGGAGCGAATGGTCATATATGATTTCGATGGTTGAGAAAATAAAACGCTATTGTATTACTGGTTGTGATGAAATTCTGGAGTATATGATCTGTGAATTAAAGCGGAACCGTGACGCTTTCTTGTGTTCTCCCTGGACGCAGGAATTTGAAAGGCAGTGGGTGGAGAGTTATGTTTAATCTTGGGAAAATGAGTTTAATTATTACTACACGCTGCAACTTGCATTGCCAGCTTTGTTGTGAGTATGTACCTGGAAATAGGCCTTTTCCCGATATGACGCTCGATGAGGAGCGCCGCATCCTTGAAGCTGTGTTTGAAGTATGTGACCATATTGGGACATTGCACCTGACAGGCGGCGGCGAACCGTTTCTGCATAAACAGCTTGCGGAAATGATAGAAATTGCCATAGAATACAAAGAAAAATTTGATAAATTGATGCTGTTTACCAACTGTACCTTGCCGCTTACACAGGAAATAATGGATATACTCAAACGGCACAAAGAAAAATTATTTGTACAGTTGTCACGTTATGGAATCAAACCTGACAGGGAAGAAGAATTTGTACAGGCTATTCAAGACGCTGGTATTCCCAATAGAGTACGTAAATATTACGGCGATGATCAGTCATTTGGCGGATGGGTTTCGTTTGGAGGATGGGAAAAGCAAAACAAATCGGTGGACGAACTGGCCGAACGCTTCGCGAAATGCGCATGTACTCGTGATTTACACGGCAATTGGCGTACGCGAGACGGTAAAGTTCATTGGTGCAGCCGCAGCCAGAGAGGTATGGAGCTTGGTTTACTGCCAAATTATGCTGATGATTATGTTGATTTATTTGAGGGAATGTCCGTGGAAGAAAAACGGCACAAGTATGAAAACATCGCAGGAAAACCATATTTAAATGCTTGCGACCACTGCTCAGGCGATCAGGGAACAGAAGATCAAACAAAGCGTCATAAAGCGGCGGAACAAATATAATCCATTATGACAATTTATAACGGCATTTTCCCGCTTGGATTGGGCACAAATCGTTTTCCTGTAAATGGAGCTGATGATTTTCGCGGTGTTGAACAGGCCGTGTCATTGGTATTACAAGCGTTGAATGCCGGCGTATCATATATTGATACTCAATATACATATTCACATGGAATGTCGTATCCAATATTAAAGAAGGCATTTGAAATAACAAAAAAACCTTATAATGTTACTCTAAAAAGCGGACCTAAACAGGATAAAACAGCCGATGACACAAGGAGGCGGATTGAATTTGCTCTTGTTAATATGGGTATCACACGCGCAGCATATTTTCTTGTGTGGTCGCTTGGAAGTTTGGACGAATTTCATTTTGCAATGAAACCCGGAGGAATTTACGATACCGCATTAAAACTAAAAGATGAAAAAGTCATTGACCATATTTGTTGCAGTATGCACGCACCCGTCAAAGATATGATAAAAATAATTGAAAGCGGCGCTTTTGAAGGCGTAACTGTTTCATACTCTCTTTTAAATTCCACAGTTATGGCTCCCGTATTAAACGCAGCCCGCATACGCAACATTGGGGTTGTGGCAATGAATCCGCTAGGCGGTGGAGTGATTCCCCAAAATAGTGATTTTTTTAATTTTGCGCGATCTGAAGAATATGAGGATAAATCTGAAAGTGTTTCCCATGCGGCATTACGTTTTATATCGGCAAATGACGCAATAAAAATTGTTCTTTCAGGCATATCAAATGAAGAAGAGTTACAGGAAAATCTTGAGGCTTTTACTTCAAGCAGTCATGAGCCCGGTACGAAAAGAATTGAACGTGTAAATCGTTATTTAAGCCGTATCGAAAATTATTGTACAGGTTGCGATTATTGCGCGGGATGTCCGGTAAATATTCCGGTATCTTCGATTATGTACGCGAGAAATGTTCTGACGTTTTCAAAAAAAAAGTATGATAATGAGGAATGTGAGCTATCTCAAGACACAGAATTGTTCCGAAAACTTAAACTGCAATTTTCGTTTATGCCCGAAACGGCGGAAAATCCCTGTGTTAAATGCGGCGAGTGCGAGAATAAATGTACCCAAAAACTAAAAATATGTGGCGCAATTGAGGATACGTATAAAAGGGCATCGAAAAGAGGTTTTTTTGTTTCTTACTGGAAAGACCGTTTAGACTCATTGCTTAACGCGAAAAAGTATCGTTCTGTTGGTTTTTACCCTAGCGGAGGGTATCTGTCAAAAGCATTGGTCTTATACCGTAATTTTTTTGGTGAATTGCCTTTTTCAAATAAAATGCTTTTTGATTCAAACCCCGCATTATGGGGACAGACTCTTTACGGAATGAAAATTTACCCGCCAAATGAAATCTCGTCATTACGCCCTGATTGCATCTTAATCTGTAATTATAATTACCAAAGCGAAATTCAAAACTCTTTACAAAAGTATAAAAATGACATTGATATTTTGCGCTTGCATGAAGATGGCAATGTACCGCTTTTTTAGTAGATTTGCAAGACGTTGCGGTTTAATACCTGAATAGACCAGGAAAAAGACAATGGATTCAACGATAGAAGTTAATAATACTGATGAAAACCAAGGGGCGGAGTATTGGGCTAATAAAGGAAGTGAATCTTACAATGCTAAAAATTATGAAGAAGCTTGTAAATGTTATGAAAAAGCTATACAATTAGAATCAATACCCTCAATCCAGGCTTCCTTTTTTAATAATTGGGGGATAATTCTTTTCGGTTTAGCAAAAACCAAAAAAGATGTATGGCTACGTGAAAGCGCATGTGAGAAATTTGAAAAAGCCGCACAGCTAGACCCAAATAATACATCTGTTTTATATAATTGGGGAATTGTACTTTATAATTTAGCCGAAACTAAAAAGGATGTACCTCTATATGAAAGTGCATGTGAAAAGTATGAGAAAGCAGTACAGTTAGACCCAAACAAAACCTCTGCATTTTATAACTGGGGGTTTGTACTTTATCAAATAGCAAAAATCAAAAAAGATGAAAAGTTTCAAAAAAATCTTGAAACTTTTGAAAATGCGTCAAAAAAAGTGGACGATCCTGATACTTACCTTATTAAAGGAGAGTTATATTTTATTTTAGGTAAAACTGAAGTAGCCAAAGAATGTTTTGAAAAATCTAAAAAGAGTATTTTGGAAATACTAACTTTTTTGGATAAAAGTAATGAAAGAGAAATAATTGAGACAGAAATTTTATATTCATTATTGGATTCGAGGGCTACTGAGGATGGTAAGTTTTTTACAGAAACTATAGGTTCTCAATCGGAAGAAGAAAGGAAAAAATACAAAAAAATCTATATTCTGTCTATTTTTATTATCAGCCTGTTGCATGTGAACGAACCCGAGGAAAAATTTGTGGCGCATTATCTCGGGAAAAATGTTTCCCAAAAATTACTTTTTGACAGTGATTTTAAATTCAGGTTAAATGCCATAGATTTTTCTAACGACCCGTCTGAAGGAGAAACTTTGCTTGATTTTTTATACGAAAAAGGGAAACGTCCGTCTGATGAACGATTAATTAACGAAGAGTATGAAGCCTTTGCCAGTTGTTTTGTTTTCGACTATGACAATTTGAATATGTTCCGCCTTTATGGTAAAGAACAAGACGAAGAAGGGACAGGATTATCTCTTGTTTTTAGGGATAGTTTTTTCAACGAAAAAGCAAAGATGGCTTTAGGATCATCAGAAACAGATTCATCCAAAAGTAACGATGATAATTCTGCAGAGAAAGATAAATTGGCACTTTTTCGTTGTATTTATTTTGATCCTAATCCAAAAACAGAACAACATATAGTAACTGTGGGACGAAAAGAAGAATATCTTTTCTATAGAGATAAAATTGGAACAAAATTAGATAATTATAATGAATTTATTAGTGGTATTGTTAGTAGTATCAGAAGTGAAATGGGTAAGTTAAAAAAATTGGCTAACGATGATGGAATTAATCCTTCGATTGTAGGTCAATTGCTTCTTAATCTGCGCTATCTTGTAAAACATGTAGCATTTAAAGAGGAACAGGAATGTAGAATTTTAAAGATACATCATTTACATGATAAAGAGATTAAAGTTAAAGGTGATGATTACAAACAAATGTACATTGAATATCCACACATGGCTTCAACGCATATTGATAAAATTTATTTTGGCCCAAAGGCAAAAGGCTTTGAATTATTTAAAAGTATATTAAAAAACAAGAAACTAAATATTCCCTGTTACAAATCTGAAAATCCTTTATTATAAGCTACGGATAACAAAAGGGAAAAATAAGAATCAGCCTTTTATGCCTGAAATTGCTATTGTTACATATACTTATAACAGGCCAAATCTTCTTCCGCGGGCTGTCAAAAGCGTCTTGTCTCAAACTTTTGGCGATTTTGAGTACATAATTATTAATAACGGGTCGTCTGATAGCGATACGTCTAAGTTATTGAATCAGTACAGCGAGTTCGATAAAAGAATTGGCGTTATAACCCGACCACATAACGATATTAGTACAAAGAGTTTTACCGATTTACAAACCATTCTTAAAAATTGCCTGTCAACATTTTTTATGCAGGTTGACGACGATGACTACATTGAACCTGATACGGTTGAGTTATTGTATAAATTAATTACTGAAAATGACGCCGATATTGCCACAGTTGGCTCTGTCTGGGTTTATCCGGACGGCAACAATAAAAATAAATATGTTTTTGACGAAACATTTATTTATTCGCGGACAGACGCAATGGCAGAATTGTTGAAAAGAGAAAAATTTAACTCCGCCCAGGGTGGAAAATTGTATCGAAAATCTTTGTTTGAAAACATTTACATACCCTACCTCGCCCATTTCAGGGATATTCACAGGGAATACAGAGTGATAAACAATATAAATAAAATGGTAGTTACAGGCAAGCCAAAATATTACTTTTGCCGTCATGATAATAATTCAAGCGGTCTTGATACAGCGGAACAAATAACCTCCGTAAAAATACGGCAGCACCTGGAAGCCAATAAGATGAGGACTGAGTGGTTAACAGAAAATATGCCCGAAATAAAGGATTTCGCCTTCTATAGCGAGCTTTCTTTTATGGTCTCTTTGTGCGAAAGGATAAAAAGGCTGGATGTGCAACCTTGTTTTGATATTGCGCAGGAAATGAAAAAGACGCTTATTAAGAATAAGCAGTTTCTGTCTGGGTGCGGTCATTGTACAGAACGGGAAAAGGAAATATTGGGGTCATTGGAAGAGAATTGTTGAAGAATGATTAGGAATATTGAAAATATGTATAGTCAACAAATAGAAGATTTACGCAGACAGAATGAGAATTTGCTTAATCAAAATGAATCGTTGAAACTATATTATGAGCAACAACTTGGAAAAGAAAGTTTTAAAATGCAGAAACTCAACAATATGTTTGAAGACAATGTGAAACACTCATGGGTAGCGGACAGCGAAAGAAAAAAGTGGGTTTGCAAGCAACCGTTCACAAGGATTGATATAAATATGGGCGGTCTTGTCAGTACCTGCTGTCCCAATTACTTAAAACATGATTATTTTATAGGCAACGCCTATACTGGTACTTTTAATGAAATATGGAATTCAGATATTGCAAAGAGGCTTCGATATTCTGTTTTGTGTGGGAATTTTGAATACTGTAATGAAACGTATTGTAATGCTCTTAGAAATCCATTAAAATTCAAAATTATGATTCCCCGTGATGAGAATATTTCAGAGTTTACAAATATTAATGCAAAGAAGTGGGAAGATTGCTCTTTAAAAACAACTCCAACTCACATTCATTTGGCCTGTGATGTTAGCTGCAATTTGCATTGTTCTTCCTGCAGAAATCATGTAATGGTAAATACAGATGAAGAAAATGATAAAACTGCTTTAATGCTGGAGAATTTTGTACGTCCCGCTTTGCGAAATTGTACAAAGCTTTCTTCGCTTGGGAGTGGAGAATTTTTTATAAGCAAGCCGCTTTTGCAGTTTTATCAAACGCTTTCAAAACAAGAGTTTCCATTGTTAAAATTGGATATTATGACTAATGGTACGCTTTTTACCCCCCGGGCGATGGGAAAATTGTTCAACCTTAAGGGAATGGTAGATAGAATTCAGGTTTCTATCGATGCCGCAGACAAGGAAACCTATGAAAAACTCCGCAGAGGGGGCAAGTGGGAAGTTCTTTGCAGCAATATGGAATTTATTTCCAGGCTAAAGGTTTCAGGTGAAATTGAAAGATTATTCATGAGTTTTGTTGTACAAAAAGAAAATTTCCGTCAAATGCAAGAATATGTGACGCTTGCAAAAAAATGGAACGCAAATGTTGTTACATTCAGGCGGCTCAATAATAAAAGAACATATTCTTCTGATGATTATTTCCATAACGATGTGTTCAACAAAGTAAATCCGCATTATAATGAGGCGGTAAACATATTATCTGGTATTTATAAAAATGAAAAGAATATTGTAATTTCAGATAACTGCATAAAACCAGATTTATCATGTGAAGAGTGAGCGCTTTTGTAATTAGCATATGAAAATTTCAATTAGTACCAGAACATATAACAGAGAGCATTTGCTTCCACGGACAGTTAACAGCGTACTATCACAAACATTTACAGAGTTTATATATATTATTGTTAATAACGGTTCAACAGACAGCACCCAATCATTAATTGACAAATATTGTAAGGAAGATAAAAGAATAATCTCATTTTCATATCCGGAAAATACAAGAGACCCAAAAATACTAAACGAAAGAACGTTGGAACGAAAAGAAAAGCTGGATATTATTTTTAATAACGCTATTATACCGTATTATATGAGGATAGATGACGATGATTTTATGGAACCAACCACTGTTGAAACGTTATATCGCTTAATTACGGAATATGACGCCGACATAGCGTCGGTTGGCTCCAAATTTGTATATCCTGACGGGACTATTAAAGACAAATATGTATTTGACGGCACGTTTGTTTTTTCCAGAATAGAGGCAATGATTGAACTTTTAAAACGGGAAAAATTCAATGCGTCCTCCGGCGGGAAATTATTCCGCATGGAAATAGTAGAAGATATAGAAATTCCGGCAGCTAAAGTGTCAAGAGATATTTATACAAGATACAAGATGATTAACAGAATAAACCGTATGGTTGTAACCGGTGAGCCTTTATTTTACTTCTACAGGCATGATAATAATCAGAGCGGCCTTGATACTGTTGAACAAATAACCCCTGAAAAAATGCGGCAGCATCTGGAAGCAAATAAGATGAGAACTGAGTGGTTATCCGAAAATATGCCCGAGATTAAGGATTTTGTCTTCTATAGCGAGCTTTCTTTTATGATCTCTTTGTACGAAAGGATAAACAGACTGAATGTTAAGCATTGCTTTGATATTGCGAAGGAAATGAAAGAGACATTATTGCGGCACAACGCTTTTCTGTTGGAATGTGGTCATTGTACAAAACGGGAAGTAGATATATTAAAGTCATTGGAAAGGGAATGATATTTATGACTACGGCACACCTGATTTTTCGTAAAGCCGTCAAAGCCGTATTACGAAAACTGGGACTTTTTGATACAGTTAAAAGAATTATTTGTAAAACAAATTCGGATGAGCTTGTTCAACAAGAAAGAATAATACCTCCAACTTATGAAAAAGAATATTATGAATTCAGGAATACATATCAAGCTGAAAAGTTGCCGAGACTTGCGCTCTACCATCCCGATTATCCGTATGGTGAATGTGCGGTCATAATTGACAAACGGGACGTTGAAGCAACGTATACAGAAAAACTTGATCTGTTTTGTAGTCGGGAAAATATGCATAAATTCAATGCAAACGGAGCGACAGTACTGTCCATTTTAAAGCCGCAAATCGATAAAAACGGCGCTACATATATATTTTCAGGCGTTACACGATGGTGGGACAAGCTAATTTTCGGCGTTTACGACATTCAAAAGTATGATATTTCAGTCGAGGAATTGCGTGAAGGAATAGGAGAATTTGAGTTATTGCTCCTAAAAGATGGGAAGATGGAATTAAGCACGGATTTTTTTGGAATGTGTCAGTGGTTTTATTATAAATCCGATGATGGGATGTTTGTGGCGGCAACATCGTATCATTTGCTGCTGTTGATGCTAAAGGCTTGTGGTGTAAAAATGCGGATAGACACTAAAAGAATTGCCGCCGGAATGGCGTTTTTTCACCCGTATGCACAGAATAGCTTTACTGATCATATGGATGTGGAGAATTGTTTTCGATTGCCTGCTGATAAGAAAATCGTAATGGACCAGAATAGTACACCGGTATTTGAAAACACTGGGCTTCATAAGGAAGTTTATATGCCTGAACCTTACAGTGAAGAAGCCTACGAAAAGTATTTGTTTCAGGCAAAAGACGAGATAATAGCCAATCTCCGCGCTACATTGGAATCCCCGCGCTTTGATTATGTGTTATGTGATTTGTCAGGCGGATTTGACAGTAGGATGGTACTTGCGGCGGCGCTAAACCTGCCGTATAGT
>Ga0268262_10006527_pt1 | contig 11158 bp, 13 predicted proteins | sample TergutNc150P3_FD_190354 | JGI IMG/M metagenome (GOLD analysis project Ga0268262, IMG submission 190354) | Nasutitermes corniger P3 segment gut microbial community from laboratory colony in Florida, USA - Nc150 P3 (SPAdes) (version 2) | ecosystem: Host-associated > Arthropoda: Insects >...
GCGGCATAAGAGTACTCCTAAAATTTCAGACGTTTGAAATTTTAGGAGTAAAAAACGTCAACTTAAAAGTTAATAAAAAAAGTTGTCCAAAATGTTACTTCTTGGACAGCCCCAAGTTATCATATTCAATCTGAGTCAACTGAAACATGAATTCAGACGGGAAACGTCCTTTATTACGTTTTACCGCCTCATTTAAACGTCTGGTTTCCACTTGATAAATTTTAGCCAAATCCGCGTCCAACATAACCTGATACCCGCGAATCTCGTAAATCATGTTATTTCCGCTTCAATGCTTTCTCTATCTCATCAATAACAGAATCGGGGGTAGAAGCCCCGGCGCTTAATCCTACCGTTTTGTAAGAGCGGAATTCCGGCGGTATCTCGCTTGCTTTTTCTATTAATACGCACGGTTTGCCGCTTTTTTGCGCAATCTCTAACAGGCGGTTTGTGTTAGCTGATTTTTTGCCGCCGGCGATAATTACGGCGTCTGCCTTGTCAAGCAAATCGCGTATTGCCTGTTGGCGCTCCTTTGTGGAAACGCAGATGGTTTGAATTATTTCCAGATTGGGAAAAAACAATCCGATGGCGCTGCCGATTGCGCTGTACAATTCTTCGGAAATTGTGCTTTGGGCCAAAAGGGCTGTCTTTGTATCGTGGTTTATCTTGTAGAGTTTTTTTGCCTCTTTTCCGGCGTCGGCGGCGTTGTCCACTACCACACAGAAAGGGCCGTTGCAGGATTGCACATAACCAAGGATGCCTTCAATTTCGGCGTGGCTGGCCTCTCCAGCGAGAAAAAGGCTGTATCCGGCGCGCGCGAGCTCTTCGGCTTTTAGCTGGCTCGCTTTAACACGAGGGCAGGTGGCGTCTATAATGTGCGCCCCGTTATCACGCAGGGAGGTTTCAATCGCGGGAGATACCCCGTGCGCGCGGATAATAACTGAACAGCCTTTAACGTTTTCTTCCTGAGGCGAGATTTCCTCAACACCGCGGGTTTTCAAATCGTCCAAAACTTCGGGATTGTGTATTAAGGGGCCAAGAGTGAGAACGCGGGTGCCTGAACCTTTTACCCGCGCCGCTTCTTCGGAAGCCATAGCCACCGCGCGGCGCACGCCCATGCAGAATCCCAATACTTTTGAGCGGATTACCTTCATTTACGCTTTTTTACGCTTTTTTTTCAGGTATTCCCAAAAGTACACAAAACCCGTTGCGACATAAAGCGAGGTATAAACGCCGGATACCAAACCGACTAGAAGCGCCAGGGCAAAATCTTTCATAGAGCCCGTTGTAAATATAAACAGAGCCAATACTGCCAGCATGGTCGTAAATGTTGTAATTATCGAACGGCCAAGCACGCCGGATAATGAAATGTTCAATACGTCAATAAACGGGGAGTCGGGATAGATTCTGTTGTTTTCCCTGATACGGTCAAAAATAACGATTGTGTTATTAATTGAATAACCGATTATCGTAAGAATTGCCGCGATTGTGCTGGTGGTAAATTCCATGCGCGACCAGACGACAAACGCCACAATTACAATAGTGTCATGGATAATAGCTAGCACCGCGCCTACGGCGTACTGAGGTTTAAAACGGATTGTAGCGTATAACAAAATCAAAATCAGGGTAAGGCCCAAAAGAATGCCGGCCTGATCCGTTAAATCCTTTGAAAAACGCGAACCTACATAATCGGAACGGAGAGTCGCCACTTCGCCTTTTCCAAAATGAGCTTCCAAAAGACCTGTTACCTGGTCCGAGCGGACGCGTCCGTCTTCTTTGTCTTCCACGCGGATCATAAAATGATGATCCTGCGGAGGGCCTATATGCTGTACGGAAAATCCCTGAGTAAGACCCGCCAGCGCGGTCCTTACTTCCGCGATATCAATATCACGGCTTTGCGGATCAATGTAATGCACCACATAGGGAGTCTGGCTCAAATACGGATTTCCAAGAGAACTGAACAACAGCCATTGTGAGCTGACATTTTCTTTGGCCGCAAGCGTCACTTCAATGCCGTCCAACTGCGCCGTTAAAGCCCGGGAAAGAGCGCCTATAGTGCCGTATTCGCCAAACGAAAAAGTATAAGTCTTGTTCTCTATGCCGGAACCGGAAATAACAATGAAAAGATTATTGCGGTCAAAAGAAAGAATCGCGCTTGTCGTGCCGGACCAGCGCAGGCTGAAAGCTGTCGGGGCAAATTGAACTTCCTGAATAAGACCGGCCTGAAAATCCACGCCAAGGGCAAAGCCTTTTGTAAGAAATCCCGTAACGCCGACAACAACAATAATAACGGAAATTATGGCGGCGGGAATAAAAAATCTGGAAAAACGGATGATATTTTTCATTAATTTACCCTCACACCCTTTTGATTTGCCGTATCTTCCTGAATTTTGGTTGTCCAGCTAACGGAAAGATCCTTTGGATTGAAAACATCGGTGCTGAAGTCAAAGATGAGCCGCGATACAAAGAGGGCCGTAAAAACCGATGAAAATACGCCGATTGAAAGGCTTACGGCAAAACCTTTAATGGGGCCGGAACCAAGCTGTGAAAGGAACAGAGCCGCGATAAAGGTGGTAATATTTCCGTCCATAATCGCCCAGAACGCCTTGTCAAATCCGGCGTCAATTACCGCCTTGCGGGATTTGCCAAGACGCATTTCTTCCTTCATGCGCTCGAAGATAATTACGCTGGCGTCTACCGCCATGCCTATTGTTAAAATAAAACCGGCGATTGCGGGTAAGGTCAATGTAAAGTTAAGAGCGGAAAGAATACTGAACATAATGTAAAAATTTAATATTTGCGCGACAACGGCGTTAATGCCGGCTATCTTATAGTATACAAGCATAAAAACCAAAACAAGCGCGACGCCCAATAACAGCGCGTAAAGCCCTTGACGGATCGTATCCTCGCCCATTGAAGCGCCTATGCTTTGCTGGCTGGCGACCTCAAGTTCCACGGGAAGGGCGGCGGTTCTTAAAAGCAGCGCGAGGTTATTCGCCTCGTCCGCTCCGAACCCGGAAATACGCACTGCGTCGCGGATTGAAGTTGTGATTGTAGCGCGCGACCTTACTTTCTCGTCAAGCACAATGGTCAGCATCTTTTCAACATTCGCGGATGTAAGCCTGTAGAAAATCTCCCCGCCTTCGCTGTCCAGCCTGAAAGTAACTTCCGGCTTACCGTCCATATTATTTCGCTCAACAACAGCTTCCTGTATGTGGTTGCCGTCAAGACCGACTTCTTTTTTAACTGCGATAAACATCAGGCTTCCGTCGGCGTTTCTAACCTGCTCGTCCAGCCCGTATTTATCCTTTGTGTAGTAGCCAAGAATCATTACATCGGACGGAACAATGGCAGGATTAATTAAATTTCCGCCGGCGTCAAAGGTTGTCGTAGGATTTTGCCTGTAGTAATTATTAAACGCCGCCGTCGCTTCGGAATCTTCCAAATTGAAGGTAAGGCTTCCTTTGCCCATAATAATATCGTTAATCCGTTCGGGATCGGCGGTTCCCGGAATTTCAATATATATCTGATCCGTTCCCTGACGGCGGATAACAGGTTCCGTAAGTCCAAAACGGTCGATGCGGCTGTTCAAAACTTCCAGAGAACGGTTCATCGCGTCCACGCGATCATCATCGTTAAGCGGACGCCCAAGTTTTTCCTGAAGCGTGTCAAGATTTGCCTGTAACACGATGCTTAACCCGCCCGAAAGATCCAATCCGAGTTTAACCGCGTTTTTTTGTAAGTCCTTTAAACCGAAAATTTCATCCCTGTATTTTGATTCAATTGTATCAAGCGCTTCCCTTCTTCCGGAAAAAGCCTCAAGCGCCGCCTTTGCGTCCATCGTTTCAGGTAACGGCAGTTTATTGCTCTTGTAAAGTTTTTTTGCCTTTGCCGTAATAAATTCCAGCCCTTCGGGAACCGGGCCGTTTACGCGCGCAGCGTCAAAGAGGCGCTGCAGATCCGCCTGCGCGGACTGGGAAGCGTAAGTCTTGATCTGCTGTCTTGACTCAAGCGCCTGCGCCTGCTTGTCCTTTGGTATCAAAAAGTACCAGCGAAGCGACGGCCAGAGAAACAGGAAACACACCGCCATTACTACAAAGAAAATTAAAAACCTGTACCGTTTACTCATTTTATTCTCCAGTTTCGGAAGATTGAGAGTCCTCTTTTTCCCCGCCCTTGTCCTCTTCTTTCGACACGGTTATAACAGAAGAAATCGCGGTGCGAAGAAATTCTATTTTTACGTTATCATCTACCTTAAGAAGCACCGTGGATTCTTTTACGTTCTGCACGGTTCCATGAATGCCGCCTATGGTAACGACTTTATCCCCTTTTTTAATGGCAGAAAGCATTTTTTCGGTTTCTTTGCGTTTTTTATTCTGCGGCCTGATAAGCAGGAAATAAAAAATGAGGATAATCGCGGCAAAAGGTATAATGTTGGTAAGTAAACTGCCGCCGCTGGGAGCTTCACCTCCGGCTTGCGGAGCCGCCATAAGCAAAAAAGAAACAAAATTATTCATGAGTTACATCCTTAAAAATGATATTTATAGAAAGTTGTTCAAAAACATCGTAACAACCCTATAGACTAGAACTTTACCTGAAAAACAACAGTTAGACAAGAGGGCTTGACCACTGACTAGTGGTCAGGTAAGGGACATTTTACGGCCTGTTAATATGTATTGACAGTTATAAGTAATCGGTATATAGAAAACATATGATAAAAGAAGCGATAATAAAGGCGGCAAACAGGGAAAACCTGTCTTTTGAGTGCGCCGAAAGCGTTATGAACGAAATAATGGAAGGCAAGGCAAGCGAAATCCAGATGGCGGCCTACCTTGCGGCAATGTCGGTAAAAGGCGAAACAATTGAAGAAATAACCGCGTCCGCCACGGGAATGCGCAAGCACTGCGTCAGAATCCTGCACGATATGGACGTTCTGGAAATTGTAGGCACGGGCGGGGACCATTCCAATTCTTTTAACATATCCACAACTTCGGCGCTGGTAATCTCGGCGGCGGGCATTCCGGTCGCCAAACACGGAAACCGCGCTTCTTCCAGCAGAACCGGCTCGGCGGACGTGCTTGAAAACCTAGGCGTTGACATTGCCGCCCCGCCGGAGCGCAGTCTTCATCTTTTAAAAACGATAAACATTTGTTTTCTGTTTGCGCAGAACTATCATATTTCGATGAAATATGTCGGTCCTGTGCGGCGCGAACTTGGGATTAGGACAATCTTTAACATACTCGGCCCTTTGGTAAATCCGGCCGGCGCCAAAATGGAATTATTGGGCGTATACGAACCTGAACTGATAGAGCCAATGGCAAAAGTCCTTTGCAATCTGGGCGTAAAAAGCGGAATGGTCGTCTTTGGCCACGACGGGCTTGATGAAATATCGTTAAGCTCGCCCACCACCGTCTGCGAACTGCGCGACGGCTTTATTAAAAGTTATGAAATAGAGCCGGAACAATTCGGGATGACACGCTGTAAAAAAGAAGACCTGTTGGGCGGGACTCCCGCTGAAAACGCGCAAATAACAAGAAACATACTAAACGGCGAGAAGGGACCCAAAAGAGACGCGGTATTGCTCAATTCCGCCGCGGCAATCCACATCGCGAAACCGTCAATAAGCATGAAAGACGCTATCGCCGTTGCCGCCGAAGCCATTGATTCGGGAAAAGCGGCGGAACAGCTTAAGAAATTTATCGAAATGTCCCAACAAAAAGAGCCTGTCTGATTGTGAAAAGTCCGCCTGACATTCTTGGAAAAATCGCTTCTCAAACAATTCTTCGCGTGGCAAAAGCAAAAGAAGCGCTTTCTTATGAACAGGCGCGGACACAAGCGCTTGCGTTAGCTGCAAAAGAGACGCGGCCGTCCGCCCTTCCCTTTGAACGCGCCCTCGCCGCCCCCGGCCTTTCATTCATCTGTGAGGTGAAAAAAGCGTCTCCGTCGAAGGGCGTAATAGCGCCTGATTTTCCCTGGCTGGAAATCGCCAAAGATTACGAAGAGGCGGGAGCGTCCGCGGTTTCCGTCCTTACCGAGCCTGAATTTTTTTTGGGTAGCGACAAATATTTAAGCGAAATATCCGCCGCCGTGAATATCCCAACGTTAAGAAAAGATTTTATTATTGACGAATACCAAATTTACGAAGCGAAATTATTGGGAGCGAAAGCCGTTTTATTGATCTGCGCCCTGCTTGAGAAAGAGACGCTCTCCTCATTTATTGCCGCCGCCGACAAACTTGCCCTTGACTGCCTTGTGGAAATCCACAGCGAAGAGGAAGCGCGGGAAGCTCTTGAAGCGGGGGCGCGTATCATAGGCATTAACAACCGCGACCTAACTACCTTTAACGTGGATACGGGGCTTGCTTCGCGCCTGCAAAAATTTATCCCCACGGGAACCCTGACTGTCGCGGAGAGCGGTATTAAGTCCGCGGATGATGTTCGCGCATTAAAAGGCTCAGGCGTTGACGCGGTTTTAATCGGCGAGAGCCTGATGCGCGCGGCGGACAGAAAGGCTTTTTTAAGAGAACTGGTATCCGCCTGACAATCAGGCAAGAAAAGTAATTTTCTTGTTAAAGATAATAGTAATAATGTCAATGATCCAGCCAATCCCGAAAATACCGACTGTTATGATCCAAAGAAGCCCAATGATTACTTTGCCGCGAAGGATGCGGTTGATTCCCTGAACTATAGGATCAAAAAAGATAGTAAGAATAACATTTGGAATCCAGCCAAGTTTATCAATTTGTGTTGCCATATATAACTCCTTAAAAAAATATATTTAAATATACATGAAATAAAATAAAAAAACAAGAAAGTTTTTTATTAACCGGAGACAACGGCGATTTATTTGCGTAACTACTACTGTAAATTTAAATATAATTATAATACAGTATTACCATGCGGATAAAAATTTGCGGATTGTCCCGCAACGAAGACATCGACTATGTAAACGAGGGGCGTCCCGATTACGCGGGCTTTGTATTCGCTCAAAGCAAGCGGCAGGTTACACCCGGCACGGCGGAACATTTACGCTCCCGCCTTGCGGAAGGCATAACGCCTGTCGGCGTTTTTGTAAACGCGCAAATTGACGAGATTTCCGCCCTGTACAATAACGGCGTAATTTCCATCGCCCAGCTTCACGGCGGCGAAGATGACGATTACATTTCAAAGCTGAAGGAAAAAAACAAAAGCCTTCCTGTGATCAAAGTTTGTAAGTTTGTATCAATAAAGCGAAAAAAGAACGCTATAGAAAAAGAAGAAAACAATCGGGACTTTGCGTATTTCGCGTACTCGGGAATTATAAACAGTAAAAAAGCGGATTATATCCTTATTGATTCGGGAGCGGGATCTGGAAAAACCTTTAATTGGGACTTACTAAAAAAATTAAAAATTGAAAAACCGTGGTTTCTCGCCGGAGGCATCAATCCTGACAATATAGTCAAGGCTCTTGCCTTAAACCCTTTCGCCGTCGATGTGAGCAGCGGGGCCGAAACGGACGGTATCAAAAACCGCGAAAAAATATTACAATTAATCGCTATTGCAAGAAAAGGAAATTAACATGAATAACGGAAGATTTGGCGAATACGGCGGTCAGTTTATACCTGAAACGTTGATGAACGAGATTATTAATCTGGAAAAAGCCTACAACCATTACAAGGACGACGGCGCGTTCAAGGCGGAACTTGACAGCCTGTTAAAAAATTACGCGGGAAGGCCGTCTCTTTTATATTACGCGGAGAAAATGACGCGCGATTTAGGCGGGGCGAAAATCTACCTGAAGCGCGAGGACTTGAACCACACCGGCTCCCACAAGATCAACAATGTTCTTGGGCAGACATTGCTTGCGAAAAAAATGGGCAAGACAAGAATAATAGCCGAAACCGGCGCCGGCCAGCATGGGGTAGCGGCGGCGACAGCGGCGGCCCTTCTTGGAATGGAGTGCGAAATCTTCATGGGCAAGGAAGATACCGAGAGGCAGGCGCTTAATGTCTACCGCATGGAACTGTTAGGCGCAAAGGTTAATCCCGTAACGACTGGAACTATGACGCTCAAAGACGCGGTAAACGAAACAATGCGCGAATGGGTCAGCCGCGTTCACGACACGCACTATGTGTTAGGTTCCGTGATGGGGCCTCATCCCTTTCCGATGATTGTGCGCGATTTTCAATCGGTAATCAGCAAGGAAGCAAGAGAGCAGATTCTAGCCGCGGAAGGCAAACTGCCGGCGGCAGTTCTTGCCTGTGTCGGCGGCGGCAGTAACGCAATGGGCACTTTTTACAATTTTATCAACGACAAGACTGTCAGGCTGATTGGCTGCGAGGCGGCGGGACTTGGTATAGAGACGGAAAAACACGCCGCCTCAATCGCGAAGGGGACTGTAGGTATTTTCCACGGAATGAAGTCCTATTTTTGCCAGAACGAGGAAGGGCAGATTGCGCCCGTTTACTCAATCTCCGCGGGGCTGGATTATCCGGGCATAGGGCCGGAACACGCCTGGCTGCATGACACCAAACGCGCCGAGTATGTGCCCGTCACGGATGAGGAAGCAGTCTGCGCCTTTGAATACCTTTCCCGCACGGAGGGAATTATCTGCGCGATAGAGAGCGCCCACGCGGTCGCGCACACGCAAAAAATAGCGCGTAACTTTGGCAAAGATGAGAGTATCATTATTTGCCTTTCCGGGCGGGGAGACAAGGACGCGGCTTCAATAGCGCGGTACAGGGGGAAAACAATCAATGAGTAACATACAAAACGCTTTTAAAAACGGAAAAACCTTTATCGCTTTTGTCACAGGCGGCGACCCAAGCATAGAAAAAACAAAAGAGTTTGTTCTTGAGATGATAAGGGCGGGCGCGGATTTAATAGAAATCGGCATTCCCTTTTCCGACCCAATCGCCGAAGGGCCGGTAATTCAGGAAGCGAACAACCGCGCCCTCGCCGCCGGCGCAACGGTAGAAAAACTGTTCAACCTTGTCGCCGGTTTACGAAAAGAGACAAGCGTTCCCCTTTTGTTCATGACATACCTCAACCCGGTTTTTCATTACGGTTACGACGCCTTTTTCAAACGCTCAAGCGAAGTCGGCCTTGACGGCATTATCATCCCCGACCTCCCTTTTGAGGAACAGGCTCCCGTGAAAGAAGCGGCAGGCAAATTCGGCATAGACCTTATTTCCCTAATAGCCCCAACTTCCGAAGCGCGGATAAAGGAAATCGCAAAAACAGCGAGCGGTTTTATCTACCTTGTTTCCTCAATGGGGGTAACGGGCATACGCGGTAAAATTACCACAGACCTGGATTCAATCACGAAAGCGATAAAATCCGTTTCATCAGTTCCGCTCGCCATAGGCTTCGGCATTCACACTCCCGCGCAGGCGGCGCAGATGGCAAAAATCGCGGACGGCGTTATTGTGGGGAGCGCGATTGTAAAAATAGCCGCCGAACACGGGAAAGAAGCGGGGCAGCATATTTACCGTTATGTGAAAGAAATGAAAGACGCTATTGCTTAATGAATTGATTACGAACAAAAAAAATAACCGCAGGGTTCACAGAGTTTCACGGAGGAAAAACAAAACTCCGTGTGCCCCGCGGTTAATTATCTACTTTAATTTTCTTCCCGGATTACCGCTTCTCTGAACCCGGCTGTTCCTATTTTCTCGGCGGTCGATTGCACATCTGTCCCGCGAATGCCCGCAACTACCACGCGGAAATATTCGCTGTCGGCGCCGCCTGAAAACCTTTCATAAGCGGGATTAAGCCCTGCGTTCTTAAGTTTTTCAAACGCGTCAACGGCGTTTTTCGCGTTTTTGTAAGAGCCGACCTGCAGGCGGTACGATTTATCCTGCGCGACATTAATTTCCGGAGTTAATCTCACTTGCGTTACTTTGGCGGCAACAGGCGCTTGAATATACGCGGATTCTGTTACGGGAGCGTAAGTTACTGCGGGAGGCGCGGTATTTACAGGAGGAGTAACAACAATTGTTGGCACAGGCGTAAAAATTTGCGGTTGAGTAACAGGCGCGGCTGCGGGCACAGTTTCCTGAACAGGCTTTGAAACACGAGCCGGTTCGGGCTTGTTAATTGCAATCTTATCAACGCTTTCAACCGAAACAGGCGCGGTCCCCGTAACAATCATATCAAGCTTTTCGGCGGCGGCTTTTGAAATATCGATAATTCGTGCTGCGACAAAAGGCCCGCGATCATTAACTTTAACCGTAACTTTTTTGTTATTGTGCCTGTTTGTCACGACAAGCACAGTCCCAAAAGGCAGAGTTGGGTGGGCGGCCGTTAACTGGGAAGAATCGAAAATTTCCCCGGACGCCGTCGGTCTCCCGTCAAATTCCTTGCCGTACCACGAGGCAATGCCTTCCTGCCGGAAAACCTCAGTTTCCTGGGCCTGCAGACGGTACGGGACAAATAATACCATTACAAACAAGAGGATTAAAACGAATAAAATGATAAATTTCTGTTTCATATCGTAAATATCGGCATTTTTAATTTACGACTGAAACCTTTGTGTTCATCCTATAAAAAAATCCCCCGTACTCCTATTTATAGGATCACGAGGGCAGTGTTTCTAGAGGTTTTATCCTACTAGATACATTTAAAATATCGCACAATCTCGCTTATATGTCAATGTTTTTAAAAAGGCAAAAAAAAGCCCGGCAATGACCTACTTTCCCACCCTTTAGAAAGGCAGTATCATCGGCGCGAGAGGGCTTAACTTCCGTGTTCGGAAAGGGAACGGGTGTAACACCTCCGCCATAATCACCGGGCACTTAAAACACTATCACAAATCCTCAAAAATGTATGCTTAAAAATGGAAACGGCGACGGCCCGCGCAAAGCCCTTTCGGGGGCTGGCGGCCGTGACATTTTCTACGCACGCTTTGGCGTGGCACTTTAGGCGATCCACGCCGAGGCCCCCTACAGGGCTTCGCGCGGCGCCGTCTCAGCAAGCATTTTTTTCAGCATACATTTTTGAACTTTTTACCAATGTACTTTAACCATCATTGATTAAGGCGTATTGGCGGGGAAAATGGAACAATAATATGGTCAAGCCTCACGGTAGATTAGTATTGGTCGGCTGAACATGTTACCATGCTTAGACCTCCAACCTATCGACCAGGTAGTCTTCCTGGTACCTTTAGGGGGGTTAAACCCCCA
>Ga0268262_10006528_pt1 | contig 11158 bp, 12 predicted proteins | sample TergutNc150P3_FD_190354 | JGI IMG/M metagenome (GOLD analysis project Ga0268262, IMG submission 190354) | Nasutitermes corniger P3 segment gut microbial community from laboratory colony in Florida, USA - Nc150 P3 (SPAdes) (version 2) | ecosystem: Host-associated > Arthropoda: Insects >...
CTCTTCCTCGCTAAATTTCATTTCTTTCCTCCGAAATTAGTTGTTTTTCGGAAGTTTATTTCAGTTTTTTATCCGGCGGTAGAAGTGGTAGTTTTGACGGATACAGTATTATAATTCCCAATACAGTTACATCAATCAATAACTACGCCTTTTACCGAAATCAGTTGACAAGCATTATCATTCCGAACAGCGTTACTACGATAGGTTCATATTCATTTCCCGGGAATCAGTTGTATTCTATAACTCTTTCTAGCCATCTCACTTCAATAGGATCTAACGCATTTTCAGATAATCAATTGGTAAGCTTAATTATTCCTAACAGCGTTACTTCTATAGGCGAATCTGCTTTCAGTAACAATAAGCTTACAAATATTGTCATTCCTAACAGCGTTAAATCTATTGGCAATTCTGCCTTTGCTGGGAATCCTATAATTAGTATTACACTTCCAGCTAATTTGAGTTTAAGTAACAATCAAAAAACCCCCGCTTTTCCTAATGATTTTGATGCTTTCTATTATGGCAATAGCGCAAAAGCTGGAACATATACGCTCCGCAATGGTGCATATTGGACTTATTCAACACAATAGCCTTAACACTTAACATTTAGGACACGCAAAAGTGACACCAGAATTTCACACTCGTAAGTTAAGATACCAACAGAACCGAAGATAGACTTCTCCCCTCCAGAAAAAATCTAATTTGTCGGTTTTAATACATTGATACCAGCTATTTCCGCCGGTGTGGGGGTTTGCCTCTCAGAGCGCCTTGGCGCGCGACAAAAAATGTGATGCTCAGACGTAAAAATAAATTATTTGTAAAAACGCCGGGGAGTTTTGGATCAAAAATAAATGGCGAGCGCTGAAAGGGAATAGATCTCAAGCCACTAGCGGTCTGAGAGGCAAACCCCCACACCGGCTTGTTTATAGTTGAGTGTCTTTTGTAATCAAAAAGATGAATTGAGGTTTATTTCGGCAATCTCAGCCTGAAAACCGAGCCCTCGCCCGCATGGCTTTCCGCTTCGACAGTCCCCCTGTGAAGCAGGGCAATGTGGCGCACAATCGACAAGCCAAGGCCGGTACCGCCTGCTTCGCGGCTTCTTGAGCGATCCACACGGTAAAATCTTTCAAAAATACGTTCCAGGTATTCGGACGGGATTCCGATGCCGTTGTCTTTTACCTCGATAACAATCTGATCTTCTTCCTGAAAAGCGCGGACTTGAATAGAAGAGCCATTGCCGGAATATTTGATACTGTTGTCCAGAAGATTGAAAAGAGCCTGTATAAAAAGCGAACTGTAGAGCCGTACATTAAAATTTTTCGGGCAGGAAACGTCAATAGTAATATTTTTATTTTTTGCCGCAACCGAAACTGAGTCTATTGCTTCGCCGATCACGAAATCCAGAAAAACGTTTTCCAATGGAGGGCGTTCGCTGTCTTCGTTTTCAAGACTTACCAAGGTTAATAAATCCCTTGTAATGTTGTCCATGGACTTGGCGTTTTTCTTTATGATTTCCGCAAAGTGATAAATCTTTTTTTTGTCATCGAGCGAGGAATCAAGGATATTCTCAGCAAATCCCTGTATCACCTGGATGGGTGTGCGCAGTTCATGGGAAACATTGGCGGCAAAGTCTTTGCGAACCTGTTCAAGCTTAACCAGGCGGCTGATGTCCCCCAGCACCATTACGATGCCAGGCGGTTTTAGCGGTAAACCCGTGTCCATAGGCGCGGCAAACACCTGAAAACATTGTTGAAGGCCGGAAATATAACGCATAAGTGTAAACTCGTAAGGCTTGCCTGTTGAAAGAACCATTTGAGCCGCTTCTTCCAGTTCCGCCGAGTGGCTGAATTCAAGAAGGGAAACGCCGCGTACATCCTTTTCTTTGTCAACGCCAAACAGGGAACAAAGCCTGAGGTTCGCAAAGATAATATTAAGGTTGCTGTCCAGGGTTATTACCCCGTCGAACATGCTGTTAAGAATCAACTCACGGTGGCGGCTTTCTGTTTCGGCTTCTTCGGCCTTTATGTTCAGCTCAATTGTTTTTTCGTTCAGTTCCGAATTAAGTTTTGCCTCGATAGAAAGTGACTGACACCGTGAAAAGTAATAAAGGGCCATGCAGGTTCCAAGAATTATTGAAAAACCCAAAGACAAAAAAGGAAAGGTCGTATTTAGAAGGCGGTTAAAAAAACCGGGTATCAAACGGGAAAGACGGAGAACCCCGGCAAATCGCCCGGAAGCATCCTGAATGGCAATTGCGGCGTAAAGGTAATAATGTCCCAAAGTTGCGGAACGCCGGCGGGCGGTTCCAATGCCTTCATTTACGGCGGTCTGAAATTCAATACGATCCAAATGATTTTCCATGACCGCGCTGTCTGCTTCCGTATCAAATATTACCTGCCCGTTACGGCTGATAAAAGTGATACGGTATGAGCCAGAAATATTTGCAAGGGAAGCCCACTCTGCCGCCGCGTTCCTGTCCGCAAAAAACTCCGTAGATGTAAAACTCTTTAGGGCACTGGCTGTTTCTTTCATATTTTCAGTATTTATTTCGTAATACTGGTTATTTGCAAAAATCAGTACTCCCGCAATAAAATAAGCCGATACAATTAACGCCGCACAGACCACAAAAGCATAGCTTCTTTTAAAAATACTTTTCATGAGACCCTCATATCGTTTTGAACCTGTAACCAATACCCCGAATGGTTTCAATCATGTCGCCTGAAGTCCCAAGCTTTTTTCTCAATCCCATTATTTGCACATCAATGGAACGATCCGTTACTGGGTAATCGTGTCCGCGTATTGCGGTGATAAGTTTATGGCGGGAAAAAACTATATCGGGGTTACTCAAAAAATGAGCAAGGATAGCGAATTCGGTGGGAAAAAGATCCAGAGGCGTTTCTTCCAAAAGGGCTGTATGCCTCTCAATGTCTATCTTTAGCTTTCCCTGCTGAAAGAACGTCCTGCTTTTGGATCCTTCGGTTTCAGCGCTGGCAGCTTCTTTCCGCCTGAGAGCCGCGCGTATGCGCGCAGCCAATACCCTGGGACTGTAGGGTTTAACTACATAATCATCGGCTCCCAGTTCCAGTCCAGCGACTATGTCGGCTTCCTCACCTCGTGCAGTACACATGATCACCGGCAAGGTTTGCATATCTTTGTTTTCACGAATTTTTTTTATGGTCTTAAAACCATCCATGCCGGGAAGCATAATATCCAGAATAACGCAGTCTGCTCCGTTTTCGTTTATAATTTTAAGCCCTTCCTCTCCTGTTGAGGCCTGGATCAGTTTCCAACCTTCACGCGCGAAAGCGAATTTCAGCATCTCCTGTATTTCAGGATCATCTTCAATTATAAGAATTCGTTCCATACTCAATCGTTTAATTCCTCGTGTCTGCCTTCGACCATATAAATGACCCCCTCACAAATGTTTGTGATGTGATCCCCAAGGCGTTCCATATATCCGGAAAGCTTTAGGAGCCTTGCGGCAGCTTTGATAAGCTGCGGCTCTTTTTTCATAAGGGCAAGTATCTCTTCGGTAAGTTCCTTATGCTCACTGTCTATTCTATCATCAAGCGCGGCTGCTTTTCTTGCTGAATTGGGATCCTGCGCGAGGTAAGCGTGGAATGCTTCTTTGAGCATTTCCTGGGCGGTTTCAACCATTTTTTCAATTCGGGCAATGGAACGAAACGAAGGGCGCTCTGACAATTTCACCGCCGCCTTTACCAGATGAACCCCATAGTCGCCAATACGTTCAAGGTTTGCGGTAATTTTAAAAACGGTTATGAGTTCACGCAAATCCCTTGCAACCGGCTGTTGGGTAGCCATAAGAACAAGGGCTGTGTCTTCTATCTTTAACTGCTGGGCGTCTACAACCTTGCCGTTTTCTTTTACTTCTTCCGCAAGCTCATTGTCGCCCGAACGCAATACGGCAAGTGCCTTTCCAATGTCCTCTTCCACTCTGGCAGCCATGAGCGCCAGTTCCTGCCGCAATTGTTTTAATTCTTCGCTTAATAAAGTCCTTGCCTGCATCCTGAGTCTCCTTAACCAAAGCGCCCTGTAATATAAGATTCGGTGCGTTTATCCTGAGGCTTTGTAAACACCTGTGCCGTCTCAGCATATTCGATAAGTTCCCCCAATAAAAAGAAAGCGGTTCGGTCGCTGATACGCGCGGCCTGACTCATCGAATGTGTAACAATGATGATGCTGAAATCCCGTTTTAATTCGCCAATCAGTTCCTCGATTCTTCCTGTGGCAATCGGATCCAGAGCGCTGGTCGGCTCGTCCATTAAAATAATCTCCGGCGCCATAGAGATGCTTCGCGCTATGCAGAGCCGCTGCTGTTGGCCGCCTGAAAGGCTGTGCGCCGGTTTCTTCAGCCTGTCTTTTACTTCATCCCACAGAGCTGCTTTTATCAGGGACTGTTCCACCAGCTCCGCCAGCTTTTTTTTGTCCTTCATGCCCTGCATTCGCCTGCCGTAAGCTACGTTGTCAAAGACGCTCATGTTAAATGGATTCGGCTTTTGAAACACCATGCCAATTCGCGTCCGCAGTTCACTTACGTCGATGTCACCGTAAATGTCTTCGCCGTCTAAAATAACTTTGCCGGTTATGCGACAGGAAGGGATTAGATCGTTCATCCGGTTTATGACTCGTATAAAAGTCGATTTTCCGCAGCCTGACGGGCCGATAAGAGCCGCCGCTTCGTTGCTGCCTATATCAAAATTAATGTTGAGCAGCGCCTGAAATTCGCCGTAAAAGAGATTTAAATTACTTATCCGTAATTTTTCGCCTGTCATAATTCCCCCGGAACTAATCCGCCGGATTTTAATCCGCATTCTCCCCAACGCCGCTTCCGGCAGCGCCTCTGTACAATAACTTTACCGCCGTATTGATACTCAGCACAACAACGATCAACACTGCTGCGGCGGTAAAAGCGTGGGCAAAATCGTCGGCTTCGATTGCCTCTTTGGTAAGGTAATAGAGGTGAATTGTCAAAGTGCGGCCAGACTCAAAGATTGTTTTTGGAAGGTTACGCGCAATCCCGACGGTAAGCAGCACCGGCGCCGATTCACCCACCACACGGCCTGCGCCAAGTATCGCCGCTGTAAGTATTCCCGGCATTGCCGGCGGCAGAACAACGTGGAGTATGGTTTGAAACTTGGTAGCTCCCAGTGAAAACGATCCTTCCCGAAAAGAATCCGGCACGGTTTTGAGCGCCTCTTCCGTCGTTCTAATGATCACCGGAAGGATCATGATGCTCAGGGTAAGACCACCCGCAATAATGGACTGGCCCAGATGCAGAAAGCGGCAGAAAAATAACAGCCCAAAAAGGCCGTATATGATAGAAGGAATGCCGGCCAGGGTATCAATGGCAAGCCCCAGGAAGCGGCTTAATCCGGATTTGAACGCATACTCGTGCAGGTAAATGGCGGTCATAATTCCCAACGGCACGGCAATAGCCAGCGACACAACCACCGTCCAGGCGGTAGTCACAATCATGGGGAGGAGGCTTTCGCTCACAGGACCGAAGATGACCGAAAGCTTAAACATTCCCGCGGACTGGACAATTATGTAGGCAATGATTCCAATAAGAGCCGCCCCCACTACCGCCGAAGCAACGGCCATCAGGACATACCAAAGGCTGTCGGTAATTTTTCTTTTTTTAAGATAATTCATGCGTCTGCCTCTCCCCGGCGGCGAATTAGAAGAATAAGGCCATTCAGAAGAAGGATCATAACAAGCAGGACTATGCCTATTGCAAAAAGCATGTGCGAATGTCTGCCTTCGGCGTAACCCATTTCCAGGGCGATGGTCGCGGTCAAAGTCCTTACCCCTTCCAGCGGACTTTTGATCAACTGTACCGAGTTTCCCGCTACAAGGATAACCGCCATCGTTTCGCCCACAGCGCGGGAAAAGCCCAGGATAATCCCCGCCAGTACCCCGGACTTGGCGTGGGGCAAAACCACATACAGGGCAGTCTGCATCTTGCTTGCACCTAACGCCAGGGACGCCTCGCGTCTGGACAGGGGTACCGCCTGCAGGCATTTTTCCGACACGGTTATAATCGTAGGCAATATCATTATCGCCAGGACAATCACAGCGGAAAGCAGACTGTTTCCAGACGGGGTTTTAAAAGTTTGCTTGACCAGCGGTACGATTACCATTAGGCCGAAAAATCCGTAGACCACTGAAGGGATACCTGCCAATAGTTCCACGCCGCTTCGGAAAATGTTCGCGAGCCTTGGCGGCAGGAACTCCGCCATAAAAAGGGCGCAGAGCAGAGCTATCGGCACCCCAATCATAAGCGCACCGAAGCAGACCAGTATGCTGCCCAGAATCATTGGAAAAATGCCATAGACTTTTCTATAAGCAGGAAGCCATTCCATACCGGCGATGAATTTGAACAAATTGTAAGGCGGCTCAGGAAGAATGATGTGTATCTTTTGGTTTAGGCCGGGTAACGCTCCGGGAAAACTCACTGAGCAAGTGTTCGCATCTGGAAAACTTACGTCGGCAGATCCGGCTTCAATCGGCTGGAGCAATCTTGTGTGGTAATTTTTATCGGGGGAAAGATGGAAGGTCAGTTCCCGCTGTTCCCCCTTGTTTACAAATTGGAAGGAAACGCTTTTAACATCCCAGGGAAACTCTATAAAACCTTCGGGGTTTTCATAAACCTTGCCGTTAATTGTAACCTTGTCTAGTCTTTCGGTAACAATTCGCACAGTTTTGGCAGTGGGGACAAAGAAAGGTTCCGCCCCCTGTATTAGTATAAAAACAACAATGGCTCCCAGGGCGGCAACTCCGGTAAAGGAGAACGCCCTGAATAGCCATGTAAAAGCAGTATCAATAAGACGACGAAGTCTTAGAACCGATAACATTGTTTCCTTTTTTAAATGATTTTACCTTACGCTGATCCAGCTTGTTTTTACAATGTTTTGTCCGCTAGGACTCATGACCCAATCCAAAAACGCCTTGGTTTCAGTATTTAGGGCAACGCCTTTTTTCGTCAAGAGGATAAAGGGCCTGGCGATTTTATAGGAGCCTGAAACCACGTTGGCCGTAGTAGCGGCGACTCCATCAACACTTAACGCCTTGATTGAATTATCCACCGAGCCAAGGGAGATGTAGCCGATAGCGTCGGCGTTGCGGGACACCTCGGCTTTGATAGCGCCGGTCCCATCGAACTCTATCGCGCCCCTGACCAGCTTGTCCTGGAACTTGAGTATCTCTTCAAAAGCGCCGCGTGTTCCCGATCCCGGTTCCCTGGAAACCACAGCGATACGTCCGGTCTTGCCCTGCGCGGCTGCGCCAAGCTGTTCCCAGCGGGTAATCTCTCCGGTGTAAATGTCCTTGATCTGCGCCATGGTCAAACTTGCAATCGGGTTCGTGTTATTGATGATAACCGCAATGCCATCGATAGCGATAACAAGCGCATCAATTCCCGTTCCGATTTCGGCTGGTGTCAGCTCGCGGCTGGACATACCGATTTCGCAGGTACCTGCCGGCACGCCTTTAATTCCGTCGCCGGAGCCAGTCGCGCTGACTGTGAATTTGACATTGCTGCGAACCTTGGCGTATTCGGCGACAAACAGTTCCATCAAGGGGTTAACCGAGGTTGATCCGCCCACTGCAATAGTGTAGGGCGCAGGCGCCGGTTGCGGCTGTGAGGGCTGCTGTGAACCAGCTCCGGCTTGCCTGCCAGCCGCGAAGGCAAATGCCGCTGTTAGGGCAAAAGCCGCAAAAACAAATAGTGATTTTTTCATTGCAAAACTCCTTGTTAAAAAAGTTGACTTATAATGTCCTCTTTATTATTTGTGAATGATGATGTTTTTGTTAAAATTTGGTTAAATTTGCTTGTTATTTATTTCGATAAAATATTTCCCCTTCTCATTCGTCTATAAAGCTATAGGAGAATAAACAATGAAAGACATGATCAAAATCAGTTCCATGGGCATTCTAACCATACTGGTAACCTGCGCTCTGTTCGCTGTGGGTGTTATGCTGCTGTGGAACGCCCTCTTGCCGCCGATTTTCGCTTTACCGCAAATCAGTTACCTGCAAGCGGCCGGGCTGCTGATTCTGGCGCGGCTCTTGTTCGGCGGCTTGGGAGGCTTGCACGGAGGCCGGAGATCAAAGAGAGGCAGGCACCCGTTTCATCACGGCAACAAATTTCGTGAAAAATGGATGAACATGAGCGAGGAAGAGCGCAAAGAGTTTATGGAAAGGGAAAAAGAGTTTTTTAGTTTTCACAGGCGCTATTCGCATTCTCGTGATCCTTTTAACGATGAAAGCGAAAAGAAGGATGAAGGCAATGAATAAGCCGGTAATTGCTGTACAGAACCTGACCAAGCGTTATAAGGGCGCGGGAAAACCGGCGGTGGACAGTATCAGTTTTTCCGTAGGTGAAGGCGAGTTTTTTGCCTTTCTCGGTCCCAATGGCGCCGGGAAAACAACTACGATTTCAATCCTGACCACAACGCTTTCCAAAACTTCCGGGGAACTGCACATTGCCGGATTCGATGTGGACACCCAGTCGCGGCAGGTACGCGAAGAAATCGGGATTATCTTCCAGCAGCCGAGTCTTGACGAGAACCTCAGCGCCGAGGAAAATATCCGCTTCCACGCCTGCCTCTACGGTATGTGCGGCTACCGCCCATCTTTTAAGATGATGCCTCAGGCGTACCGTAAAAGGGTACTGGAACTGGCCGATTTGGTCGGCCTGGCCGATGTGTTGGGGAAGCCCGTCAAGAAACTTTCCGGAGGTATGCAGCGCAAACTGGAAATCATCCGCAGCCTCATTCACACGCCGCGGGTACTCTTCCTTGACGAGCCGACTCAGGGGCTTGACGCTGTAAGCCGACGGGGGCTGTGGGACTACATCAACACTGTGCGCCATCAGTACGGAACCACGGTATTTCTCACCACCCACTATATTGACGAGGCGGAAAACACCGACACGGTATGCGTAATTAACCACGGGAAAATCGTCTTCATGAATTCGCCCGATGAGATGAAACAGAATCTGCTAAGGCAGGAGCTTATCATCGATGCGGACGACCGTAACGCGCTCAAAGCGGAACTGGCCTCCCTGCATCTGGGTTCCACCGCAAATGGCAAGATTATTGTTCCATTTCAGGGGCGCACGGCGCAGCAGTTGATCGCGCAGATTAAAACGCCGCTTTCGGTTTTGAAAATTCACGTTCCTTCGCTGGAAGACGCTTATGTGGAACTATTACAAAAGACAGAATCAGGAAACGCAAAATGAATGAAACAATTTTAACACGCAGAAAGTCCCGCATTTTCCGGGAACTAAACACCGTCCTCACCGTAATGGCGCGGGACATTACGCTCTTTTTCAAGTCCCTGGCCACGCCGGTTATGAGCATTGTTATGCCCCTTGTTATGATGGGTATGATAGGCGGCAACCTTTCGCAGAACATGGCATCCTCGTTGAACTTTCAATTCGGGACATTTATGATTGTGGGGATGATGGTCAATATGCTGTTTATGATGACCTCAATGAACATGACCAGTTTTGTTGACGATCACCACACAGACTTTATCCAGGAAATGCTAGTTTCGCCGGTGTCCCGCTATTCACTTGTCATCGGCAAGATTTTCGGTTCCATGTTTGGGGCGATCCTAAGCCTCGCGGGAACGCTTGTCGTGGGCCTAATTATGGGCATCACTCTTAGTCCGATTCAGCTTCTTCTGATCCTCGCGCTGTCGCCGCTCATGTGCCTTTCCGGAGGCGCACTCGCGATGATACTTATCGGCCTTATCAGAAACAAAACCGCCGCGAATATGGCGGTGTCGCTCATCACCCTGCCGCAAATGTTTCTTTCAGGCGCGATCATTCCCATTAACAACTCATCCGGGGCGCTCTTTGTTATAAGCCGAATGTTGCCAATGACCTATTGCCTTGACCTTGTACGCGCGGTTGTTTATGCCGGAACGCCGGAGTATGATCAGGTGGTGATGTTCAACCCTTTGATCAACTTCGCCGTTATCGTCGCGCTGACAGTGCTGTGCCTAATCATCGGGACTTTCTGCTTCGCGCGAGCTGAAAAAAACAGGTAAAGACGGAAACGCATGGAAGGTAAAACAGCGGAAGTATTTATAAGTTTCAGGCAGCGGCTGCTGAATTTCATACACTCACGGGTCAGCCAAATTGAAGACGCCGAGGATATTTTACAAGACGTGTTCTATCAGTTTACCCGTGTGAATGATTTGTTTGACCAGGTAGAAAACATTTCTGCCTGGCTTTACCGTGCCGCCCATAACAGAATTATCGATCATTATAAAAAAAAGAAAGACGAGTCATTACCCGAGTCTTACGATGAAGACGATGATGATGCTATTGACGAGATAACTGACATCATCTACGGCAAAGAGGCAACGCCTGAAATAGAAATGCTGCGCTCATTGGTCTTTGAAGAGATACAAACCGCCCTTGCCGATTTGCCAAAAGAGCAGCGCGAGGTTTTTGAGCTGACCGAGTTGCTGGACTATTCCGTGAAGGAAGTGGCGGCAAAAACCAATACGCCGGTAAACACAGTTCTTTCGCGCAAGCATTACGCGGTGAAATTTTTACGGGAGAGGTTACAGGAATTGTACGGCGATGTTATATGCAATGCGGGGAATTGACAATGTAGTTTTTTCTGACAATACTAAACTAAAATAACGGTCAAAAACTGTGGCTTCAATAATTCTTTTAATAATCATTTATATCTCGTTTATTAGTTTGGGTTTGCCGGATTCATTGCTTGGATCGGCTTGGCCTTCAATGTATAGCGGCTTGAATGTTCCCTTGCATTATGCCGGATATATTTCCATGATTATTGCCGGCGGAACGGTTATTTCTAGCATTTTCAGTGAAAGGATAATCAGGCGCCTGGGAACCGGGCTTGTCGCCGCATTCAGTGTTTTAATGACCGCCGTTGCCCTGCTTGGATTTTCAGTTTCGCCTGTTTTCCTGTTACTGTGTCTTTGCGCCATTCCCCTTGGCCTGGGCGCTGGTTCCATAGACGCGGCACTGAACAACTATGTGGCCCTGCATTACAAGGCAAAGCACATGAGCTGGCTTCATTGTTTTTGGGGAGTCGGCGCTTCAGTAGGGCCGATTATCATGTCGTATTTTTTGATGAGGGGCAGGCCCTGGAGC
>Ga0268262_10006529_pt1 | contig 11157 bp, 11 predicted proteins | sample TergutNc150P3_FD_190354 | JGI IMG/M metagenome (GOLD analysis project Ga0268262, IMG submission 190354) | Nasutitermes corniger P3 segment gut microbial community from laboratory colony in Florida, USA - Nc150 P3 (SPAdes) (version 2) | ecosystem: Host-associated > Arthropoda: Insects >...
ACCTGCCCGCCTTGGGCGTTATGCTTACGGCGGTAACTTTGCCCGTCGTCTGAATCAGATTGGAAACTGTAAAATCGCTGGCAACGGGGGTCGGGATGCCGACGATCAGCGTACCGGCGTATAAACCGGACGCGGCGTTCCAGCCGCTTGCCGCCGCCACGTCAAAGGTAACGGCGTAAGCCCCGTCATCCTGGGGGATCGCGGTGCTTTTTGCCAGGCCGTTCGTCCCTTCATAGTAGATGGTTCTGGCGCCGCTGGACTTGCCCGACTTGGGCGTTACGCTTACGGCGGTAACGCTGCCTGCAGATTGCTTCAGGTTGGCAATGTCATAATCGCCCGCGACAGGGGTTTGGTTTGGGGTTTCGAATAACTCGCAAGCCGTTATAACGCAAACGATTACCGCGATAATTGAAATAATTCCGAATAGTTTTCTCGGGTTTTTCATAAAAAACTCCTGTATAAAACAAAATTCCCGACAAGTGTGATACTTAGTTAAAGATGTCCATTTACTATATTACAATACCATGATATTGTCAATCATATACCGCCGATAACATCAAATTTTACAAGAATTTTTTTTCCCACATCATATTCTTGCCTGGTATGAAGAAAAAACCAATTGATCTACGGAAAATTTTATCCATAAACATAAAAAACCAGAGGTCATTACTCGGTTTATCGCAGGAAAAACTATCTGAAAAAGCCGGGATTTCATCAAATATGCTCAGGGACATTGAAGGCTGTCGTACATGGGTCAGCGATACCACGCTTATTAATCTGGCCGCCGCCCTCAATACCGATACTTACCGCCTTTTAATGCCCGAAACCATACATGAAGATGAAAGCTATAAAACAGTATTGCGCGATTTGACCAAAACATTTGAAAAAGCGCAGGCCGATTTTGGCCTGACCCTTGCCAATGCCCTTAAATTATGGGGTATTAAAAAGTGATAACTTACCTGGTTTTGGAAGAGTCCTTTTTCCTGACCTCGACCTTTGCCAGCTTCTCGTAAAACTTGATAATCGCGCTGTGATCGCTGGCCGCCATGCCGTCAACCCTGAGGGCCTGCATGATTTCCATTACAGGAGCCGTTAGGAGCAAGGGCACGCCAAGATCATGGGCTGTGTCGAGGGCGTTTTGCAGATCCTTGATGTGCAGTTCAAGACGGAAGCCGGGCTTGAAACTGCCTTCCATGATCGCGGGAACCTTCGCGTTCATAACGGAGGAACCGGCAAGGCCGCCCTTGATCGCGTCAAACACCGTCTGGGGATCTATTCCGGCCTTGGAAGCCAGCGTAAAAGCTTCTGAAACCCCCGCGATGTTGACAGCGACGATGATTTGATTGGCAAGCTTTACCACGTTTCCTGAACCCAAGGGGCCTACCAGAACTATCGACGAGCCCATCTTTTCAAGAATGGGCTTTACCTTTTCAAATGTAGCCTTGTCGCCGCCGACCATGACGGACAAAGTCCCGTCAATGGCCTTGGGCTCTCCCCCTGAAACCGGCGCGTCCAGAAAGGCCGCGTTTTTTCCAGCCAGAACAGCTCCTACCTCACGGCAGGCTTCGGGAGCTATGGAACTCATGTCTACTACAATAGTCCCATTTTTAATCCCCTCTATAACGCCGCCGGGACCAATAATCGCTTCTTTTACCTGCGGCGAATTTGGCAGCATGGTAATAATAATTTCACTTTTGGAAGCTACCTCTTTGTTTGAAACCGCCCCCTCCGCTCCCAAAGACACGAGGTCATCAAATTTCGCGAACTTGTCGTACACAACAAGCTTATATCCGGCTTTGATTAGATTCTTTGCCATGGGGCGGCCCATTATTCCCAGGCCGATAAAACCTATAATCGACATGCTTTTCTATTTAAGCTCCTTTTCCATATTATGCTGTAAACTGGCCTGAATAAATTTCCGTATTTTTGTTCTCACGCTGGGATCAGTACGCTTGGAAAAAAGAATCACATAACATTTTTCATCCCCATCCATTCGGGAGCCAAAGACAATTCCTTCAGCTTTAACAAGCTGGCTTTGCAGACGGATCTGTATATCGTTAAAAAGGCCGTTCTTTGTCAGGTTTGGATCTACCTCAAAGACGCAGGAAAAACCAACTACGCTGATATCATTAATAAGCCCGTTTACATAAGCCCCGTTCATCGGAAGGTTTACGGTCGTCTTTGAATCCTTGTCAATCAGAAACCTTAAAAATTTACGGCGGCCTTTGGCGTCCGCGCCGTTCAGAATTTCTATAAGCTGTTTAACCGCTTCAGTAAAATCAGACTTTATGACCGTAAAACCGCACTGAACTTTATACTGTTCCAAATATTTTTTCCTGATTTCCTCATTATTTGACGACGCGATAATCCCTACTTTTATAGAACTGTTTTCGGGATCTCCCATGATAGTCCTGACAAGCTTATCCCAGGCTTCTTCCTTCATTGTTTCGTTGATGCTCGCGAACACAATTGAGCCCGGATAAAGGCTAATAGCTTGCCGAAGCTTTGCTTCATCCTTTAAAACATAAACCTCAAATTCCTCTTGGGCCAGTTCTAAAACTACCTGATTCTGGACAAGCGCCGACGGATGAAGAAAAAAAATTTTTTTGCCAAAAGAATCTACATTTTCGCTTTCTGCCATACAAAGATTATACCAGAAATCCGTTATTTAAGCAAATACCAGCGTTGCGTCTGGCAGAAAAGGCCCTCTTTGCTTAGAATTGCAGGAGCATGAAGATCCCGCATTCTCTTTTCGCCAGAGCGCTTCCCTTATGGGCGCTTTTCTTCGCGGCCTGCGCGCCCGCTTCGCGGGGGCCGGAAACTCAGTACGTACTGGGCGTATTCTGCACGATAAACCTCTTTGACAAGGGAAAAGCCAGCCTTTACTCCCTTGCCTTTAACAGAATTCGCGATCTGGAAAATATTTTTAGCGCCAACCTGGAAGGGACAGACCTGGACAGGGTAAACAAAAGCGCGGGCCTGAATCCGGTGAAGGTAAGGCAGGAATTAATGGATGTTTTGGAGATAGCGCTTGAATACGCGGAAAAAAGCGGCGGCGCTTTTGATCCCACAGTGGGCCCACTGGTAAAACTTTGGGGCATAGGCACAGATAAAGAGCGTGTCCCCGAAACGGAAGAAATACAGAAAGCGCTGGAATTGATAGATTACAGGGAAGTTGAAATTAACCGCGAAGAGGAAACCGTGTTCCTGAAACGCGCCGGTATGGCGCTTGATCTGGGCGCGATTGCCAAAGGTTACATGGCTGACGAAGTGGCAAAGCTCCTTGCGGATGAAGGCGTAAATGACGGAATTATTGACCTGAGCGGCAACATCTTTGCCATGGGGGAAAGAAAGGAACGTTTCAAAAAGAGCGCGTACTGGCGCGTAGGCATTCAGGATCCCAGGGCTGACAGGGGAAACTATCTCGGCGTCATTAACGTGAAAAACAAAAGCCTGGTAACGTCAGGTATGTACGAAAGGTTTTTTGAGCAGGACGGGAAACGCTACCACCACATTTTTTCCACAACCAGCGGTTTCCCTGTGGAGAACAACCTGCTTTCTGTAACTATCATAGCCGACAATTCCATAGACGCCGACGCCCTTTCCACCGCCGCCTTTGCCCTGGGTTGGGAAAAGGGACGGGAGCTTATCGCCGGCGTTAAGGGCGCTGAAGGTATTTTTGTGTTTGACGACCTTACCGCACGCGTAACGGAAAACATGGAAGAGAATTTTACGCTTACAGCCGCGGAGTATAGGCTTACTTTATCTCCACCAGTTCCAGCTCAAAAATCAGAAAACTATTAGCCGGAATTACATTTTCAATGTCCCTGTTTCCGTATCCCAATTCAGGCGGAACAATCGCAAGGCGCTTTTCCCCCCTGGACATTCCCATTATGGCCTCGTCCAGGCCGGAAAGAACCCGGCCTATCCCTACAGGCAATTCCTCAGACCCGCCTGAAAGATCCGAATTGGCAAAAACCGTGCCGGAAAGCAGGCTCCCTTTGATTTTGACCACTGCCGTACTTCCGGGGGTAGGCTTCGGGCCGGTGCCCTGCTTTTGAACGATGTACCTTAGGCCGGTAGGACTAACAACCGCGTTTGGATATTTCCTGGCGATTTCGGCTATTTCCTCATCCTGCCGGACTTTCGCCTTTGCCGCGGCGGCAGATTCGCTGTTGCGAACCAAGGCGTCAAAAACAGTTTGATCCGCCTTGAAGTTATTGGCCATCTCGCCGTTGCGGATTATTGTGATTTTTTGTATTTTGTCTCCCTGCTGAGTGGCGTCAACCACATCCTGGCCCCTGACTACTTTGCCGAAAACAGTATGCTTTCCGTCCAGCCAGGGCGTCGCCACATGGGTAATAAAAAACTGACTGCCGTTTGTACCGGGCCCCGCGTTGGCCATGGAAAGCACCCCAGGGCCGTCATGCAAAAGGCTGGTATCGAACTCGTCGGGAAAACGGTAACCCGGCCCGCCTGTGCCGTCGCCGAGTGGATCGCCCCCCTGAATCATGAAATCTTTTATTACGCGGTGAAAGACAAGGCCGTCGTAAAACGGTTTGCCCCCGGCGGCGGTCATCTTGCCTTCAGCCAGAGCCACGAAGTTACAGACAGTCATCGGCGTCTTTTGGTATTCCAGGCGAACAACAATGTCTCCCCTGGATGTAGTGATTCTGGCAAAAAGGCCGTCTCCCAGCGCGGAATCGCCGGAGGCCTGTTTTGAACTTGGGCTTTCGGATGAAGTTCCGCCCGAAGCCTTCTGCCCGGTACAAGCGGACAACAATAGAATGAAAAGACCGGCGAAAACTGGCCGTGCTACAAATATTTTTTTCTCAAAACTGCGCATGGACAACATTAGCATATTCGGAAGAAAATAGGGAATAGGTATCGGGGATCACATTTTTATCCTGCCCCGCAGGCTTCGTGACAGGGTAAGCCTGTCGGCGTATTCTAGATCGCCACCGACAGGAAGGCCCGACGCCAGGCGGCTGATTTCAAGCTGGCGGGACGGAAGTTTTTCTTTCAGAAACTTTTGGATGTAAAGGGCGGTTGTGTCCCCTTCGATTGTCGGGTTTAAAGCCAGAATTACTTCCGTAACGCCTTCGTCCCTGACACGGCCAAGGAGCTGCGCTATGGCAAGGTCTCCGGGATTAACCCCTTCCAGCGGGGCAATGAGTCCGCCCAAAACGTGAAACAGGCCGCGAAACTCCCTGGACTCTTCAATAACCCTGACATCCTGGGCGCGTTCCACAACACACAGCAGGCTGTGATCGCGGGCGCTGTCGCCGCAAATGGAACAGGGATCGCTTTCGGTAAAACTGCCGCAGCGCGAACAGCGCTTAATCGCGTCATGGAGGCCCTGGAGCTCCCCGGCTATAGTTCTCGCGAAAGAAGGATCCGAATCAAGGATGTGATACACCAGGCGGCTCGCGCTTTTCTTTCCAATTCCGGGGAGCCTTGAAAAAAGCGCGACCAATCGGTCAAGAGCGTTAGGCGCATTACTCATACAAGGCCGAGGCCGCTTAAGCCGCCGGGAATCATGCCGCCCATTTCGCGGTTAACCTCTTCGCGTATTTTCTCAAGGGCGTTGTTAAGCGCGGCGGTTATCAAATCCTGAAGCATCTCCCGATCTTCCATCGCTTCCTGGGATATTCTGACGGCAAGCACTTCCATTTTCCCGTTCATGTCTATTTCCGCCATTCCGCCGCCTGAGCTGCCGGTGATTTTTATTCCGCCAAGTTTTTCCTGAAACGCGCCCATCTGCTCCTGAATTTTTTGGGCGTTCTTTAAAATGTCAAAGGGGTTCATGTTCATCCACGGCCTTCCTCTACAATGGTTCCGTTAAATACCGACATCACATTCCTGACGGCCTGTGGGGCGCCAGCATTGGGGACGCCAGTAGAATCCTGGGGGGCAGAATTTTGAGGATTTCCCCTGCTTGCCATGTGGCGCTTGAATTCCTCTGTTAATGAAGGCGCTTGCTTTTCGCTCGCGGGCGCTGTCTGGGGGTTATTCAGCAAGACTTGAGTCTTGGCTACAGCGTCGCCCAGTTCCGCGGGAGAGATCCATTTTTCAAGCCAGCAAAGTTTTGATACCAGGGTTTCAAGCTCAAAGCGCGGGGACACCGAATAGCGAATGTTCCTGTAAAGCTCGTACAACAGTTCCCCTGCCCGTTCAAGGCGGATAGTGTCGTACTTCTCAAGCGCCAGACGCGAGAACCTGGCCGGAGCGTAACCCAAAACCGAATCCCTGGTTACGCCGGCCTTTAATAGAAGCAGGCTGTGGTAGTAACCGGCCAGGCCTGTGATGAAAGTTTCTACCGCCACTCCCGAAGAAAGGACGGCGTCAAGAAGCGAGAGGGAAAGGGAGAAATCCCCGGCGGCGCAGGCTTCGGCGAAATTGTTCAGCTCATCAAGCCCCACAAGACCTAGCTTTTCCCTGATGAGTTCCATGCGTATATGGCCGCCGGAAAAAGAAGCGACCTGATCAAAAATTGTGTAGGCATCCCGACAGCTTCCGGTGGCTTCCCTGGCTATCCAGAGAAGGGCGTCGTCTTCCGCCTGCGCGCCAATTTCCTTGCACGCCTCGCGGAGCAGGGCAATAATGGTTTCAACTGAAATTAAACGGAAGTTAAACTGCTGACAGCGGCTCCTGATTGTGGCGGGGACTTTTTGCAGTTCCGTCGTGGCGAAAATAAAAACAACGTTAGGGGGCGGCTCTTCAATAGTTTTCAGAAGGGCGTTAAAAGCGCTGTTTGACAGCATGTGTACTTCGTCAATGATATATACTTTGTACTTGCCAGTAGTGGGAGGGAAAAGCACCTCTTCTTTTATTTGCCGGACATCGTTTACGCCTGTATTGGAAGCCCCGTCAATCTCAAGCACATCCATGCTTGTTCCGCGCAAAACTTCCACGCACTGGGGACAAACCCCGCAGGGCTGAGACGGCGTACCCTTCTCGCAACGAAGCGCCCTGGCCAATATGCGGGCGGCGCTGGTTTTGCCGCAACCCCTCGGCCCGGAAAAAAGATAAGCGTGGGCGATTTGCCCCTTTTCCAGGGAGTTCTTGAGAGTGGCGGTTACAAACTCCTGTCCCGCCAGTTCATCAAAATTTTTCGGCCTCCGCCTCGTGGCGGTTACTTCGTAGGGCATTGCTTAGATATAAAGCATTTTTCCCTGGCAGTCAACGCTAAATCATTAATCCTCATAATAGTATTATCTTTTCCATATAAACACTCTATAATATCCACACATACATTGGATGCGACGCTAAGGAGGCAACCATGCTGAAACCGGAGCAGAAAAAAGAACTCGCGCGTAAAGCCTTACAGCTCCGCTATGACCTGCTTGAGATGATCGGCGTTGGAATAGCCGGGCATTTGGGCGGCTCAAGTTCCCTGGCGGAGCTAATTACGGTTCTGTATTTCAATAAAATGAATTTTAGCGCGGATCGCCTGAATGATCCCAATCGCGACCGGCTGGTTATTTCCAAGGGGCACGCGGCGCTTATCCAGTACGCGGCGCTATGCGAAAAGGGGTGCTTCCCCAGAGAGGAACTCAAACGGGTAAAAACCCTGCGCGGCCTTTTGCAGGGCCACCCCGACTGTACGGTTCCAGGCATTGAGGCGGTAACCGGCTCTTTGGGGCAGGGCCTGTCCGTCGCGGTTGGAATGGCCATGGCCTTGCGGCTGGATAAAAGCCCGGCTCACGTTTACGCGGTTATGGGCGACGGCGAGCAGTCCGAGGGGCAGATTTGGGAAGCGGCGATGGCGGCGGCGAACTTCAAAATAGGCAATCTTACCGCCTTTATTGACTGGAACAAAGTACAGGCCACAGGCGCGACAAAGGATATTTTCTGTATCCCCGATTTGGATAAGAAATGGTCGGCCTTCGGCTGGAACGTTATCAGCGCCGATGGTCATGACTTTGAAAAGATTCTTGAAGCCATCGAAAAAGCGACAGAGGTTAAAGACAGGCCCTCGGTTATTATACTAGATACGGTAAAAGGAAAGTGTTTTTCCTTTGCCGAGGGAAATTCCGCGTATCATAACGGGATATTCACCGAAGAAGTGTATCAACAGGCGATTCGGGAATTGGACGCTATAAAGGCGGGGCTATGATTATGGAAAAAATGAATTTACGAAAAACCTACGGCGAAACTTTGGTAGAGCTGGGCAAAACAAACCCAAACATTGTAGTTCTGGAAGCGGACTTGGGGAAATCAACCATGTCCTGCTTATTCAAAGAAGCTTTCCCCGAGCGCTATTTTGAAATGGGCATCGCCGAGCAAAACATGGCCTCGGTTTCGGCGGGGCTGGCCCTGGCCGGAAAAATCCCCTTCTACAGCAGTTTCGCGGTTTTCGCTTCGGGGCGCGCCTACGATCAGATACGCTGTTCAATCGCGATCCCAAGATTAAATGTCAGAATCTGCGGTTCAAGCTGCGGCCTCTCCGATTTTGGCGACGGAAAAACTCACCAGTCAGTGGAAGACGCCAACATCCTGTGCGCAATGCCGAACATGACTGTCCTCAATCCGGTAGACGCAATAGAAACACAAAAGATGATGAAGGCTCTGGTTTCATATCAGGGGCCGGTCTATATCAGAATTAGCCGGAACGATCTGCCGGTTTACACTTCTCCGGAAGGCGAATACCAAATCGGAAAAATGTACCCTTTTACAGATGGAGAAGACGCGGTTATTTTTGCCACTGGCGTTATGGTTAGCAAGGCCATTGAAGCCGCGGAAAAACTAAAAAGCGAAAACATCGCGGCGCAGGTGGTGAATGTCAGCACGCTCAAGCCCCTGCTAAAAGAAGAAGCGTTAAAATACGCCGCCGGGAAAAAAGTAATTGTCACTGCCGAGGAAGCGGTAAAATCAGGCGGCCTTGGCGCCAACATAGCGGCTTTGCTCTTTGGCGAAATCAATGTTCCATTCAGGCAGGTCGCCATTAATGATGTCTTTGGAACATCGGCGCATTCTTATGAGGAGCTTTTGACTGAATACAAGATCAGCGCCGCCGACATATACAACGCGGTTAAGGGGGCGTAGATGCGGCTTGCTGGAAAAACAGCTTTAATAAGCGGGGCGGCGCAGGGCTTGGGGGCGGCAATGGCCTGCCGCTTTGCCGAAGAAGGGGCGCTCGTGTTCATCGGCGACTTGAAGGCTGAAACTGGAAATCAGGTTGTTGAGAAGATTCGCGGCAAAGGCGGCAAGGCGTTTTTCCTGGCGTTAGACGTTACCAATGAGCAAAACTGGATAGACGCGATAGCGGAGATACAAACGCAGGCAGGCCGTTTGGATATACTTGTAAATAACGCGGGTATTAATATTCGGGAACCTATTGAGGAAATGAAAGTCGAAAATTTGGACGCCATGCTGGCAGTCAACGTAAAGGGGCCTTTTCTTGGAATCAAGCGCGCCATCCCCGTTTTACGCAAAGGCGGCGGCGGCTCGATCATAAACATATCATCGGTTTGCGGGCTTATCGGCCACGCTTATACAACCGAGGCCTACACTGTTACAAAGGGAGCCGTAACTTTGCTGACAAAGACAATCGCTGTCCGTTACGCGAAAGACAATATACGCTGTAACAGCATACACCCCAGCACGGTAGACACCCCGCTGGTACAGGAGCTGTTCAAAGACCCTGTAAAAAAACAACAGCGTTATGGCGAAGTGCCTTTGGGCCGCCTTGCCACCGAGGCCGATGTCGCCAACGCGGCGCTTTTTTTAGCAAGCGATGAGGCGGCTTTTCTCAACGGCGTCGCTCTGCCGGTTGATGGCGGAACCACCGCAGATTAGCAGACTGTAACATAAAAAATTTAACTTAATTTTTTTCACGCAGAGGCGCAGAGGACGCAAAGGACTATAAGGAATGAGAAAGTCAGATTCCTCCTTCATGTTTATTTTTATTATGAAAATAAAAAATATGTAAAAGTCGTAATGTTTGGTAATAACACCCCATTCTCCGCGCCTCCGCGAGCTCTGCGTGAGGATATTTTAGAAAATATATTTTGAAACATTTAGATGTTTCAAAATACTAAACCATCGGTTCAGGGCGCTGGCAAGTGCTTTTAAGCTCGCAGTATTTTCCATTTGCCGAAGCGTCGTGAATGCCGTGCATCACGTCAAGGACATGAAAGGCAAGTTCGCCAGAAGCGCGGTGGGGGCGGCCCTCGCTTATCGCCTCGGCCATGTCGGTTATGCCTATGCCCCGCAAATTATTCATCAAGTGCCAGTCCTCAGCGTCTTTGGCGTTATCGGGCGCGGTTAAAATTAAAGGAACCGTTGACCAGTTCTCATCCCTGAAGCGCCTGAGTTTTACTTCGCCGCGGAAATAATTTGGATCAGGAACCTGTAAAGTGCCTTCGGTTCCGTAAATCTCGATACAGGGCATCGAATGATTATAAACATCGAAACTGGTAACGATAACGCCGACCGCGCCCGAGACAAAATCCAGCACCCCGGCCACATGAGTGGGGACTTCAACCTTGATTATTTCGCCGTTGCGCGGCTCGCTGGTGATGAGCCGCTCGGCCTGTCCCTTTTGGGCGGAGCCTGACACCCTGGACACAGGCCCAAGGAGGCTTACAAGGGCGGTTAGGTAGTAGGGCCCCATATCAAACATAGGGCCGCCGCCCGGCTTATAGTAAAACTCAGGATCGGGGTGCCAATGCTCGACCCCGTGACTGAGCATGAAGGCGTTAGCCGCCACAGGCCGGCCAATCCAGCCCTCGTCGATGATCTTGCGGCAGGTCTGGATACCAGGGCCCATGAAAGTGTCAGGCGCGTTGCCTACCCTTACATTTTTCGACTTCGCCGTTGACAACAGTTCAGCGGCTTCCTCCCGTTTTACGCATAACGGCTTTTCGTTATAAACGTGTTTGCCGTTTTTTACCGCCTGCATTGCTACCTCATGGTGGGCCAGGGGCTGGGTAATATTGAGGATGATGTCTACTTCCGAATCGCTTACCAGATCAGGCATTTTTTCAATGTGCCTCACATTAAATTCGCTTGACGCCTTCGCCGCCCGTTCATGGACGGCATCTGTAACCGCCGTTACCTTGACCCGCTTGCCGAACATTCCGGTCAGGTTCTTGAGATATATGCCGCTTATCTTTCCACAGCCAATAACTCCTATACGCTGAATAGCCATAG
>Ga0268262_10006530_pt1 | contig 11155 bp, 10 predicted proteins | sample TergutNc150P3_FD_190354 | JGI IMG/M metagenome (GOLD analysis project Ga0268262, IMG submission 190354) | Nasutitermes corniger P3 segment gut microbial community from laboratory colony in Florida, USA - Nc150 P3 (SPAdes) (version 2) | ecosystem: Host-associated > Arthropoda: Insects >...
CCCGCCTCTATCCATGAGATTCCAAGAGCGTCCAGAGCGCGAACCACATCAAGTTTGTCCTGCAAAGAGAATGTGATGCCCTCGCCCTGAGCGCCGTCCCTGAGAGTGGTGTCTAAAATTTCCAGAGGCGTTAAATTTGACGGCGCTTGCTCCGTGTTACTCATCTGTTTATTTTTCCTCGTTCTTCTTTAACCATGTCATCATTCCGCGAAGCTCGTTCCCGGTTTTCTCGATTGGGTGTTCCGCCTCAATCGCCCTCATACGGTTAAAGAACGGACGGTTCACCTGATTTTCAAGTATCCAGTTCCGCGCGAAAGTGCCGTTTTGAATTTCCTTCAATACTTGGCGCATTGTGTCCTTTGTTTCTTTGGTGATGATCTTCGGTCCCGTAACATAGTCGCCGTATTCCGCCGTATCGGAAATCGAGTAGCGCATGAAAGAAAGACCGCCGCGGTTTACAAGATCGATGATGAGTTTCATCTCGTGCATTACTTCAAAATAGGCGCTCTCAGGCTGATAGCCCGCTTCAACAAGCACTTCGTAACCGGCTTTCATCAACGCGGAAACGCCGCCGCAAAGGACAGCCTGCTCGCCGAAAAGATCGGTTTCGGTTTCTTCCTTAAATGTCGTCTCCAGAACTCCCGCCCTCGCTCCGCCTATGCCCATAGCGTAAGCAAGCGCCAGCTTTTTCGCGTCTCCGCTCGCGTCCTGATGAATCGCGATAAGGCAGGGAACGCCCGCGCCGAGCTTGTATTGCTCGCGCACGGTATGGCCCGGCCCCTTGGGAGCTATCATCACTACATTGACATCGGGCGGCGGAACTATCTGCCCAAAGTGAATGTTGAACCCATGGGCAAAAGACAGAGTTTTTCCTTTTTTAAGAGATGGGGCGATTGATTCTCTGTAAAGGGCGGCCTGTTTCTCATCGTTTATCAGAATCATGATAAAGTCCGCCGCATTGGCCGCGTCCTTCGCCGTCATCACCTGAAAACCCGCCTCTTCCGCTTTCTTCCATGATTTTGAGCCTTCGTAAAGGCCTACGATTACCTTTAATCCCGACTCTTTAGCGTTCAGGGCGTGCGCGTGCCCCTGAGAACCGTAACCGATTACCGCTATGGTTTTGCTTTTCAGCGCCCCCAAATCGCAGTCTTTTTCATAATACATGTGTGCCATATTAACCTCCATTTAAGCCACTGCGTTGCATAGCAACGAAGCGGCTATTTTAATCGAAGTCTCCGCAACGCGGAGACGAAATCTCCTATATACCAATCCCGTGAGCGGGTTCTAACCGCTCCGAAACTTGAGAAACCCGGTAAAGGCTGCAGATTTTCCTGAAAAGGAAGCCCGTGCCCTTACCGGCTGCTAATTACTACGAGAATTACTACTACAGATATGACAGAAAGAGAGGAAAGAACGCTCTTGGCGCTAAAAATTGAGTTATAAAGCCGTTTCACCGTTTTCAACATCTTTTCCTCTGTTTGCGCTGGCAGGCTATCCACCTGCCTTTATAATACAATTTTAGCAAAAATCAAAATATTATGCAATAGGGGGAATTAGGGTTGTTACAATACATTAGGATGACGCTGGGACGTGTACAAGTTGCTGCCGTCCAACTGCTTGCAAGCAGCAGGACGACAGACAACAAATGGGAATCCCTCAAGCATGTTCAATACTTGTTATATATACCTGCATTACTGGAATGAACGACATTTATTACTTGTTAATAAAGGTAATGTTATAAGTCCCCTTGGAAGAACCATTTGTTATTTCTCCCTTAACAAGACTACCCGGTGTATATTGAAGCTCTTTAGTAACATTACCATGATCCTCAGATGATGTTTTAACCACTGAAGTTTTTGAATTAACTGTAAAAGATGTAGGATCAAAATACTTACACATAACAGTAACAGTATAAGAGGAATTATTGACAATATTATAAGTATATTCATCCTCCTTACATCCAATGAGGGTAGAAACCATAATTATCCCGACAATCAGGACAATCACTCCGAACAGTTTTTTCATCGACATAAAAAACTCCTTTGAGCCTTTGGCTCTTTTTATGTTATGGAAACAATACATTTCCATTTTTGGTATTTTTTTAAATTTCTACCACATAATTGATAAAAATCTACAAAAATGACCATTTAGGCAAATTATAATTGCCATTTAAGAAATATGTCAAGCAGGAAAAGCAGGTTATCATTGCCAAAGAGGTAATATTCTGGAAAATAAAGGAATTCGAGAGATTTTAGCGGCTAATCTTAAGAAAAAACGTCGGGAATTAGGATTTACACAGGGAGAACTGGCCGAAAAAGCAAATGTTTCAACCCATTATATAGCCATGATAGAGACATGCAAAAAATACCCAAAACCGGATATGTTGGAACAAATAGCCAAAACACTTGGAATTGAACCTTATAAACTATTCAGCGTTGAATCTGACCCCAATGAACCGTTTGAACGTTTACATCAGAAAATTATTACAGATATAAAACAGATTGTAAGTGAAGCCGTAGAAAAAGCCATAGATTATAAATATAAAAAATAAAACGGAACTAATTATCAATAACTGCGCTATAATAATCCTTGTTTATGAAAGTTTTTAACATTAATTTCAACATTGAAACTTTATCTTTAAAACAATTAATTCAATTCGCAGAAACCGAATCCGTTACTGAAGATATCTTCAAAGAATACTTAGTAGTATCCCTTTTAGAAGATGAGAATATTTTATCTAAAGTATGCGAAGAAACCGATGATATTGGAAACAGTTTGAAATCTGCCGCATTAGAAGATTTAAATACTTTATGGGATACATTATCTAAAAGCATACTTGGAAATTACATTCCTTCTTTGAAACATAAATTATTTTTTGAAGAATATCAGAGTTCGCTAAAAAAAGTAGTGTCATCAAGCAGCCCATCAGAAATGCTGGAGAATTTAATTGCTCATTATTCCGCGTTTGGTTCGGGAAAAAACGTAAAATATATTGCGTTTAGATGGCAAGGTGAAATGACAGGCATCAAGCAGCCTGATGATATTACTTTAGATCATCTTTTTTGCCTGGATTCCCAAAAAGAAATATTAATTGAAAACACATCCTTATTTTTACACGGACTGCCCGCCAATAATGCTCTGTTATATGGTACAAGCGGCAGCGGTAAATCCGCTATGATTAAGGCGCTTTTGAATAAATACTATAATCAAGGATTGCGTTTAGTAGAAATACCTAAAGAAAAATTAGAAGAATTACCTCAACTTGTAAATTGTATTAAAAACAAACGTCTTAAATATATAATTTTTATGGACGATTTGTCGTTTGAAACGGGCGATACGGGGTATAAAATTTTAAAGGTTATTTTAGACGGAAGAATTGAACGGCAGCCAGAAAACATTTTATTTTACGCAACTTCAAACAGATTTCATATAATCAATGAAACATGGAAAGACCGGGAAGGCGATGAAATTCATTTCAGAGATACTATGAGCGAAAAGCTGTCGTTATCCGAACGGTTCGGAATTCGTGTAAACTTTGTTACAACAACAAGCGATGATTATTATAAGATAATTGAAGGAATTTTATCGCTCGAAAACATTCAATTTACGGAAGAAATAAAACAAGAAGCATTGCGTTGGGAAATTTTATATAACGGACGTTCAGGCAGAACCGCCGCACAATTTGCAAAAACTATAATTGCTGCAAAAAGAAAAGAAATAAATTAATAGTACAGTGAAATATTTTGTTAAAATATCGGAGCCATAAAATATGTATCCTTTTACTTTAAAGATTTTATTTATATTTAGGTTAGCGGCCAAAATACCTGTACGAAATCGCGGCAATAGCGCCGTCCGCGTTTAATTCGTCTAGAGCGTTGTTAATCATACCTGTAAGCGCGTCATTGTCCTTTTTCAGACAGATACCGATCAATTCATCGGAAGAATTTTGCGAATCTACCCACGCGATTTCAAGGCCGTTGTTTTCCTTTCCAGTGTAATAATACGCGACAATGTTATCAACCACGACTAAATCCACCCGGCCTAATTTTAAGTCGCCAAAACAATTAATTATTTTATCGTAGGAAAACGATGTAAATTTTATGCCCTGATTATTCAGTCTTTCCGAAAAATACTGCGCGGTTGTATTGCCTTGAAACGAAACGCGATAACCGACAATATCCTCCGCCTTGTTAATTTTTATACACGAGTCTGTTCGCGTAACGATGGTCATAAAACTGTTAATATAAGGTTTTGTAAAGTTATATTTTTTTTGACGTTCCGGTAAAACGGTAATATTAACCGCTATGTCGTACCGAGTGGCATCTAACCCAGCAAGAATACTGTCCCATGCCGTATCAATAAAATCAACTTTAAGACCCAGTTTATCTGCCAGAGCTTTTGTAAGATCAATATCAAAACCAAGAAGAGCGCCGTCTGTGCCGTAGTATTCCATAGGCGGATACCCGATCTCTACGCCTACGGAAAGGACGCCTTTTTTTATCGTTGGGGAATTGCCGCTTTTAGCGCAGCCAATAAACAGAGTGCACAGAAGCGGGAAAACCAGCATCTTATTTGTTATCATCCATAAGAATAGTACTTTATAATTAATATATATTGAAGAACCTCTTTTCGTGTGGTTAGTGGTAGAATTCTTTTTATATTTTTTGCTATAGTGAACATGACGAAAGGAGCAGTTAATGATATTGGGAATTGATATTGGCACTACCACGACTAAAGCCGTTACCATTGAAGCCGGCAAGCTGACAAGAAAAGTCAAAACAAAAGCGGTAGACGCGGTTACCGCCGCTACCGGCGCTTTTGGAAAAATAGTTCTTGAAAACGGCATAGATATAAAATCAATAGAAAAAATAAAAATTACAGGCGCGGGCGCTTCAAAAATAAAGAATGATATTTTTGGCATTCAAACTGACAGAGTTAACGAGATAGACGCTATAGGTATTGGCGGAATGTTTTTGTCGGGTGAAAGAAATATTATTATTACCAATATCGGGACAGGGACGGTTATTATCGAAGCGGGGGATAAAGGCATTTCCCACTTTGGCGGCTCCGGCGTCGGCGGCGGAACAATACTGGGGCTTGCGAAAAAACTTCTTCCCACTGCGGAGTTTGCTGGCATTTTGGAACTTGCAAAGACCGGAAACATGAGTCAGGTCGATCTTTTACTCAGCGATATTTCAGATACAGGTATAAGTTTTTTAAGCGGAGAAAGCACCGCCGCCAATTTTGGAAAAATGCTTGATACCGCAGGCCCGCCGGACATTGCGTTTGCGATTATCAATATGGTGTATCAGGTAATTGGCGTTCTTTCCGTATTTGCGGCAAAGGCAAGAAATACAGATCGCGTAATTGTTACGGGTAATGGCAGCAACAACCCAATAGGACAGAAAATATTTTCCGGTATTACCGGTATGTACGGAACTAAATTTATTTATCCTGAATATGCCGAATATACAACCGCTGTTGGGGCAGGAATCTTTAAAAATTAAAGTTTTTTAAAAACCTTACTTTTTTTGTACCGGAAGTGAAATAAAGAACATCGTCCCTTTACCGGTCTCGGAACGAATTTTAATTGTGCCTTTTACTTCTTTTATACGATCACGGACAAGATTTAAGCCAATGCCTCTGCCGCCATGGACGGTTTCTGTTTCCGCCGTACTAAAACCGGGCATAAAGATAGCTTTTAACAGCAAGTCTTTATTTCCCACGTCTTCTTTCTTTATAATATTCTTTTGTAACGCTTTTTGGGCAATCTTCTTATAATCAAGACCATTTCCGTCATCAATCAGTTTTACATGGACACTCTTGCGATCTTCCGAAGTTTTGATAGACAATTTTATTATGCCAGTCTCGTTCTTGCCCCTTTTCTTGCGCTCATCCGGTCTTTCAATTCCATGTACTGCGGAGTTACGGATAAGCTGCATAAGAATATCTTTTACTACGCGTCTTGGACTGTTATCAAGCGCTTCCGGTTCTACTTCAGAAGCCACAAACTTAATTTGTTTTCCCATGTCCTGCGCGACTCTGGCTGTGGTCTTGGCAAGAGATTCAACCAAAACCTTGACGCTCTGCCTTTCTCCGCCCGCGTTTCCGCCGCTTCCGCCGGCATAAGACCGGAGTTTTGCGATAACCTCTTTAAAACTTTCTCTTTCGTTCGATATTTTTTCTATATCTACAGTCAGGTTCAACATTTCAACAAATGGCACTTCACCTTCCTGTTCGCGTAGTTTTTTTATCTTCGATTCCAGATTATGAACCTTGTTGCCAAACACATTTAATCCCAAAATTACCGCGTTTGATTTTATTGCATGGACAGATTGATAAACTTTTACAAGCGCGTCATGGGCGGATAAAGTGTCATTCTTGAGTATCTTATCAATACTGGTGAATTCAACTTCCATGTCTTCTATGAAATCGCTAAACACAGCGGGTTCAACCTGGATAAGTTCAAAGACAGACTGCATTTCTTCCTGACGTTTGCCTTCTTCTTCTGCCAGCTTTTGCTGCAGTTCTACCCTTGCGGTTATATCGTAAACCGTTACCAGCAAAAAGACCTCTCCGTGCCCGCGTTCTACAGTGGCAAATGCGCATTGGAATACTTTTCTGTCTCCTGTTCTGACATTATTATAATGCAGTTCATTCATCGGGTTTATATCGTCAAGAATATCCTGATCATAGGTACGCTCCATTACCATTCCAAAATAATCTTTTATACTTGCCATTTCGTTAGGCGTAACTGAGTTGGCGATTACATCCGTAAATAATTTGCCGAATAAATTTTCTTCCGAAAGCAGTTCTTCCAGATAACGCGAATAGTGATCCTGTATAACGTAGTTTTGATCCATGTAGAAAAGGCCGATTTTCATGCTGTCTTTCATGGCGGCAATTTCGTCACGTTCCGCAAGATAGGTCATGTCATACAAGTTGACAAGAGAGCTGCCGGTATTTCCGGGTAAACCATGTGATGACGCCTTGAAATACCTTTTTTGTCCATTAAGCGAAAATTCCCAGTCTTCCGCATAACTGTCCTTGCTTTTTAACATCTGCCCGGCAAATGTTTTTAAATTTTTCCCAGGGAAAAGATCGATAAGCGGCCATCCCTGAACGTTCGATGGCTCTTCTACATTACCCAACTGGGAAAGAGTTTTACTTGCGTAGACAACTTTATTGCTTTCATCAACCATGGCGACATAGTTTTCAGTTGTAGCAAGTAGGTTGTTAAATGAAGTCTGATGTTCAATTGCCTTGTTCAATACAACAGTTGCAGATCTTGTAATCATGAGCAGGACTATACTGGCAAGCAGGCAAACAGCCCAGCTTGCGGATGAAACCATCAGGTTCGCGCTGTGTCCGGCGATAGGAGAACCTCTTAAAATCAATAAACCAGTTGCAATATTCTGAAAAACAATATAGGCAACGGTTCTTTGGAAACTGTAATATATGCAGCTAATTCCGCAGAAAGCAAGACAGACAAGAAGGTAATAAGAAGATGGCCAGCCGCTGATCATCATTAACGCCGTATAGAACAGAAATAAAACAGCGGGTATATTTGACGCAAGTTTATGGAAATTTTGAGTTGTTCTGATTATTGAAACTATTATTACAAAGGTTAACAATATGATAAATCCGGCAACGGAATAATCAACTTTTGTATCGGCTATCAACGTTTCAATAATAAACGCGCCGCTTAAAAAGAAAAATAACAAAATAGAGAGAGTGTTTGCGATTTTTAAATATTTTTCTTTCTTTTTCTTTTTTTCCGCCATGTATAAAGCCTTCCTTAAGACCCCGAAATCACAGCTGCTGGGTAAGATAAATTATCCACTGCGACTATCTGAACTGCGTTTTGAACAACGGCCATACTGATATCCGTATCCTGAATATACTCATTGTCCAGTTGAATCCACATTTTCCTGTCTGACTTAATAGTAATTTTTTTCCCCTGTAGAAATACGCCGTTTTTCGGACGACCTCCCCTTAAATATCTGCGCAATGAAAACATTGTTTTAAGAGTGCCGCCTGACCTGATAAGCGCTATATCCAGCAGTCCGTCATTTGGCACAGCGTTTGACAAGCCTGTCTTTTTCCCGGCATAGTACGGCCCGTTGGCGATATGTATAAGACTGTATTTCCCGCTGTAATCAACATCGTCAATGGATATTACATAATTCTGATCGGTAATTTCTTTATCAAACGCTGTAAGAACATAGTTAAAGAAATTGGAAATTTTTGAAAAAAAGATAAAACTTCCTTTTCCAAGACTGGACTTTAGCGCTTTTACCTTTGTGGTCATAGCGGAGTTGAGTCCTATGTAACAGGAATTTAAAGCGTAGTTTACTCCCCATGTGATTAAATCCGTATCAATAGCCGGCGCCATTACAAGAGAAGGTATATCCCGAAAACTTTCAGCTTTTCCCTCTCCAAAAATGTTCAGAAAATCATTTGATTCCCCATGCGGAACAAACGCTACCTGCATACCCGGAAAGTAAGCGGCAGCATTTACACAGTCATACAAAATTTCTTCCCCTCCGACAGCATAGACGCGCACAACATCGCCGGGTTTTGCTTTTTCAGCCTCTTCATTAATTATTCCAATTGCGTTCCTGCGGTAACGGGACATTTGTATAGAGAAATCCGGCCTATCCTGTGTTCTGAAAAATTGTCCTATATGGTCAAGTATGCCTTCCATTTTCCATTGCTGACCAAAAAAGGCCTTTGGATCGAACACAAAAACATGTTTCATACTTTATCCTGATTTATTTCTCAGGTTCCAATTCAATGGCCACCATCAGGTGAAAGACATCATTTTCATAAGCTTTATGAGGAATGCACAATATACGCGTTTGTTTGCTTGGCCATGCAATTGAATGTTCTTTTCCTTTTATTATAGTAGGAATAGAAATTACAATTTTGTCGCCGTTTGGCACTTTGGGTTTGATATTTCCCGCAATGATGTTATTTATTTCACCTATTGCGTCAACAACATCGGCGTCAATTTCCGTATGCCCCTCGCCGGCGAGGATGTCGGTCAATTTTATTGCCAACTCCGCCTTCATGGAGACAATTACGGCTCCCTTGACAGCGCCTGAAAGACCGATAACGGCTGAAATATCCCAATCCATCCCTTTTTCCGGATCCAGAAAGTGGGGATGCCTTGGACTCACGTCTAAACCGCAAAACTCCTTAAAAGTGTTTACGGTAACTTCTACAAATGGTTCTACATAACTGTTGAGTTCTAATGCCATAGCTATATCCTAAATAAACGAAGTTTTGCCAATTTACTTTTGAATAAATCAAGCTTAATCGGCTTTGTAATATAATCAGTAGCGCCGTTCTTTAACGCTTCTATAACGTTAATTTTGGACGCCTCACTGGTTACCATAATAATAGGCAGTTCTTTGTACTGATCCATTGCCCTTATTTGCTTTAAAAAGTCAATACCTGACAATCTGGGCATATTCCAGTCAAGCAAAATCAAGTCAACTCGCTGAGTATCAAGCAGAGCGAAAGCTTCTTCTCCGTCTTTGGCTTCAACAAAATTACAGGCTGTTTCCACGCCGGAAAAAACACCTTTTACAGTGTTTCTCATAATTCTGGAATCATCGACAATCATTATTGTTACACCGGCAGGCATGTTACCTCCTTTATACCATGTATACTATAATGATACAATATATTTATCTAAAAAACAAATCAAGAAGCACCGTATTTTACATTTTTTTATGAAAATTCATTGTTTTTCGACACGCCAGGAGATGGTCCAATTCCACTTTTCGGGAAAATCAGGAAATGCCGCTTTTATATTCAACCTTCCATGCTTAAAACGGGCTGCCGCACTTATCGAAAAATCCCAAATTTCGTCTTTTTTTGCATAAACAGAATAGCCTATTTTCGACTTTATTTGAAAATTCCGAGGTGAAAGGGTAAATTCGCAAGTACCCCCAGCAGTATCAAAATCACGTTTTTCCGCTCCAGGATATGGGGATGGGGTGTCGTCAGAGGCAAGTCCCTTAATTGAACCTGAAAAGTTGATACCAAGCGGGCCTGTTTTTGCCATCTGCGGTAAAAACAAAGAGACACCCAAATTCCCGGAAAGACTGTCGGCGATTTTTTTGGGGTTTTCGGCATTTCTGTCTGCCGAAAACGATATTCTTGTCAGCCTGAAAGCGGAACTTTTTTTGGTTCTTGCCGGAAACCGGTATAAAAAACCTGATGAAGAGCGGTTAAAAGCCTCGCCAAAGCCCGGCCCGCGAACAGTCGTGTTTACGCGTAACAGAGAACTGCCTGTCCCTTTCCACTCAACTTTTCCGGCGCTTCTGAAGCCTGCCCCGTGATTTGCGCCGTCCCTGTAAACAAAGCGATCTCCCGCGCCGTCAACAGCAAATGAAACTGTCAATGGCCGCGTCTTTGACCAAAAAGGCAACAACGGCATAAGCGTTACGCCCAAATTACCGTAAATATCACTGCCCCACGCAAAAGTTTCCGAATACGCCCAATCTGTACCAACAGAAAAATTCGGGTTGTTAAAAAGAAGGCCTGCAGCGAAAAGCCTGAAATCCCGTTCAGGCAGAGGCGGCGGGTCGGAGAACCAAGAACTGCTTTTTGTGGCAGGCAGCGTTGCCTGAGTGTAAAAAGTTTCTAATAAAAGCCCGTTTTTTTTCGCAAAGGTAAAATCCAGTCCGCCGCCGAAAACGGGCGACAGATTTTCAATTTCAGTCTGGGCGGAAACAAAGCCCCTCATTTTCACGTTACGGGGAAAGGTTAAGAAAGGACTGGACAAATATAGATACACCTCGTCTTCTTTTGTAGAAGAGGCAGCTGTTTTAAGATCGGCTATTATGGGCTTGTGGTTTTCCGGGTATGGAGCCGAGCGAATCCACGGGTTACGTATTCTTGCGGGGAGTCCCCATTCGTCAAGCACGCCGTACAGCAATCTTGATCCCGTCGGCTTGTGATACAAACCTCCAATAATATTGGTAATCTGTTTCTCTCTTTCTCCCCAGATCGCGCTCCACGAATCTCCCTGCGGCGGGGCAAGCTCAAAATTAAGCGGCCTTCTGTCCAGAACGCCGCCCCGTACCACAAGCCCTGGAGTGAGAAAATTTAATTTAACTTCCCCCCGGTTGTTAAGAGTTTT
>Ga0268262_10006531_pt1 | contig 11153 bp, 6 predicted proteins | sample TergutNc150P3_FD_190354 | JGI IMG/M metagenome (GOLD analysis project Ga0268262, IMG submission 190354) | Nasutitermes corniger P3 segment gut microbial community from laboratory colony in Florida, USA - Nc150 P3 (SPAdes) (version 2) | ecosystem: Host-associated > Arthropoda: Insects > Digestive...
CGATAGCCGTACAGTCCGTCAACCCGTTGGCCTTAGCGTTGATAAAACCGCCCGGAGAACAAGGCTTCGACATAGCGGTCGGCGAGGGGCAATCCTTAGGCATACCGCTCTCCTTCGGCGGCCCGTACCTCGGCTTCATAGGCGCGAAGAAGGCGTTGGCGAGGAAGATGCCGGGACGTATCGTGGCGCGAACCTCGGACGCGAACGGACGCGAGGGTTTCGTTCTGTCGCTGCAAGCGCGGGAGCAGCACATAAGGCGCGAAAAGGCGACATCGAACATCTGTTCAAACGAGGCGTTATGCGCATTGCGGGCGCACGTCTATTTGTCATTAATAGGAAAACAGGGGCTTGTTGATTTGGCGACGCTATGCCATAACAAAGCGGTCTACCTACGCGAACGCATAAAAGAGTCGATCCCGTCAATAAAAACATTCGGCGACGCGCCGATATTCAACGAGTTCGCGATTGAACTCCCGATAAACGCCGACAAATGCGTAGAAACCATGCTGACGAAAGGCTTTGCCGCCGGAATTCCGATAGGTCAATACCGCAACTGCGACGGCGCGGACAATACGCTGCTCGTGGCCGTGACCGAAAAGAGAACGCGGTGCGAGATCGACGCGTTTGTAGACGGTTTGCGGGAGGTCGTTGGGTGATAGGGCAAAGATATGAATGATTTTCACGATTCTATCGTCGATATAAAAGAGGAGCATATAACTCAAATCACGGCGATAAGCGATAAAGAGCTCGGAGAGGGTTTCTTAAAATACAACGATATTATGGATAAAATACGCGATAAAACCTCGCATATCTGTAAAGCCGCCTTGACAGACAAAAACGTTTTGGGATTCTGTTTGTCAAAAATCGTCAAACAATCTGAAATTTGCGATTATCTGCGCGTCGATCAAACATATCTCCCCGAATATGTAAAACGCGCCGATAAAATAGGCGTGCTGAAAACGATAGCCGTAAACAGCGACGTTCACCGTCACGGAGTCGGATACGCGCTGACGCTCGCCGCATACAATGACTTAATCACGCGCGGCATCCAAGCCATCAGCTCCATAGCGTGGAAAAACGGCGAAAAGATCAACGCCGACAGACTGTTATCGGCAATAGGCCTCCGCCCCCATATCGAGATCAAGTCATATTGGAAAGCGGACGGCATAAAAAACAATTACAACTGCTCAGTCTGCGGCCCGCCCCCGTGCAAATGCTCGGCGGTGCTGTATTTTGGGGCGGGTTGAGGATGTTAACGCATCAAAAATTACCTTAGCAATAAAATCATTGTACCCACTAAAGAAACATCGCTTGTAAAACAGAAAAACAATATCGACAAAAATTATGCTTTAAGGAAAATGTTTGTTCAAGACATTGTCGAGCGATCTCTCTTTTGTTATTTCCAATAGAAAGGTCAATTTTGATGTTTACATTGGAAAGGTGGAAACCATCCCCAAATTTATTCATCCATATTGATTTTCTCTGCAAACACTAATAATTGATCACCGCCGTTTTTTTCCAATTGTTGTTTTACTTTCTTTTTAAAGCCAATAGCATCATCACCCGCATTATTTACAATGTTTGCATAGTACTCTGGATTTGAAGCGAATATATCCCAAGAACTTGCATCAGCTATTATTGGGTCTAAGATTCTGCGAACAGTGTCAGCACTTCTTGTCAATAAGTCTCCTTGTTGCTCAAACCAAGGCGCTAAATATCTAAATAGCGGCGCATTAATAGAGTATTTGCCATTGCAGAACTCATCCCGAATGTTTTTGATATGTGCTGATGTATTTTTTCTGTCTAATTTGTCAATTATTTTCTGAAATAAATCGTCATGGTTAGGAATAGATTGTCTACTTGTAGCAATATCATCAAGTATTTTCTTTCCAAGTTCGGTTAAATTATCCGGTAATGTTTTTAAATAATTACTGTCTATTAGATGCGTAATAACTGTCATCCAATAGTCGTTAACATTATGGCGTTGTTGGTAGAGTACACTACAAGGAATATCAGACAACGCTGCTACAATAGTTTTATTCAAATGATCAGTTAAATTATTTCTTGTGGTAATTGAATATTTGAAAAAGTTAGGAAATCGTAAAAGCTCGTTAATGTTAGTTTTTGTTATTTCCTCTTTAGCATATTTGCTCCACCCACTTAGCCTATTCAAAAATACCTCTCCGCTGACCTGAATTTTGGCTATGATTGTTTCGAATAATGGCAACGTTTCCATAATAGATAGTCTACTATTAGGTACTGGAGTTTCTGTGAGATAGGTTAAGACTTTGTTTAGTATACGTATGTTGTTGGCGGCACATAGTTTAAGTAAGTGCCCGTAATCGGCATAATACTCTATATTTTCTGCAATATATTTTATCTGTTCATCATCCAAATTTACATCAATATTGGTTCCGTTGGCAATATGTATTGTAACAATCTCCAAATATTCAATAGTATTTTTTGTTGACGTTATGCTATTCAAAATATTACTGCGGTGATATGAATTTAACTGCGTTGGCAACGGTTTTTCTTTAGATAGGATCTTATAAATGCTTAATATTGCTTTAAAATTATGTGCATTGATAATTTGACCGTTGGTGTCTTGTTCTATTGTATTAGCAATTTTTTGGAGTGTTTTTTCAAAGCTATAGGCATCATCCTTTGCCAAATAATCTATGACATCGCAGTTACTCATGTCTTTAGGTATCAGGTTTGCAAAATGTACATCTAATTCATCAGGTTTAGTTTTTACCTTATATGTTCCGTAATCATCTTTGGCCACTACAACATATTTAATAAATTCAACAGCATTACACTCTAGTTCATAAATGTAGTCGTCAATATTAATCCCAAGATTCTTTTCATTAATGAAATTAGATAATCTGCTAAGTTCATCATAGTAACTTTTCCCGTCAAATTTTTCATTTGAGATGCGTAATGCTTTACACAGATAATTAACGACATTTTTTTGATATTGACTACTTGTGCGAGAAAGCAATTTTTCAAATGTCTCATCAAAAATTTGTTTGTGAGATAAACTAATTATATGTACAGTCCTAAGATTTTTTGCTATATTATCCCACAAATTAGAGATAATATTTCTATCTTTTTCACAAAATAAATCCATATCCAACAGAAATAGACTATTTATTAGTGTATCCATAGGTATGTCAATGTCGTTTACTTTATCGCTCAAAATAGATAAAAATTGCGGACATTTCGCAACTAGATTTATATCATATTCTTTTTCTAAGCGCAAACAATGTTCAAGGTATCCTGAAATAGGTATTTGTTCTGCATGTGCAGGTAATACACCATAAATTAGAGCAGATATATCTTTTTGTAATGTGTTATCAGCCGGTAGTATCTTAGAAAAACGATCATCGTTGTAATTACCGTGCAATATTTGATGTATCGGATCTTTTAACCACCCATCCTCATTAATAACAAATATCGCTATCGACAAAATGTTTATTTCATCTTTCCAAACCAATTTTAATGTAACTAACTTATTTATAAATAATATCATATCTCGAACAGTTGCATTTGAATTTTCACGTTTAAATACATGGCACACACTTTCTTCATATGTAGACTCGGTTTTACCGAAAGCTTCTTCATAAAGCTCAAAGAATAACTTTTTGAAATCAGTGATGATGGGTGGTGTAACCCTATATATGATAGGAAATGTTTTATTAATAAAATACTTAGTCAGCATTTTTGTTTCTTTCTTATGTTCTTCTTCTATTGATTCTCCAAATGCACACGACAAGTGTTCTTCATCAAATGGAACTATCGCCCAAACATTGTCAAACCCGTCCTCGGAAAAAAATGTATGAATAGACGACCACAGCTGTTTAACTTTTTCCGCTGGCAATCTGTCCATATTGTCAAAAACAACTACTAATTTACGCCCCATTTTACCTTTAATTACGCTATCTGAAACATCTTGCATCCAACTTTTGAATTCTCTAACGGTTGGCTCTTCTTCGCTAATCGTCTCATAACAAATGTCATTTCTTATCTTATCGTTATAAATTGCCACTAAATAATCCCATTTTTTATCTCTTTTATTTGTTACAACGGCATATATCCAAACGATTGCTACTACTAATGGAGGTATTATCGTGACTAATGGTGATAACCAAAAATGATCACTTTGTAAAGTTACTCCCCATGACATAAAAAATGGCGAAGAAATCGTGGCTAAAAATAAAACTAACATAGGCACACTAAGCCTAGGATATGTCTCCGTTTGGGTTTCTATTTTTCTTGCAAGCAAATGTTTTAGCTTGTCTTTCCAAGAGACCTTTTCCGTATTTCCGCCATTGACTTTTATGGTAGTTTTATCTGTGAGTAATTTTTCCTTTATTAATTCGGATGTTAATAACTCCAAAAAAGATCGCCGTTGTAAGTCTTCTTGATGCCCCCAAGCGTCATATTCAAAAACATAGTAGTCATCCTGCAATAATTTTTTTAACTGTTTGATAATATTGGATTTGCCAGTGCCCCACCCACCCTCAAGTCCAATGATTTTAGGAATATTGTTTGAATATTCGCCACGATCTGTTGAACGAATATATTCTCCAATCGCATCGGTTATTCGTTTTTGCGATTGGCCTTCAAATTTATCAACACCACACGGTTTACTTTGAATAAAACGTGGATATTTCATTTTAATCCTCCTTTTATGGTATTTATTTCCGCATCTGTTAGCCCATATAAGCCGTAAACTAGTTTATCAATCTCATTATCCATAACATTTATCCGGTTTACAAATTCGCAACATTCTTTTTTGTATTCGGCAAAATACTCCTCCCATTCATCTTGTTGTTTGAGTGAAAGAGTAATCTTCTGTTTTTTCAGTTCGGCAATAAACTGTTTGAAATCTAATTCATAAAAAAAGTCTATGGCCCCAGTAATCGTTATATTGATAAAATTGTCTGACAGTCGTTTTAGAAAGCGTTGACGTTTGATTTGTAGTTCGGAATTAAGCGAAAGCATATTGTTGGCAAGGACAATAAACGGTTGTTGTTCAGATGATGTAATATCTTTAATAGGCAAAAGTCCTAGATGAAAGGCTTTTACTTGAGCCATGGCTTCACCTTTTTCGGGATTTATTGTCCAATAGTACCAATTTATAAGTTTGGAATTTAACAATACCAACACATATTTCAAATCAAGTGTTGAATTTTTCTTATTTAAAATAATATGCGTATTATCTCTCATAATAAATTCATTACCGATAACCGTTCCAATAATTGAATCGCTAGTTTGGCGAAAAATCAATTTCTCTTTTGCATCAAAAATTTCCTTATCGCGAGGCGCAGCCAGCCACTCGCCGTACTGAATCCAATAATCGTTATTCCAAAGCAATTTATATTTGTGAAAATAACTGCCGCCGATTAACGGTGAAAAGCTGTTATCTTTCTTTATTTCTGAGGTAAACGGTTTTTCTTTCATTGTAATATCAGTCTGAGCAGGTTTGCCTTTACCTTTTTCATACGGCTTAACACCATTTTTAATTACAAGCGGAGTATCTTTCACCAAAACTGACTGAGCCGTGATTTTCGCCTTTAAATCATAATCTTTTTGTGTAAGAAAAAGATTAATATAATCCTGTTCGGCTAATTTTTTCTGAGACACAAAATGTTCATCATTTACAAATAATTCATTCAAAAATCGAATATGAACGTCTGCCTTTACATTTGATTTCTTGATAATTAACGTATCGCAATCAACCGTCGCATCCTCAAACACCTTGTTAAGATGTTGTATCATTTGGTATATTTCAAATTCATCAAGTAATACCTTTCTGAATAATTTTGCATTGTCAATCAATTTCCACGTATTAGGGGTAATAAACCCTAAATATCCGTCTATTTTCAAGATTTTGTCTAATGAAAAAGCATAAAAAACAAAATAAGTATCATTAAGCGAGGAAGAAATTCCATAACGAGCGTACTTTTCAGATAAATAGGCAATGTGTGTTTTATCTATTTTAGCCCCCCACGGTGGATTCCCAATTACCACATCAAACCCACCATTTTCAAATACCAGTGGAAACTCCTTTTCCCAATCAAATGCTTTATCTCCAGCAACCTTAGAATCAGAAATCAAAGAATTCCCGCACTTGATATTGTCATTGAGCGAATTCAGTTTCCTATGCGGTTTGGCGGTACGTAGCCACAACGCGAGTTTAGCTATTTCAACACTTTCTTCATTTATATCAACGCCATAGAGGTTTTTTTCCAGAATATCATTTTCGATATTATCAAACAGTTGATACACGCCGTCATAAATTTTAGCGCGCATTTCATCAATGAGGCGGTGTTCGGCCATAAGAAAATCAAGAGCGGCATTCAAGAACGCGCCGCTTCCGCACGCCGGGTCGCAGATGGTAAGCGACAGTAGCCACTTACGGTAGTCTAAGAGTTTCTGTTCAAGGTTACGTTTTACGGTATTTGAGCGCTTTTTATCTGAAACGTATTCGGCTTCATCTATTCCTAGTGCCGTCTTTTTGTCGGCGCATATTTTTCCAAGCGTATTTTCCACAATGTAGACAGTAATGTAGCGTGGTGTGTAATAAACGCCGTCTTTCTTGCGTTTGCTTATAGTTAGGAGTTCGGCGTTTGCCGAGATTGCTTTGGCAACTTCTTCTATTTCGGTGAGTGAGTTTTCAAAAATGTGACCGAGTATGTTTACGTCCACTTCACTTGAAAAATCGTAGCGACTTATGGTTTGCAGGTGCAAGACAAGAGTTTCATCTGAGATGTTTACACTATCAAGTATCTCGTCCGTGGCAAACAGTCCGCCGTTGTAGGCAAAAACATCATGATTTTTTCCCTTAAATCCCGTATTCATGTAACCGAAGTATTTTTTGAAGCGGTCATAGAGCGGCTTATATTCATCTAATTCTTTGAGTTCCTCCCACTGCGCGATGATTTTAGCGATAGAGTTTGGTGGCAGAAGCCCGCAGTCTTCGGCAAATAGGATAAAAAGCAGGCGGTCTAAAAGTTTTTGCGATTTTTTGAACAGCGTCAATTTGTCATAATTGGGATTGTGTGCGGTTAGGTCGGCAAATAGGGCTTGTTTGAACAAGGCATATTCTTTATATAGCTGTTTGGTAACTAAATCTTCGCTCTGTGTTGATTCATTCTTCATTTGCTCTGGCAAATGGCGTTCAATGTTGTTGTAATCCAAGCAAAGCCACAATACGGCAAAATCATCTTGATTAAGTGTAAATAGATTGAATTCAATAAAATCGATTGCATTATTTATGTAGAAGCGTAGCTTTTCGAAATTTGAAATGATGACATACGATGCGTTACGGTGGTAGTTTTTGTAGCCAAAGGCTTGTGTCTCAACTTGCTTTAAGTCGGTAGTTTTGCCATCTTTCAGTTCAATAACGCCAATGACTTCACCGTTGACCAAGATAGCGGCATCGGCCTTTTTCGCCCCTTGTTCGTTTTTAAATTCAGTGATAAGGTTATGATTAGGTTCTGGGTAGAGCGTGTAACCTAGCATTTTCACAAACAATTCCCGCAAAAAACCTTCCTGAAACTGTTCTTCCTTACAGTTGCGGATATTTTCCTGAATATCGGTATTGTGGAAGTAGGCGGCATATAACTTGTAGGCGACCGAGACTTTGTCGTCTATCCCTTTTAGGTATTTACGGAGAATCGAATTTTGAAACAATCCCATGATAATAATCTTTCGTTTATAGTCAGTATATAAAGTGCCTAGTGCTTTTATATACGTTCAAACCATTTTTTATCAATATCAACTTTTTCAATATGGCTAATAGAAAGCCCTAGTTGTAATTCTTTAATTTTGGGACTTATATACATGGTATTTCCATATAAATACCGCTTTTCCTTAACCCCTCGCCCCAAAGGTGGCAAAAAAACGTTTATGCGACATCTGCCTGAACCATCCCTCAATACCATCCTACTCGACACAACAAGTATAAAATAATATATGGAATTTAGAATGTCAACCCCAAAATAAACTTTTTTACCGCCAAATCATCTCTGTAGACCCAATACCCCAAGGTAGCCTCGCCTACGTTTTAGGGTAGGTTTCAGAATCGGTTAGTGCTTAGTATGTTTCCGTATAACTGCCGATACCGTAATATAGCGTTTTTGGCAGGTTTCTATATGGTAGCCGCCAAAACACAGTTTTTACCTTGCCATCCGGCAACGGAGCAGTTTTGGGGGTTTTGGGCGGTTCAGCGACCTTGGTAGGCGGCAGGTTCAAGCTCTTCCTGGATGGCTTTCGGGATGTTGACCAAAGCAGTGGTCGGCTCCGGTGGCGACTAGGTGGCATGATAACGGGAGCTGGCCGTTTATCCGTATCACATATACTACGTTGATTTTAAACGAGTTACGCATAATTTATGTCATCATTAAACCCGAGCAACGGGGAATATGGACAAGGTCAGAAGGGTACTGCTTTGGACGAAAACGGTACACATATGTAATATTTCCAAAAACCCTTAGACAAGGCTCACTGTGGATGGCGGGGATGTCGTTACGTTAGAGCCTCCGTACTTAAATCGGCATCGGAGCGATGAAAATACTGTCAGTGCTCGGCTTCAGGTGCAACATACCTAATAAAATGATCCGAAAGACTGTTTAAAATATTAGACCGCCTCCGCCCTATCTAAGAGCCAATTAACGATATTAACCTGCTTTATTCCGTTTCGTTGCCCGGTTTCATAGTCTGCGGAGATCAATATTTTTTCATTATGATCCGGGATCTTGTCAAGCGCGGCGAGTTCGCGGGTCAGCGTTTCCGGGTTTTTTACGGATTGAGAGACTTGGATGTATTTCGTAACGCCGGAGTTGTCGCGGGCGACGAAATCAACCTCGCCGTTTCCGATCTTTCCTATCCATACTTGATTTTCGCGGCGAAGCAGTTCCAAATAAACAATGTTCTCCAATAGGTGTCCCCTGTCGCTCGAAAGTTCTTTGCCCAAAAGCGCGTTTCTTAGGCCGGTGTCTACGGCGTAGTATTTTTCTTGCGTAGCTAAATGCTGCTTGCCCTTTATATCGTAGCGTGACGCTCGATAAAATATATATGAATCGATGAGCGTGGAGATATATTTTGAGACGGACTTGTGATCTATATTTTTTCCGGAATTGGTTAGAACTTTCGCTATGTTTCTAGGCGACATCGGCGAGCCGACGCTGTCCGCCAAAAAGTCTACGATCTCTCGGTAAGATACATCCGAATGGATATTGTATCGCGGTTTGATGTCGTTCTCGTATATATTTCGGAAAATGCTTTGCAAGTATCTGAATGAATAACTTTCGCCTACATTTGCAAGTTTCACCGCTTCAGGAAAACCGCCGTAGTTTATGTAGTTTACGAATGCTCTGTCGGTATTTTCCGTGTCGCCGTTAAACTCCAAAAACTCCAAAAACGAGAACGGCAGGAGGTTTATCTCAAATACCCGTCCCGTCAAGAGCGTGGCGAGTTCGCTTGACAGCAGATAGGCGTTTGAGCCGGTTATGTACAAGTCGATTTTCGGATGGACGAACAGTCCTTCAAGCAGTTTTTCAAATTGCGGGACATTTTGGATTTCGTCTAAAAATATATAGTTCATTTTTTCGCTGTGGAGCGTTAGCGAGATAAAATCATAAACGTCTTTCCAGCCCTTTTCGGCTAAAAATCGGTACTCCGGCTCGTCAAAGTTTATTGACAGCGTCGGGGCGTCAGGGGATTTTGCGTTCAGCGCGTCGCGGTATTGCGTCAGGAGCGTGGACTTTCCTATACGCCTTGCTCCTGTGACGACCTTGATAAGGTTTTTGTCGCGCATATCTTCAAGCGTTTTCAAGTATCCGCGCCGTATAACGTGTTTTTCCGCCATAATATGCCGTTTTAACCTCATTTTTGATAGATTAATCCCTTAAAAATCCCCAAAACAACAGTTTTTATATTGTTTTGGGATTAAATTAAGCCATGTATTCCCCAAACAATCATCCATATAACACTTTGGGGAACGCAATTAGGCCCTTATTCCCCAAATATTGTAAGAGGCGGCAACGATATAATAATAATATATGCGCACTGAATTATGTCGAATTTTTTTCTGATTTTAACAAATGCCGCCCTCCCAGCAATCCAGCGTCTGATCGTTCAGCCTCTTCTTGATCTCTCTCCAGAACGGCATGTGCTTGTCCAAAAGAGCCGCGAAGGCCGCGTTGTGGTTTCTTACTTTTAGGTGGGCTAACTCGTGCAGGATGATGTATTCTAAGCACTCTATGGGTTTTTGGACGAGTTGGAGGTTCAGCCATATTTTACGCTTGGAAATGTTGCACGTTCCCCATTTGCTTGTCATGTGCTTTGTCTGCCACGAGTCGCACTTCAGGCCGGTCGCGGTTTCCCATTTGGGGAGGGTGCGGGTTATCTCCTCTTTCAGCTGTTCGCGGTACCATTCGCGGACGAAGTTTTCGCGTTGCGCTACGGTGCTGTTGGGGCGGGCTGTAAGCAAAGCCGAGTCGCCGGATAACGTCATGGAATATCTGTTGCCGCAATCGACTTGCAGGAAGTACTGTTTGCCCCAGAGGTAGAGCGTTTCTCCTGAGACGTACTCTCTTGGAGTTTGGCGGGGTTGCCGCGCGAATTTATCTATTTGTTTTTTTACCCAATCGATCTTCGAGCGGACGAAGCGTTCTATCGCGATATTGCTCATACGCATCGGCGCGGATACTGAGACTATGCCGTCGGGCGGTTTGACGTATAGGTGCATGTTTTTGATCTTTTTGCGGTCTATACGAACGTCTATTCCGTCTATAATCATTAATTATTGTTCTTTCAAGTTTAAAGTCAAAAAATACCGCTTACAAACTTAGGTTTCAGCGTCGCGTCGGCACCTTTTATCAATGTACCCCTATGCAGCTCTATGACCCTATAGTGATAGGGGGCTATCAGGTTCATGTCGTGGGTGGCCATTATTACCGTTGTGCCCCAGGAGTTTATCCTCTGCAACAGTTCGAAGATGTCTTTGGATACGGCCTGGTCTAAGTTGCCGGTCGGCTCGTCGGCTAAGAGCACCCAGGGTTCGTTGACTATCGCCCGCGCTATGGAGACGCGCTGCTGTTCGCCGCCGGAGAGCTGGTTGGGGAAATTCGAGCTTTTGTGGC
>Ga0268262_10006532_pt1 | contig 11153 bp, 10 predicted proteins | sample TergutNc150P3_FD_190354 | JGI IMG/M metagenome (GOLD analysis project Ga0268262, IMG submission 190354) | Nasutitermes corniger P3 segment gut microbial community from laboratory colony in Florida, USA - Nc150 P3 (SPAdes) (version 2) | ecosystem: Host-associated > Arthropoda: Insects >...
TCCTCGGCGGCTATAGGCGGCGGGAGACACCCGTTCCCTTCCCGAACACGGAAGTTAAGCCGCTTGCCGCCAATGGTACCTCACCGAAATGGTGCGGGAGAGTAGGTCGCCGCCGAGGTTTCTTTTTTATTATTTTTTTGGTCTTATAATGCAGGCGTGGCCAAATGGATTAAGGCATCTGGCTACGAACCAGAAGATTGCAGGTTCGAGTCCTGCCGTCTGCATTTTTGTATGTTACGTGTAGTATGGAAAATGTTTTATTAATATCTAACGAACCCGAAAGGTGGGACTCATTTGAAAAAGGTCTGCGCGGGTCTTATAGGTTTATAAACTCAAATCCAGCAGAAAAAATCATTTTTTCAAATATAGCAATAGTGGCTATTGACAAATTGGAATATATGGAGAAAATTCCAGCTATTGAGAAAAGAAAATTACCCATTGTGTTTTTTGACGATTCTGGCGATTTTTCAACTGAAATTAGTGCCAGAAAATTGGGCGTTGTGGATTTTTTCTCAAATCCCTTTAATCGGGAATTATTTTTGCTTCGTTTTAGAAGTGTAAGAGCAAATAATGAAAATATACGCTGGATGCAGATGATTAGGCGTGAAATGATTTATGTGCAAGACTGTATGGCAGAAATACTCGCTCAAACAGTGGAAAGCAGAGATAAAAATACAGGTGGGCATATACTTAGAACCGCTACATTTATAGGAATACTAGGAGAAGAATTTATAGAATGTGGCACCCTCACAAGGGAACAGGTGGACCTTATTGTTCGTGCCGCGCTTTTGCACGATGTTGGGAAAATAGGGGTTAGAGATTCAATTTTGCTAAAACCTGGCCCTTTAACAGATGAAGAGCGTTTGGAAATGATGAGCCACCCAGAAAAGGGGGCTAATTTGATAAAAACAATGCAAAAAAGGTTTGAAAGCCACACATATTTGCAATATGCTTACGACATAGCTTTGAATCATCACGAATATTTTGATGGCAAAGGCTACCCAAATGGCAAAAAAGGCGAAGAAATACCTTTCTGGGCAAGGCTTATGTCTGTGGTTGACGTTTACGATGCTTTGGTTTCCGATAGGGTTTATCGCAATGGGATGCCAAAGGATAAGGCTTTTGAAATCATTTTTAACGGTAGCGGCACCCAATTTGACCCTGTTATACTGAAAGCTTTTGATAACTGTAAAGATTTAATGATTTAATTCTCAGATTTTTGCTCCATTTTAAAAAAAAAATTATATATTTCCCATATAACTATATTTCTGTGAGGTTTGTGAATGAAGTTCTCAAAATTGACTGCATGCGGTGCTTTTGCGCTGTTTTTTGCTTTTTTAGTCTCCTGTGAAGAAAAAGAAGCTAAGACTGCCGAAGCTAAAACTTCTGGCTATCCACGTAGTGAAACCCTTTACTTGGCGGGTTCACAGTGGGGTGAGCCTAATACTTTCAATCCGCTGGTTGAACCGTGGCTGGTGGCTTGGCCCGCTAATGACCGTTTTAATTTGATGTACGAACCTTTAACTGCATATAATTCTCTAACCGGCTCAACAGAGCCTATACTAGGAACTCTAATTTCCTACGATGCCGAAAAAGTTGTGGTGGACATTCAGTCCGAAGCTAAATGGAGTGATGGAATGCCCGTTACATCCAAAGATGTCAAATTTATTTACGAGCTTGGCAAAAGATTCCCTCAGGCACCGACCGCTTATGTGGGTGAGTTTGTGAGCGAAATAAAGGTAGATACCATTGAAGGCAAAGAAAGAATGTCCTTTATTGTCAACAAAAAGGGTCGAGATAATCCACTTGCTATTTTAGATCAGTTGCAGGCTATTCGCATAGTTCCTTCTCACGTGTTTGAAAGGTATTTGTCGGAAAATAATGGGGATTTTGCCGCCGTTAAGAAAATTAAATGCGATGACAGGCCTATTGTTTCGGGTCCATATACCCTTGCCCAATATAACAATGAGCGTATAGTTTTGGTTCGCCGCGATGATTACTGGGGAAACAAGGTTCTGCACGATGGTGCGCTTCCAGTTCCAAAATACATAATTCATCCCATATTCAAGAATAACGATGCTTTTGCCATAAACCTGCAAAAAGGCGATTTAGATGCTTCTATGAACTACATTCCCCGCGTGAACGAGAAAAAGAAAGATGCTGTAAATACTTGGTATGATGCTCCTCCTTATTTTGTTCCGGGTTCAATGCACTTCTTGTTTTTGAACAATACCAAAGCTCCGCTGAGCGATAAAAAATTCCGCCGTGCAATGGCAGCTGCCATAGATTACGATGCAATTATCCGCCTTGCACTTTCTAACTATGCACCAAAAATGAAACCTGGTTTAATAATGTCTGAGGGTTTGGAAAAGAAATTTTACAACGAAGAAGAAGTGAATAAACACAGCGTTCCGCTTGGCGACAAAGAATATGCCAAAAAACTGCTTGCAGAAGCGGGTTACAAGGCTGGATTTGACGACAAAGGCAATTTGAAATACTCACTAGGTCCAAAAGGCGATACTCTGCCAACTCTGTTGATAAAGGCTCCAGCTGGATGGTCTGATTGGGAAGCTATTGTGAATTTGGTGGTTAAGCATTTGCGCTCAGTTGGCATTGATGTTCGCGAAGGTTTTGTCGATGGTAGCCAGTATTGGCCTGCTTTGCCCTCTGGCGAATTTGATATTATTATGAGAAAGCCTCCAGTGGCGGTTACCGCTTCTCTTCCGTGGAATCGCTTTAATTCTGTTATGTCTGCGCGCAACTGGGTTGCCGTGGGTGAAGGCAGCATGAACGAAAACGAAGGTCGCTACAAAAACAAAAGAGCAGATGAACTGTTAGACAAAATACCTTTGCTTTTGGAAAATGAAGAAGCTTTAAAAGCTGCTTACATTGAGCTTAACAATATATTCTTGGACGATCAACCGGTTATACCTGTTTGCCATTTGCCAGAAGAATATTACCAGTTTAGCGAAAAGCGTTGGATGGGTTGGCCTACAGAAAAGAATCCATTTGCTCCTCCACAACTCCCTTGGGTTGGAAGCGGCATAAACACTCTTTGGAGACTTAAGCAGGTTAAATAGCTTGCTTTTTTCTAAGTTAGGAACAACATGCTTAAAAAGTATCCCACAGTCCGTTATGTTTTGCAAAGAGCGATTTGGTATTTCCTCACATTCTTGGTTGCTCTTTCGCTGAACTTTTTTTTGCCGCGACTCGGCTCGGACCCTGTGGATATAATGATGGCTCAATCATCGTTTAGCAGCCCTGAAATTCGCAAACAAACAGAAGAGAATCTTCGCAAAGATTTTGGTTTGATTGTTGTTGACAAACAGGGCAACATACAACGAGACGAAAAAGGAAACGCTATTAAAGCATCTAAAATTTCACAACTTGTAAATTATATAGGTCAAGTATTTCATGGGGATTTGGGAACATCTTTTAAAAATCAAAAACCTGTATCTCAAATAATTTGGCAGGCATTGCCCTGGACCATTGCCTTGCAACTGCCAACTATTTTATTAGGCTGGATATTTGGAAATGGCTTGGGTGCTCTGGCAGCTTATAGGCGAGGCGTTTTTGACAAGGTAATATTCCCGCTTGCTCTTTTGATAAGCTCGGTTCCTTTCTTTGTGTTTGGAATGGTGCTCGTTTATTTCTTTGGAATTGTATGGTCAATTTTTCCTGCCGTTGGTGCTTATTCTCTTGAGTTAACGCCTAGTTTTTCTATTGATTTTATTCTATCCATTGCATATCATTATATTTTGCCCTTCTTCTCTATTTTCCTTATTCTTGCTGGTGGTCAGGCAATTGGTATGCGTTCAATGGGAATTTATGAACTTGGCACAGATTATATTAAATATGCAAAATGGCTCGGCTTAAAAGAAACCAGGGTACTTGCTTATTTATTCCGCAATGCAATGCTTCCGCAGTTAACAGGTCTAGCTCTTTCCATTGGTCAAATGGTTGGTGGTGCTTTGATAACAGAGATGATTTTCTCTTATCCAGGGCTTGGAATGGCAATGCTCACAGCAATACAAACAAACGATTACCCCGTTATACAAGGGGTTACTTTACTAATTACAAGTTGTGTTTTGCTTGCTAATTTCACGGTTGATATTTTAATTGCTCTGCTAGACCCTCGTGTAAAACAAAGTTTATCTATGGATGCCAAATAAGGAGATGCAGCATGTTTAAACTTCTTAAAAATTTGATAAAAGAACCGATGTTTGTTATAGGTTCCGTTCTTTTTTTGACTACCATACTTGCAGGTTTGTTTGGTCCTTTTTTCTATGTGGCTGCTCCAGAGGGAATGTCTTACGAAGCACCTTCTGAACAATACTGGCTTGGAACAGATAACCTTGGGCAAGACTATGTGGCTCTGCTTTTGAAGGGTTTGCAAAACAGCCTTTATGTAGGTTTTATGGCTGGTGTAATAGCCACCACCGTTGGAACGCTCATTGGGCTTTTTGGTGGTTTTAAGGGCGGCATCGTTGACGATATTTTAAATATGTTCACAAATTTATTCATAGTTATACCTTCTTTTGTTGTTTTAGTTTTGGTCAGTGCTTCTTGGCCAGAGGGTCGTTCTTTAACGCTCATCGCTGTACTAATAGGTTTAACAACTTGGCCCTGGACAGCCCGTTCCGTGCGCGCGCAAGCCGCAAGCTTAAGGGGGAGAGACCATATTTCTCTTGCTCGCATAAATGGTGCCACTAATTTGGAAATAATATTCAAACATATTTTGCCATACCTTGCCTCTTATGTATTTATGGTGTTCATTATGCAGGTGGCAAGCGGCATATTGTCAGAAAGCGCAATTAGCATGATAGGCCTTGGACCTATTGGTGAAGGCTCAACATCTCTTGGCGTTATACTTAATACTGCAAAGAATAATTCTGCCATAACTTACGGATATTGGTGGGGCATTTTTCCTTCTGCAATTGTGATTACGGTTATAGTTTTTGCCCTTTATTTACTCAATAATTCTATGGAAGGTGTTTTTAATCCTCGGTTGAGGAAATAGGCGGTTTAAAATGAGTCATATACTGGAAGTTAAAGATTTAACATTGCATTATTTAACCCGCTTTGGGCAAAAGATACATGCCGTTACCGATGTATCTTTTACGATGAAGCAAGGTGAAATTTTAGGCATTGCCGGAGAATCCGGTTGTGGAAAATCCACTTTGGTAAACGGCTTAATGGGTTTATTTATTCCACCTCTTTACCCCACGGGCGGTGATGTTTTGGTTAATGGCGAATCACTTATGAACCGCACGCCAAAAGACATTCGGGTTAATGTTCTTTCTCAAAAAGTTTCAATGATTCCCCAAGGTGCTTTTAATGCTCTTAACCCAACACGCAAAATAAAAGATATTGCAGCCGATGTTATGGCCGCTCATAGCGAAAACAAAAGCGGCAACAAGAACGAAATTTATGAACGTTTGCGTGAGCGTTTTGATTTGTTTGGAATGGAAACAGAACGTATTTTAAATTCTTTTCCAATTCAGCTAACAGCAGGGGAGAGGCAGCGTTCTGTTATTGGAATTTCCACTTTGCTAAATCCAAAGGTTGTTATTGCCGATGAACCAACTTCTGCTTTAGATGTTACCACTCAAAAAGTTGTTATTAAAATGATATTTGATTTGTTGGAGAAAAATATTTTCTCCACAATGATATTCATAACTCACGAGCTTCCCTTGCTTCGCCACGTTGCGCATAATATAGCCATTATGTATGCTGGGGAGTTTGTCGAATATGGCACAGCTGTTCAAGTGGTGCACGATCCTCGCCACCCTTACACAAAGGCTTTAATGGGGGCTATGCTAAGTGCAGACGCAAATCAAAAAAACAAAAAACCCACTACAATAGAAGGCGCACCTCCAAGCCTGGCAAAAAAAATAGAAGGTTGCCGTTTTGCAGAGCGTTGTCCAAGCGCAAGGCCAGAATGTAGGAACAAAAATCAAAATCTGCGCATGGTAGGTGAACGTTTAGTGAGGTGCGATTATGCGGAGTAATATTGTATTTTCTGCAAAGAATATCAGTAAGTATTTTGGGCACGGCAAAAAAATTGTTTGCGCAGTCGATGATATTTCTTTTGATATTGCAGATGGTGAAATTGTTTCCATAGTTGGTGGTTCGGGGTGCGGAAAAAGCGTTCTTGCAAAGATAATGCTTGGGCTTTATGCTCCAGACAGAGGTACTTTTTTATACAAGGGCAAACCAATTACAGATACCCGCGACCATTGGAATGAAGTGCAGAGCGTTTTCCAAGATCCCTTTAGTTGCTTTAACCAGTTCTTTTCAATTCGCGCACAACTCAAAGATGCTTTTGGCATACTCAAAAACAAACCATCAAAACAAGAGATAGAGCAGAGGGTAGATGAAGCTCTGCTTGCTGTGAATGTTAAACCCTCAGATATTGAAGGGAAATATCCTTTTGAATTAAGCGGAGGCCAAATGCAGAGGATGCTTTTGGCTCGCATATTTGCCCTTAAACCAAAGGTGCTTATTGCAGATGAGCCTACATCTATGGTTGATGCCTGCGTTAGGGCAAATATTTTGGATTATCTTATGAAGCTCAAAGAAAGCCTAGGAATGACCATTGTGTTTGTTACCCACGATATAGGGCTTGCCTATTATGTGAGCGACCGTATTTTTATAATGCACGAATCTAAGATAGTAGAGGCTGGAAAGCCAGAGGAAGTGACCCAGCACCCAAAGAGTGCGCATACAATTCGCTTGCTAGAGGATATTCCAGACATAAATAGAGAGTGGATAAAGAGATAAATTTACTATATTACCTTAAATTGGAGAAGGTTTTATGAATGCAAATTTGGCTAAACTTAAAGCAGACGGTAAAAAATATCGTTTAGTTACAAGGTCGGATTTTGACGGGCTTGTGTGCGGAATGCTTTTAACGGAACTTGACCTTGTTGACGACATTAAATTTGTTCATCCCAAAGATATGCAAGACGGTTTGGTTGAGCTTACGGAACGGGATATAAGCACGAATTTGCCTTACCAGCCATCTTGTGCTTTTGTTTTTGATCATCACGAAAGTGAGATTTTGAGGAATTCTGAGGTTAACGCAGAAACTTATATAGTAGATCCTCATGCACCCTCTGCTTCGCGGGTTGTTTACGACTGGCTTGGCGGAATAGAGACCTTTCCACGCATAGATGTGGGAATGATGAGTGCTGTTGATAAAGCAGATAGCGCGCAGTTCACGCGAGAGGATATTTTGGAACCCAAAGATTGGGAGTTACTCAGTTTTTTAATGGATAGCCGCACAGGGCTTGGGCGTTTCAGAGAATTCCGCATCAGCAATTATCAGCTTATGATGGAATTAATCTCTTATTGCAAAAGCCACACGATAAGCGAAATTTTGAAGCATCCAGATGTGGATGAGAGAATACAAATTTACCGTGCTCACGAAAAACAGTTCAGAGAGCAAGTTTTGCGTTGCACAAAGGTACACAAGAATCTTGGCATTTTAGATTTAAGAAACGAGGAAACTATCTGGGCTGGAAATCGTTTTATGATTTATGCCTTATTTCCAGAAATCAACATAAGTATTCACGTTCTGTGGGGACTTAGGATGCAGAATACGGTTTTTGCAACAGGAAAATCTATTTTTGACCGTTCTTCTAAAACCGATATTGGAGTGCTTATGCTTAAATATGGCGGTGGCGGGCACGCTGCTGCTGGAACTTGCCAAGTGCCAAACGACCAAGCTGCCAAAGTGTTGTCTGAGCTTATAGAAATCATAAATTCAGATGGATAATATAAAGGTGTGGCAATATGGGCGACACTGAACGTGTTGAACAGGAAGATGGGGTTGTTGCGTACGAGGAGTTTTTATTTCCTAAAGAATATTTTTTGCAAAGAATAAAAGAAGAAATATATCGTTGTAATCGCAGAAATAAATGTTTTTTATGGATTGAAGCTCCTCTGAAAGATTTTAATGATGCTTGGAGAATATCTTTGCAAACTATACTTTCAGAAGAATATATGGGCATTATAGGGCAGGGCAAGGGTTGTATATGGTGTTTGTATGTCAATAAAGATTTATCGTTTTTGGAGAGCATAAAAGATAGCATAAAAGAACACATAAAAGAAGCCGGACTTTTGGAGTATGTTCCGAATTTAAATTTCAATGCGTATTTTTACAGCGGCAAATCTCAGTCTTTTGTTCAAGAAGAAAACAGATTTATAAAGAAATGGAATAACGAAGAGATTTTTTTTAAGATAAAGCGTTTTTCTATTGAAAACGTGAAAGAAAAAACTTTTCACGGGCTTTATATAAGGGTTTTGAAAAGGTCTATAGATATCGTTGGTAGTTTATTTGGCATAGTGATATTTTTCTTAATTATGCTTGTGTGTGCTATTGTGGTGAAACGCGCTCTGCTCAAATGGGCTTCTGAGCAGAAAAAACTCGGCAATCCCATAGAAGATTCTTCAATTATATTCAAGCAAACAAGAGTTGGGCGCAATGGCAAATTATTTAAATGCTATAAATTCAGAACTATGTACCCAGGTGCAGACAAGGAAAAGGAAAAACTCAGAAAACAGCAAGAAACCGAGAATAACGGGGTAAACAGAGGGCCTACGTTTAAAATGGAAGATGATCCCAGAATATTGAAACACGGTGGGGCATTTTTGCGGCGGCATAGTTTGGATGAATTGCCGCAGTTTTTCAATGTGCTAAAAGGCGATATGAGCCTTGTTGGGCCAAGGCCACCAACTACAGATGAAATAAAAAAATATGAGGCTTGGCACTATATAAGGCTTTCTGTTAAACCAGGGCTTACTTGTTTTTGGCAAACCAGCGGCCGCAATAACATTAATTTTGACGAATGGATGCGGCTTGATAATAAATACATACGCGACCGCAGTACTTTGGTGGATTTGAATTTGAAATTGAAAACTCTTGAAGTGATGTTGAGTGGAAAGGGGGCTAGTTAAAGTTGAAAGAAATTGCTGAGAAAGTTATATCTTTGAATAATTTTGAGTATCCTGAAACTTTGGCTATGCGTATTGAAAATATGGCAGAAGATATGCACAAAAAAGGCTGGTTTTTCACACATTCTTCCGCAGACGAGCTGATGGAAAACATAGTGCTGTTTTTTGAAAGGGATTATTCAACAGGGGGGTAAAATTGTCTGAACCCCGATGCCCCCGATTCACAGGATTTTCCCGATTTTACATTTACGATCAAACATTTTATATATTCATCAAATGAACAATATATTTGCCCCTATATATACAAAGCTCGCACTAATTGCAGCTATTGGGTTTGCCTTCTCTTGCTCTTCGGGTGATGAGCCGAATCCCACTGCGAATGAAGCAACGAAGTATTGCGTTTATAAAGACACGCGGAAGTGCTATTCCACATCTCAATTGAACTGCCCTGCGGGTGGCGAAATGAGCGATTTTTGCCCTTATGATGGCTCTAGCGTGGCAAGTAGCAGCCCTTCTGTTGTGCCAAGTTCAAGTTCTGCAATTCCTTTGTCTTCTTCAAGCGTAAAGCCGAGCAGTAATTCCAACATCATTTTCGGCACGTTCACGGATAGCCGCGATAACAGGTCTTACAAGTATGTAACGATAGGTGAGCAATATTGGATGGCTGAAAACCTTAACTACAATGCTACTGGCAGCAGATGTTATGGTGAGGGCGGTTTAGTGCTTGGCAAAGATACCATAGCATTTTCAGATGTTAAAACATTATCAAACGCAGAAATACAGGACAACTGCGCCAAATATGGCAGATTGTACGACTGGGCAACGGCAATGGGCATAGATGCGAAATACAACAGCAGTAGTTACAATCCATCTGCGGGTACGAAATACCAAGGCGTATGCCCCAATGGTTGGCATATTCCAAACGCAAATGAATGGCAAACGCTGAGAAATTATGCGGTAGATGGAGCAAAATTAAGGGCGCAAAGCGGCTGGAATGAATTCAACGGCACGGATAATTTTGGTTTTGCTGCCCTGCCGGGCGGCTACGGCAATTCCAGTAGCATTTTCGCCTATGCTGGTTCCTACGGCAGTTGGTGGAGTTCCTATGAGGAAAATGCTAAATCTGCATATAATAGATACATATATTACGGTTACAATGATATCTACGGGCAAGGTTACGATAAGAGCTATTTGTTCAGTGTCCGTTGCCTTCGTGATAATTCTGTTTCCATAACCCAAAGCTCGTCCAGCGTTATGCTGAGTAGTTCCTCTGTTAGTAGTTCTTCTGTTGCGCCGAGTTCGTCTAGCTCAAAGCCAAGCAGCAGTTCTTCCATTCCTTCTTCCTCTTCCATAGTCTCAAAACTTATAGACGATTTTCAAAATGGAAGTAACCTCTCCAATTTAGGTAGCAACATTTATTGGTACGTATACACGGATATAGATGCAGGAGCAGGACTATCATCAACTGTGAACAATTCTAAGGATGATTCTGGCAATTACAATCCTCTTAGTAAAGAGGGAGATAACTATTTTGTGGGAGTAACAGGCTATAATCTTAGAGGAGATGTCAAAGCTAAACAACCGCCGTTTGTAGGAATAGGTTTAGATAATAAGAATAAAACAAATTTACCTGTTTCTGGTTGCACGGGCGGTTTTGAATATGACTACAAAGGTGCAAAACATTACTTTAGGACGCTATTAAGTACGGTTAGCGATTACGACTTTCATTTCAAAACAATTGAAGCATCCAACACTTGGAAAAAGGTAACTGTATCGCTAAGAGATTTAGAACAAGAGGGTTGGGGAACTAGAGTTAATTTTGATGCGAGCAAAATTATAATATTTGAATGGCATATTAGAGGCGACATTTCTGCAAACACAGGTAACCTGTCAATAGATAATTTCACTTGTCTTGGTAACTTTTAGATCTATCGCGCAGCAAAATCATTTCACATTTAGGGCGTAATCATACGCCCCTACGAGCGTATCATTATGTTATTTTACGTATCGGGTTGAAATCTGGTAAATCCTTTAATCGGGAGAATCGGGGTTCAGACAAAATTACCCCACAAACTCGTTGTAAATAGACACTATTGCTTTTTCAAAATCTTTTTCGTTAACGCCAACAATGATGTTTATTTCCGATGAGCCTTGGTCTATTATGCGCACATTTATTTTCTCTTTTGCAAGCGCAC
>Ga0268262_10006533_pt1 | contig 11150 bp, 11 predicted proteins | sample TergutNc150P3_FD_190354 | JGI IMG/M metagenome (GOLD analysis project Ga0268262, IMG submission 190354) | Nasutitermes corniger P3 segment gut microbial community from laboratory colony in Florida, USA - Nc150 P3 (SPAdes) (version 2) | ecosystem: Host-associated > Arthropoda: Insects >...
GTGCAGTTTGGATATGCCGCTCTCGCTGTTGGAAGAGGTGGGGGCGAAGTACAGCGATTCGGAGGGGATGGCGGACAACACGGTGACGGCGCTCGGCGTGGAGGTCGGGGTGATGACTAAGCACTCTCCTGAGGAGACGCACTTCAGTCTGCGGTCTAAGGGGTCGGTGGACGTCGGGAAGCTGGCCAAAAGCATATCAGGCGGAGGCGGGCACAGCTGCGCGGCGGGGTGCACGATAAAGAAGCCGTACGATGAGGCTATGGCGGAGATGCTTGGTATATTGGAAAAGGTTCTGTAGGCGTTATCTTGGACGGGTTTATATGCGTGGACAAACCGACCGGCCCGTCGTCGTTCTCGGCGGCGCGGGCGGTATGCAAGGCTCTGGGCGTTTCCAAAGGCGGTCACGCCGGGACGCTCGACCCTATGGCCTCCGGTCTTCTCGTGGTAGCGCTCGGGCGGTGCACGCGGCTTCTTGAGTACCTGTCGCTTGAGCCTAAAGAGTATGAATTTACAGTGACGTTCGGCGCCGCTACCGACACGTTTGACGCGGAGGGCGGAATAACGGCGCGCAGCGGTGTTATCCCGACGCGAGAGCGGTTGGTCGAGGCGATGAAAGGTTTTTCCGGAGAGATAGCGCAAACGCCGCCGCAGTATTCGGCGGTGAAGATCGGCGGGGTGCCGGCCTACAAGATGGCGCGTGGCGGGGTGTCCGTGGACATCAAGCCGCGGATCGTCAGCATATATTCCTTGAAGATGCGCGGTTACGACGCCGATGGAAAGCGGGCGGACTTTGCCGTCAGCTGTTCGGGCGGCACATACGTCAGGACGCTGGCCGTGGACATCACCAAGGCGGCGGACGCGGGGGCGGAGGGTCATGTAAGCAGGCTGAGGCGGACGAGGGCGGGGCGTTTCGACTTGTCGAACGCGGTGAAATTTGATGAATTATCCAATGCCGGAAATTATTTTATTAACGCGTCAGACGCCGTTGATCGGGATAGAAGGATCACTATTAACGATGAACAAAAGGCAAATATATCAAAGGGCAGGGAGATAGTAATCGACGGGTTCGGCTCCGCTCACCCGCCGGAGGAATCTGGCGATATATTGATAGCCTTTGATGAATTTGAAACGCTGGCAGCGGTATTGAAAAGGGTAGACGGGGATCGTTATCATCCGGATAAAGTATTTGTGTAATGAAAATCATAACTGAAAATGACGCTCCGTTGCCGCCCGGCCGAAAAACAGTGGTGACCGTCGGCAACTTCGACGGCGTTCACCGCGGCCACGCCCGGTTGATCGCCCGTGCGGTCGGCCTCGCCCGCGAGTCCGGCGCGGCGGCGGCGGCGGTGGCCTTCGATCCGCACACGCGCAAGGTGGTCTATCCGGAGTTATCGACTATGCTCCTGACGACCATCCCGGAGAGGGCCGCCCTGATGGCCGAAATGGGGGTGGATTACCTGTTTTTGGCGCGTTTTGACGAAAAATTCAGGGAAATGGGGCAGGACGAGTTCATCGAAAAGGTTCTCGCCGGCAGGTTGCGGGCGGCGGTTTGGGTCATGGGCGAGGGGCAGCACGTCGGGCGCGATATGGAGGGCGGAAAGAAAAATTTACACTTTGCGTGCGGCAAATACCATATTAATACTTTTAGCGAGCCGCCGGAGATGAGCGGCGGGGCTATGATCTCCTCCACGCGGATACGCGGGCTGGTGGGAGAAGGCCGCTTGAGGGAGGCGCGGGAGATGCTGGGACGCCCGTACCTTATAGCGGCGCAACGGGTTAGAGGCCTGCAGGTGGCCACGACCCGGCTGGATTGCCCGACGCTGAACTTTAAGATGCCCGAAGCGGGCAAAGTTTTGCCTCCGGCCGGGGTGTACGCGGCGGAGATTGAAATCGGTGACAAAAAGCGGCTATCCGGCGCTTTATATTTCGGAGACTGCCCGACATACGAGGGGCGGGAGACGCACTTTGAGTTCCACGCGCTCGACTTTGACCGAAGCGGCGTCGCCGAGCCGGCGGTCGGCGAGAGCGTGAATCTGTGGCTGTACGAGTATATAAGGCCCGGCGTAGCGTTTCCGAACGAGGACGCTTTGAAGACGCAGATAGCGGCGGACGTTGATAGAATAAGAAGTATATTTGCGGATATCAATTAGCATTAACGAACCAAAAAAATATTTTCAAGAGGAGACGTTGTAATGGCATTGACGAAAGAGAGAAAGGCGGAGTTAACCAAGACGTTTGGGAAAGACGGGAATGACACCGGCAACACAGACGTGCAGGTGGCGCTTCTCACCGACCGAATCAACTACCTCACGGAGCACGTGAAGAGCAACCCCAAGGATCACCACACGCGCTACGGGCTTTTAAAGTTAGTCGGGCAGCGCCGGTCCCTGTTAAACTACCTGAGCCGTACGGACATCGGACGGTATAGGGAGTTGATCAAAAAGTTAAACATACGTAAGTAAAATCAAGGGCGGACTTTAAAGAGTCCGTCCCGTTTTTTTTGACTTTGCCTTTAGAAGATACCTTCAAAAGAATCTTCAAAAGAGTAAATATTATGTTCATTCCAAAGAAAACAATAAAATAATAAAAATAAAAACAGGAGAAGACTGTGATGGGTTACACGACGGTTGACGCGGAAGTATCCGGCCTCAAAGTATCTATTGAGACCGGCAGGATGGCGAAGCAGGCGAACGGTTCGGCGATAGTGCGCCTAGGGGACTCTATGGTCCTCGTGACGGCGTGTTGCGCGCAGTCGGAGTCAGACTCCGATTTTTTCCCGCTTTCGGTAGAGTACATTGAGAAGACATACTCGGCGGGGAAGATCCCCGGCGGGTACATCAAGCGCGAGGGGCGCCCCAGCGAGAAAGAGATTCTGTCGGCACGGATAGTCGACCGCCCGATACGCCCGCTCTTTCCTGACGGCTACCGTCGTGAGGTGCAGATCGTCTGCACCGTGATCTCCGCCGACGAGAAGTACGACGCGGACGTGCTGGCCGTGACGGCGGCTTCCACGGCGCTGTGCCTCTCGGATATGCCGTTTCAAGAACCGGTCGCCGCGGTGCGCGTGGGTATGGCCGACGGCAAACTCAAGGTCTTCCCCACCTACGCGGAGACGGAGAGCGGCGAACTCGACATGATCGTGGCCGGCACGGCTGATTCGATCATGATGGTCGAGGGCGGCGCGATGGAACTCTCCGAAGACGTGCTGCTGGACGCGATTCTCTTGGCGCACGCCGAGATAAAGAAACTGACGGCTATACAAAAGGATCTCGTGTCCAAATGCGGCAAGCAGGCCGCGCCGTACACTTCCCCTGCGGTGAACGAAGAACTCGTGAACGCCGTAAAGGAAATAGTAAGTTCGCGGCTGCACGACGCGAGTTTCATGGGCGTCAAACCGGAACGCTACGCGGCGGTGGCCGCGCTGCGCGACGAGGCGGTAACCGCGCTCGCCGAACGCTTCCCCGACTCCAAGAAAGCGATCTCAGAAATCTTCACAGAAATCGAGCGCGAAGACATCCGCCAGTCGATCCTGAACAACAGCGTCCGCATCGGCGGCCGCGGGCTGGATGAGATACGCCAGATCACCTGCGAACTAGACGTGCTGCCCCGCGCCCACGGCTCGGCGCTCTTCACGCGCGGCGAAACGCAGTCTCTCGCCGCCACCACGCTCGGGACGAAACTCGACATCCAGCACATCGACAACATTCAGGGCAACTACGACAAATCGTATATGCTCCACTACAACTTCCCGCCCTACTCGGTGAACGAGGTCAAGCGTATGACGTCGGTGAGCAGACGCGAAATCGGCCACGGCCATCTTGCCGAGCGTTCCATAGCCCCCGTGCTGCCCAATGAGAAAAGTTTCCCGTACACGATCCGCGTGGTCTCCGAGATACTCGAGTCCAACGGCAGTTCGTCGATGGCCTCTGTCTGCTGCTCCTCGCTCTCGCTGATGTCCGCCGGCGTGCCGCTCAAAACGCACGTGGCCGGCGTGGCGATGGGCCTGATCAAAGAGGGCGACCGCGTGGCGATCCTGACCGACATCCTCGGCACCGAAGATCACGTGGGCGACATGGACTTCAAAGTGGCCGGCACGCGCGACGGCGTGACCGCGATCCAGATGGACATAAAACTCGCCGGTATCACCGCCGATATCATGAAAGAGGCGCTCGCGAAAGCCAAAGTCGCCCGCTTCAAGATACTCGACATCATGACGGAAGCGCTGCCGTCAGCCCGCAAAGAGATGTCCGCCTTCGCGCCGCGCATAACCACAATCACTATCGGCAAGGACAAGATCCGCGAAGTCATCGGCACCGGCGGCAAGGTGATCCGCGACATCCAAGACACCACCGGCGCGACTATCTTCATAGACGACGACGGCACCGTGCAGATCGCCGCCTCCAACAGGGAGTCAAGGGACGCCGCGCTGCAACGCATCAAAGGCATAGTCGCGGAACCGGAACTCAACGCGATCTACGAGGGCACGGTCAAGACAATCGTGGAGTTCGGCGCGTTCGTGGAGTACCTGCCCGGCAAAGACGGCCTGCTGCACATTTCTGAACTTGAGCACAGCAGGGTCAACAAGGTCGAAGACGTGCTGCAGCTCGGGGATAAGGTGAAGGTCAAACTGATCGGGTTTGACAGGATGGGGAAGGTTAAACTCAGCAGGAAAGCACTTTTGGAATAGACCTTTTTATTGATACGTATTGATACGGATTAATCCGTATTGATACGTATCAATGCAATACATAATTAACTCGTATCGATACTTTTATGACACCGACAAAAATCTCCGTAACCCGTCTTCCCAACGCCGCAGGCCTGCCCTTACCGGTTCGTATGACCTCCGGGTCCAGCGGATGCGATGTTTGCGCCGCCGTGGACAGCGAGGTCGTGATTTATTCGGGATGCCGCGTGCTGATACCCACAGGCTTGAAATTCTGTATCCCCGAAGGCTTTGAAGTGCAAGTACGCCCAAGGAGCGGTCTGGCTCTGAAGAACGGTGTGACCGTCCTGAACGCCCCTGGGACAATCGACGCGGATTACAGGGGAGAGGTGCAGATCATCCTGATCAACCACGGCGACCAGCCCTTCACGGTGAAACGCGGCGACAGAATAGCGCAGTTAGTCCCGGCGGCGGCGGCCGTCGATGCCGTATTCATTGAAGACGAAGTATCGGACGACACGTCGCGCGGCGCGGGCGGGTTCGGACACACGGGGTGATGTCCCCTACGTCCTGTACTCCGCGTTGATCTTGACATAGTCGTAACTGAAGTCGCAGGTATGCGCCGTGGCCTCTTTGCTTCCTACGCCTAAATCGATGTCGATCACCACGACTTTCTTCTTCATCAGCGTATGCGCCTTCTTCTCGTCGAACTTGACGGGTTGCAGGTTTCTGAAGACCTCTATGCCGCAGAGTTTTATGGACATCTTGGTCTCGGAGAACTTCGCGCCGGAGTAGCCCACGGCGCAGGCTATGCGTCCCCAGTTGGGGTCGTTTCCGAACAGGGCGCACTTGGTCAGGTTGGATGTGGCCACGGCTTTGGCGGCGGCTTTGGCTTCGGCTTCGTTCCTCGCGCCGGTCACGTTGATCTCCACGCGCTTGGTGGCTCCCTCGCCGTCGGCGGCTATCTGCTTGCAGAGGTCGTTGCAGACGGCGAACAGGCCCTCCTCGAAGGCGTTTTGCAGGCCCTTGTCGGCCGTCACGCCGCCTTTGATCTCCACGCCGCTCGCTCCGTTGGCCATGACCAACACCATGTCGTTGGTGGAGGTGTCGCCGTCCACCGTCAGGTTGTTAAAGGTCTTGTCGATGACACGCTTGAGGATGCCGTTTAGGACGGCGGGGGTGACGGCGGCGTCGGTGGTGATGAAGCACAGCATCGTGGCCATGTTGGGGTGGATCATGCCGGAACCTTTTACGGTGCCGCCTATGGTGAAAGATTGCTTCCCGCAGGCGACCTTGACGGCGGACTCTTTTTTGGCCAGATCCGTGGTCATGATGGCCCCGGAGAAGGCGCTGCCGCCGATGGGGGAGAGGGTTTTTATCAGGTTCGGCATGGCGGCGGCGATCTTGTCCATGGGCAGGAACTTGCCTATAACGCCGGTGGAGGCGGTGAGGACGCTCTTCGGCGTTACGCCGAGGGCTTTCGCGGCCATCGCCGCCGTTGCCTCGGTGTCTTTGACGCCCTGCTTGCCGGTGCATGCGTTGGCGCAGCCGGAGTTGCAGAGTATGGCGCGGATGCCGCTAGCCGGGAGGATGTTCTCGCAGCGCGTGACGCTCGACGCTCGTATGGCGTTTCTGGTGAACGTCCCGGCGGCGGAGGCCGGGCGGTCGCTCGTCACGACGGCGAGGTCGGGCTTCTTAGACGCCTTGATCCCGGCCTTTACGCCCGCCGCCCTGAAACCCTGCGCCGCCGTCACGCCGCCCTTGACGGCGGTGATCGCCGCGTTGACCGCTCTCGGCGCGCGCGCCTGCTTAATCCGCGTAACCAGCGCCGATTTTACCCTTGCCGCACTCTTTTTAATCTGCACGATCCGTTCCTTTGTTATGTTTTCCGCGTAGACGGAGACCCGTCGATCAGTGCTATAATATAATATTTCGCCGCCGTCAGACCGCAAATATTGCGCGTATTGCGCCCCCGCCGAAAAAAAATTAAAAAAATTAAAAAAAGTATTGACAACGCGCTTGAAATTCACTATTATTCATCAATGTGTTTTAATTTCTTGGAAAGGAGAGGGTAGGTAGATGATTATCGACGAGCAATTTGACGCCGACGAAATTCTGCGCGACGTGGACGAGCAGTACCTCGACGAGGACGAGGCCGACGAGGAGATGCGGGAGCTCAATTTCGGCACGCTGCACGACGCGAACGCCAACTTCAACGACATGGCGAGCGAACTCGACACTACGGGCGATCTTTGGGAGTAGACGCGCCGATAGACGGCGGCTGTCCCGAGTTCAAAGCGCCTCAAGAGGCGGACGGCGGGCCGCTCGGAGGGCGCGACGCGGTCTACTTCGTCTCCGACGCGCACTTCGGGCTGGACGGAAACGAGCGTACACGGATCGCGCGCTTCGGCGGATTTGCCTCGCACGTGCGCGCCCGCGCCGCCGAACTCTACATTGTGGGCGACTTCTTCGACTTCTGGGTCGAGTACAAAAACGCCGTCCGTCCCGAATACTTCCCCGTACTGCACGAGTTACGCTGTATCGTCGACGCCGGCGTGCCGGTGCGCTACATTGCCGGAAACCACGACTTCGCCTTGGGGAGTTTCTTGGAAAAGTACGTAGGGCTGACGCTCCACCGGGGCTGCGTCGACGCGGAACTGCAGGGGCGCCGCGTCCACATCAGCCACGGGCACAAGGTCGGCAGGAAGCGCGCTCAACGCATATTTGACGCGTTGCTCGCCAACAAAATCTTGCAGAGGCTCTATAGGATGCTCCACCCGAACATCGGCGTGAGGTTGGGCGAGTTCGTCTCGTCGGTCTCTAAGATGAAGAACCGCAAAGCCGGAGTGCCCCCGGTCGCGCTCGAGAAGTACCGCCGGGCGGCGCGCGCCCGCCTGAGGTCGGGCAAGAGCGACCTCGTGATCTTCGCCCACACCCACTACGGGGAGATACTGCGCTTCAGCGAGGGTGAGTACTGCAACATCGGTTCGTGGATGGACCGCTACGACTACGCCGTTCTGCGCGGCGGGAAGATTCAGCTGTTGAAGTGGGGCGACAACGCGTCGTAGGTGTCGGAGAGCGCCTGCGATATAACTTTCGTCTCGCCCACGACCGGCATAAAGTTCGTGTCGCCGTTCCAGCGGGGGACGATGTGCATGTGGATGTGCTGGTCGATCCCCGCGCCCGCCGTGCGCCCGAGGTTCATGCCTATATTGAAGCCGTCCGGGTGCATAACGCTGTCTAAAGCTCGCTTGCTTCTGCAAATAAGCTCCCACAGTTCAGCCGATGTCTCGCCGTCTATGTCGAGGATGTCGGATGTGTGCTTGTAGGGGATTACCATCAGATGGCCGTTGTTGTATGGGAATAGGTTCATCAGCACGAAACACGTCTTTCCGCGATAGATCAGCAGGTTGTCCTTGTCGCAACCGCGGTCTTGGCGGGGCTTCGAGCAGAATATGCAGCCCTCGTCCTTTTTATCCACACCAGTAATGTAAGACATGCGCCAAGGCGCCCAGAGGTGTTTGGGGGGGTCTTGTTCTTTCTTCATAATTATCTCCTAATGAAAGTCAACGCCGCGAGGCTGACCGCCGCCGCAACGGCGCAGTAGTAGCCGAAATAGTACAGTTTGCCTTTTTTGATGAACGCCAGCAGGAATTTCAGGGCGATGACTCCCACAACCAGACTGGCTATAAAGCCGACGGCGAGGTCCGGCGTTAATACCGATTGCAAAGAATCTTCTTTCAGCATTTTCCGCGCGTCAAGCAGCGCCGCGCCGAAGATTGCCGGCAGCGCCAGCATGAAAGAAAAACGTCCCGCTTCCTCACGCGATACGCCCAATATCAACGCCGCCGCTATCGTCGAACCGCTCCTCGATATTCCCGGCATAATGGCAATCGCTTGCGTTATGCCTATCAATAAAGCCCTGACGGCGGTCATACCGCCTATATTGATGCCGGTTGTACCGCTTACATTGGGATTATCCGTATTAATATCATTTGCGTTGGCGTCGTTCTTGCCTCTTGACGAAAATATAAGTAACGCCGCGGTGACGAACAGCATGCACGACGCGATGTACGCGGCGGTAGTACTGCCGTTCGACGTGTCGAACAGGGTGTCTATCTGTTTCTTAAAAAGTATTCCCACGAACGCGGCAGGGAGAGTCGCTAAAATCACCCATCCGGAGTAAAAGAGCGAACCTTTCCGCTCGACAGTATCCTTTGAAATACATCCTTTTATAATGTTGATGATGTCCTTACGGAACACAAACAGCACCGCGATCCCGGTCGCCAGATGCAGAACCACCTCCAAACGCATATCTTCGGAGCCTTGGCCCATAAACGTTTCGGCGATAATAAGGTGGCCGGAGGACGAGACGGGGAGGAATTCGGTCAATCCCTGAATAATGCCGAGGAACAGCGTTTTTAAGATTTCCATTGCGATAGTTTGCTTTCGTATTATTTGTGTGATTGTAGAGACGCGATACGTTGCGTCTCTACATTTTTTACGTCAGCCCCGGCATCAGCACTTAAATCGACAGCGACAGACCGGTATTGACCAAGAATCCAAGCCCCTTGACCTGCTTGTTTTCATCGAACTTGGTTATAGGTATCAAAAGCTTTCCGTCGACATAAATTCCCAAAGGAATCGCCGGCAGTTTGAGATTCGCTCCGGCTACGATGTGGGCGCCCCACCTCGGGGTGAAGAGTTCGTCGAGAATTTTTTCAACAACGGCTTTGCCCATACCGCTCTTGGTATCCATGAATTTGGCTACCAACTCTTCAGGTGATCCGATATTCTTATCCTTTTTTACGTCTTCTATCAAACTTTCGCTCAACACCGGCGTCGAGAAACCCATACTCACTCCCGCGCCCGCGTTGAACTTAACGAGCCACAAATTGAGTACGGTCTTACGTACGGAGAGATCGAATTGCAGTTTGGCGTACGGCGTCTCGTCCAGCCCGAAATAGTTCAATTTGTACTGTTTTAGAGTCAACGGAACCGTTTCATAAGGTAATGGATCGGTATTACCCGGTAGCAACATACTTGGGGCGATTTTATTTACGTCAAGGTAAGATATCGAGCCGTCGTACTGCCACACGCCCAAGTTGAAAGATAATTCTATTATCTCAAGAAACGGGACGACGTCAACGAACGCCTTGCCGCCGAAATTGAGCCACGACCTCTTCAAGTCGGAGTTGCGGGATATTGTCAGAGGGGTAGCGCCTTTAATAATATCGCCCGGATCAAAGTTAGGTCTCAACGGTTCGGGCAACTCCTGAAAAACATTTGCGCCCAAGTCTAATCCGTTCGTCGGGATGTCTACCGAGTCTACCCCTTTTTCCATACTCATAGAAAAATCAAACCCCCAATGAAATCCGACGCCGACAATGGCGTAAGTCATAGAGGCGGCGGAAAGCGTGATGAGCGCCGCCGCGACGAGAGTACCGACTCTTTTCATAAAAGATCCCCCTTCAAAAAGGTTTTGGTTTAGGTTTCAGACATGGCACGGCCATATACAATCTTATTACAATATAATATATGGCGCATGGTGTGCGGAGAAGATTTGACCCCGTCGCCGCCCAAGCGCCCCCGAACCGCCTCAAGGCGCCCGCACCCCCGATTCCGCGTACTTCGTCAACTGCGACAAGGCTACCTTCGGATTGGTGATCACCGAAGGCCCGGCGATACAGCCGCCCTGACAGGCCATCACCTCGATGAGGTTGGGCGTGTCGTCCGTGTGCGGGAGCGTCCCGGCGTTTATCTTGCCGAACTCGGCGAGACGCTTCATCCCCGCCTTGTCCAGACCGTCTATGACCGCTTCTTTCAGTATCGAAGCGTCTTTGAGGAACGCCCTTACCGCTTGGGCCACGCCGCCGGACTTGGCGAAGTTCCTCCCCTCCGGCGTGGGTATCTTGTTTCCCGGCGCTATAGCCGCCTTTGTGACGTCTATACCCCTCGCCACGAACAGCGCGCCCAATTCCTCAATGGATATGACGTAATCCACCAGTTCGTCGTCCAGCCCTTCCCGCCGCTTGGCAAGGCAGGGGCCGATGAACACAGTTACGCAGTCCGGGAACTCTTTCTTGGCGATTTCGGCGGCGTAGTGCATGGGGGTGCGGGTGTCGGAGACGCAGCTTACAAGTTCAGGAACGTGTTCGCGGACCGCCCGCACGTACGCGGGGCAGCAGGAGGTGGTCATCATCTTCTCGCCCTTTGCCATCCGTTCCGCAAATTCGGCGGCTTCATTCTTCGCGGTAATATCCGCTCCCAGAGCGACCTCGACCACGTTTGAGAATCCCGCCGCGAGCAACGCCCCGTCAAGCCGCCCCGGTTCAATCCTGAACTGCGCAGCCGCGGCAGGCGCATACATGGCAACCACTTTTTTGTTGTTCATCATTTGCTTAATGACGTCAACAAGCTGGCTCTTGTCGATCATCGCGCCGAAGGGGCACTCGCGCATGCAGTTGCCGCAAGAGATGCACTT
>Ga0268262_10006534_pt1 | contig 11149 bp, 7 predicted proteins | sample TergutNc150P3_FD_190354 | JGI IMG/M metagenome (GOLD analysis project Ga0268262, IMG submission 190354) | Nasutitermes corniger P3 segment gut microbial community from laboratory colony in Florida, USA - Nc150 P3 (SPAdes) (version 2) | ecosystem: Host-associated > Arthropoda: Insects > Digestive...
ATGCTTGGTTAGAAAACCAGGATAAGGATGGTTATACATTTACTCATGTATTATGTGAGCCGCTGAACGACTATCAATCCATTAAAGATGGTTTCGACTACCTAAATTTTGAACGGTATGAGGAACGTAGGCTCCTGCCTATTTATTTGGATAAATCAATGAATTGGAATAATGCCCCACAAATAAAAGGCGTGTTTCCTGATGATGTGTATATCGGCTATTGTATTTACCAATTATTTGATGGTATTTGGAGCCTTACAGATATTGAAAATATATACACTATTTTGGCAGAAATTAAAGTTACGCAGGAATTCTTTAAAGATCTATAATAAAAAATATTTCTCTATCGCTATATGATAGACCTCATGGTGTAAAATCATATCAAGAGGCACAAAAAATGCAAACAAAGTGGCAAAAAGAGGAAGTTGTAAGGCGGCTGGAAGATTATCGTCTAGAGAAAAGGCATACTCTTAACCTTTACTCCATGGGTATGACTGAGCTTCCTGCTGAAATAGAAAGCTTTAAAAACCTTACTAATCTTAATGTAAGATACAATAAATTAAAATCATTACCGGATTGGTTAGGAAATCTTAACAAGCTTCAAGTTCTTAACATTGAGCATAATGAGCTTAAATCATTACCTGAATCAATAAAGAATCTGTCAAATCTTCGTACCCTCTGTCTTGGAAAAAACAAGCTTTCCTCATTACCTGAATGGCTGGGCTTAATGACAAGCCTATGGAAACTTGATATCTCGGATAACGATAAAATAAAATCTATCCCTAATAGTTTTGAACAGCTCTGTAATTTGGAAAGTCTTGATATTTCAGGAACATCAATAAAGAATCTACCGGAATGTATTCGCAAATTTACAAAAATAAAGAAACTGTCTCTTAGCGGTTATTATGAATCACCTTTCAATAATTCAGGTGGCTTAAAAATACCAGACTGGATAGGGGAGCTTTCTAATCTCGAATACTTACGTCTAGAACATGGTATAAAGGATATTCCGGAAAACATTTACAAGTTAGAAAAATTAAAAAAGTTGGAGCTTGTCTACACAGGAATTGAAACGCTTCCTGAGTCTTTCGGTAAATTGTGTAGCTTAAAATCTTTTCATTTTTCAGAAGATAAATTCATTCAATTGCCGGAATCATTCGGCAATCTTTCTTCTCTTGAGGAAATTGATTTTAATGGAAGTAAAACAGTATATTTTCCCGATTCTTCAAGGTGTTTAGCTTCGCTAAAAAAAATCAGATTGACATATAATCATGGACCAGATTTAATATGCTTATCTGAAAATGAAGAACCGCCTCCTAAAGAAGATTATGATGATTGCCTTATTATTCCCGAATCATTAGGTAATCTGCCTTCTCTGAAAGAATTGGATATAAGTAGTGATGGATGCACTTTGCCTGAATCATTTGGTAATCTTACTTCCCTTGAAACTTTAAATATATATGGTTTCGGTGGCCTCCATTGGCTAAGAAATTCAGATTTCATGACCTTATTTAAAATGGACAACCCGTGTAATCGTGAGGTTTTTCAAATAAATGACGAGGATTCCGACCGCCACAAGGCTGAGAAGGAGACAAAGAATATCCTGACATTGCCTATGTCAACTGCGCGGCTTCATAATTTAAAATTTCTTAAAATAAACGCTAATCTTCTGCAAATTCCTAATTGGCTGGGAAAACTAAGCTCTCTTAAGGAGCTTTCAATAACCTCCGATTTTCTGGAAACCTTGCCGGATTCAATATGCTGCCTTTCATCGCTCGCAGAACTATACCTGGACTGTAGCAAGCTTACTAAATTGCCGGAAAACATAGGGAATCTAAAAAACCTTAAAATACTCCATGTAAAATCAGTCAGCATTACAACCCTCCCCAATTCCATTGGCGATTTAGGCTCACTTGAAAGCATGGTAATCAATTGTCCATTGCTTTCCGACCTGCCTTCTTCAATAGGAGATCTTACAAATTTAAACAAGCTGATTTTGCATCGATCCCAAATCAAAACCATTCCTGAAACTGTCGGCAATTTATCAAAACTTGAACACCATCATCTCCTGAATTGTACCGAACTGCTATCTTTACCTGACACTATTGGAAAACTGCGTTCTTTAAAAACCCTGTATATTTGGGGAAGCAAAATAACATCATTGACGGAAAGCATAGGAAACATAGTTTCCCTTCTTAATTTACAATTACAGTATACTAATATAACAAGGCTTCCAGATTCGATCGGGAATCTGGTCAACCTTGAAGTCCTTGGCCTTTATAGCCATCCTAAGAAGCAATGGCTTGGCGATAAAACTGACAAAATAATTGAATATGATCCTGATTGGAATAATTATCATAGACCGAATAAAAAGCCTGAAAAAAGAAACGTATTCGCAGTCCTGCCCTATGAAGTATCCAAACTTATTAAACTTCGATATCTTTATTTAAGCAACTCGGAAGTTACAAGCCTGCCTGACTTTTTAGCCAATCTTCCTTCGCTTAAAAAAATCGAAGCGGTCAACTGCAATATTCATACTATTCCGCCTTCAATACAACGATTGATAGATGGCGGAAAACTGTCTATTATCACAAAAGAAAAAGAGAATGACAATATATAGTAATGAGGAATATAAAAAGGAAGTTTTAAGGCGGCTGGAAAATTATCGTCAAAAAAGAGATGGTGTTCTCGACCTTTCCCACCTGCATATGACGGAGCTTCCTCCTGAAATTGAGAGTTTTGATAACCTTACTGACCTTAATCTAAGTTACAATCAGCTTGAGGTACTGCCGGACTGGATAGGAGATTTTTCTGCTCTTCGATTCCTCAATCTGCGTCACATAGGGCTTATATCATTACCTGAATCAATAAAAAAGCTTTCAAATCTTCGTACTCTTTATCTAGGCGCTAATTGCCTGTCGCCATTACCTAAATGGCTGGGTGATTTTACTCAGCTTGAAGAACTGGATATAAGCGCTAACGAGTTATTTACAATACCTGAGTTTATTGGAAATCTAAAAAACTTGCGTACCCTTAATTTAGGACATACCGATAAATGGGAATATGAAGGCCCTTTTCAATATTATACCAAATTAGATGAGCAAAAAAACGAGCTAAGCAGGCTGCCTGCTTTTTTAACCTCCCTTCCAAAGCTGACACATTTAAACCTTGGATACACAGGCCTAAAATCGCTTCAGGAAGAGCTTCGCGTCTTACAGCTTACAAGCCTTAAACTGAACAATAATGATTTAGAAGCGATCCCTGCGTGGCTTGGCTCCATGACAAGCCTTCGGGAGCTTGATCTTTCCTGGAACGAAAAAATAAAATGTATTCCCAATAATTTAAGCCAGCTTTGTAATTTGGAAGCCTATAACATCTTCGAAACGTCACTTAGAAAGGTGCCAAAATTCATCCGTGGATTCAAAAATTTAACTAGGTTATCAATTGGCGGTATTTTCAAGCGACCTCCAGAATTATTCTATAAATTAACTGATATTACACGTGGTACAATTTTCAAACGGCCTTCTTCATTCCTTCTTACCTTCGCTATTCATTTTCTTAAATCTCTTAAAATTCCAGAATGGATAGGGGAGCTTTCAAACCTTGAGCAATTGTATCTTGGTCGCTGGATAAGAAAAATTCCTGAGAGCTTAGGCAGCATAAAAAATTTGAAACTATTGGAATTATATCAAAGTGATATAAAAGCGTTACCGAAATCATTGGGAAACCTCACAGACCTGAAAGAAATTTCAATATACGACTGTGAATACCTAAAGAAATTTCCTGAGACTTTTGGTAACCTTGCTTCACTTGAAAAGCTTATACTGTCTCTGAGTGGCAAAACCAGAAAGTTGCCTGAATCATTAGGAAACTTAAAAACATTAAAAGAGATGCGCCTTTACCTTTCCAGGGGTATAAAAAATTTACCTGAATCATTTGGGAACCTTTCTTCTCTTGAACGGCTCTTTATAAGCCATGCTCCAGCCAGTTTACCGGAATCCTTCGGGAATCTTTCATCATTAGTAGAACTGGAAATTACCGGAAGTAAGACTCGCTCTTTGCCTGAATCATTCGGAAATTTATCCAATCTGGAAAGGCTTGAAATAACCAATACTGAAATTGAAACCCTCCCTGAGTCTTTTGGAAATTTGAGTAAACTAAAACTGTTTCATACCTACAGGGGAAATCTTACACGTTTGCCTGAATCATTTGGCAATCTTTCATCCCTTGAGGAAATTGATTTTGGTAGTAGCAAAACAGTATATATCCCCGATTCTTTTGGCAGCTTAAGATCACTTAAGAAATTCAAAATATACCAGGGATACAGTGGAATATTTACAGAAGCCCCTTCAAGAACTGAAAAGCCAGTTTTTATGGAAATGAAAAAAGAAGAGCGAATACATTTCCCGGAATCATTTGGAGATTTGCAAACCCTTGAAGAGATGACCATACATGGCAATATAGATACGTTGCCTGAATCATTTGGAAACCTCAGAACTTTAAAAAAACTTACTCTGGCGTTTACTGTTTTTAAGGAAGGTAAATATAAAAAACAATTCGGATATGGCAAAACAATGTATGTCATTAATGATTTTAACGCTTTACCGGAATCCTTTGGCAATCTTGCTTCCCTGGAAGATCTCCATATTGACGGAGGTAATCTATTGACTTTGCCTGACAATTTTGGAAATCTTTGTAATCTTGAGATTTTAGCAATTGAAGGCAAGTATAACCACAATGGTAAAACTGATGAGCCGAATAACTTTTTGACGTTACCGACTTCATTTTTTCAGCTCCCAAAATTAAAATTATTAAGAATCGATGATTCTCTTCAATACATCCCGAATCGGATAGGCAGGTTAAAAACCTTACAGGGATTATACATAACTTCAGATACGATAGAGACTTTTCCAGATTCAATATGCGATCTTACCTCGCTTTCAAATTTTGACATTAACTGCGCTAATCTGAAAGCGTTGCCGGAGGGCATAGGGAATCTTAAAAATTTGTCAATTCTCAATATTAAATCAAACGGCCTAAGGACTCTTCCCTCTTCAATCGGTAGCCTCTGCTCACTTAAAATCCTTAAAATTGAATGCCCATCATTTTCTGTCTTGCCCGCAGGGCTATCCAAACTTGTTTCGCTTCGATCTCTTGTTATAAGTAACTCAGAAATAACAAGCCTCCCTGATTATTTGGGCGCCCTCCCTACACTTGAAAGGATAGAAGCAGTGAACTGTGATATAAAAGAAATTCCTCTCTCAATACAGCGAAAAATAGACAGCGGAAAGCTGTCTATTATCAGAACAGGAAAGGAAATAGATGAGTACAACTTGAAAATTTTACATGGGAAAACACCTAAAGGAAAAGAATTTTATTAAAAATATTTATCTCTATCGCTATATGATAGAGACCATATTGTAAAATTGCATCAAGAGGTACCAAGAATGTATGAAAATTGTAAAAAAGCTGAAAACAAAAAGGAAATTTTAAAACGGCTAGAAGATTATCGCTTAAAAAAAGGGGAGGTTCTAGACCTTTCCCGCCTGTATATGAGGGAACTTCCTGCCGAGATTGAGGGTTTTGATAACCTTACCGAACTCAATATAAGCTACAATCAGCTTGAGGTACTACCGGACTGGATAGGTAAATTACTTTCCCTAAAAAAACTCAATCTGCGAGGAAACAAAATCAGTACCTTGCCTGATTCTATCGCAAAATTGAAGGGGCTTGTCTTCCTTGATATGGGCATAAACTGTTTCGAGGAGATACCCGGCAGCCTTAAACAGTTGACATCCCTTGAGCATCTCGATCTTGAGGCGTTAAAACCGAAAAAAGAAAAAACGCTCCCAGATTGGATAGGGGATTTTTCCGCGCTTCAATTCCTCAATTTACGGTACATAGGGCTTGAATCATTGCCTGAATCGATGAAAAAACTTACAAATCTTCGTTCCCTTTATCTTGGCGCCAATTGCCTGTCCCCATTGCCAGAATGGTTGGGCGATTTTACGCAGTTGGAAGAGCTTGATGTCAGCGCCAATGTGTTATTCACAATACCTGAGTCTATTGGAAACCTAAAGAACTTACGCGTTCTTTACTTTGGACACAGCGGTGAATGGGAAAATTCAAGCTATACTCACTATATCGACCGCAATTTGGGTTTTCAAAATAATGAGCTTGAAAGATTGCCTGCTTTTTTACCCATTCTTACCAAATTGACAGATTTAAACCTTGAACACACAGGATTAAAATTGCTTCCGGAAGAGCTTAGCGTTTTGCGGCTTAAATGCCTTAAACTGCGCAACAATAAGTTAGAAGCGATTCCTGAGTGGCTTGGTTCAATGACCAGCCTTAGGGAACTTGATCTTTCCCTTAACGATAACTTAAAATACCTCCCTAACAGCTTAAGCCGGCTTTGTAATTTAGAGACCCTGTACATTTCCGGAACATCACTCAGGGAAGTGCCAAATTTCATCCGTGGATACAAAAGATTAAAAAATTTATCTCTTGGCGGTAGTTTCAGACAACCACCCAATTTATTCTCAAAATTAGCTGGTTTTTTACGTGCTACTGCTTTTAGACGACGTTTATCATCTTTCGCTACCCATTCTTATAATATTCGTAAAATAATTAAAATCCCACAATGGATTTGGGAGCTTTCAAATCTTAAGAGTTTGAGCTTTAGCTACTGCACAGGTAGAATTCCTGAAAACATTGGCAGTTTATATAACTTGAAGCATCTGAGCATAGGGAAAAGTAATATTAAAACTTTGCCGAATTCACTGGGAAACCTTTCAGCTTTAAAAGAAATATCAATATATGATTGTAACCACCTAAAAAAATTTCCTGGTTCTTTTTCTAAACTTGCTTCGCTTGAAAAGCTTCATTTGTCTTTGAACGATAAAAACAAGAAGCTGCTTGAATCTCTAGGCAATTTAAAAGCATTAAAGGAGCTGAATCTTAGCTTTTCCAGGGACAAGAAAATTGACATAAAAAAGATACCTGAATCCATTGGAAACCTTTCTTCTCTTGAACGGCTCCATATGGATAACGTTTCATCTCGTTTACCTGAATCTTTTGGGAGCCTTGCATCACTGACAGAATTGGAGATTAGCGATGGTAAAATTCGCCATTTGCCGGAATCATTCGGAAATTTATCTAACCTCGAGGTACTTGAGCTATCACGCACTAAAATTGAAACGCTCCCTGAGTCTTTCGGTGATTTACGCAACCTGAAATTGTTTTATACAAGTGGCGGGAACCTTACAAAATTACCTGAGTCATTCGGAAAACTTTCTTCCCTTGAGGAAATTGATTTCAAGCAAAGCAAAACATTAGTTTTCCCTGATTCTTTTGGTAATTTAAGATCACTCAAAAGAATTAAATTAGAGCAAAGGTACGATTCTGATGAAAAGTTTACAGATGACTCACTTTTTTCTTTTAAAAAAATTATGAAAATAGAAGATTACATTCATTTTCCTGACTCATTTGGAAACTTGTCATCTATTGAAGAGATAAACATAAGCGGAAATATAGATACGTTAACAGAATCTTTTGGGAACCTCAGATCTTTGAAAAAAATCTCTTTGCGTTTTAGTATCAACAAGAGAGGTTATTTAAGCGATAAATCTCCAATTCACTTGGTTGAATATGTAACCAATAATTTTAACACTTTGCCGGAATCCTTTGGTAATCTCGGTTCCCTTAAATACCTTTCAATTGACGGAGCCAATCTGACAGCATTACCAGATAGTTTTGGAAACCTCTGTAATCTTGAGGAACTGGAAATGAATAATGAAAGAGACAGTTTGGACGAACCAAGGAAGCAAAAAGTCATTTTGAAATTACCTCATACGATAGAGAAACTATCAAAATTAAAAACACTTAAAATAAATGCTTCTCTTGTTCCTGTTCCAGATTGACTTGGCGAATTAAAAACCATTCAGAAATTGATACTTTCTTCCGATACTCTGGAAGCCCTGCCGGATTCTTTATGCAGTCTTTTTTCCCTCACAGAAATAATTATAGACTGCAATAACCTGAATACATTGCCTGACAGAATTGGCGACCTTAAAAATTTAAAAACGCTTCAGGTTAAGTCAGGCAAACTAAGAGCTTTGCCTGACTCAATCGGCAACCTTGATCAGCTTATAACATTAGAAATAGAAGGTTCACCATTATCTGTCTTGCCAGATACAATCGGCAATTTATCAAAACTTACAGAACTCAAGCTTTTAAATTGCAGTGAACTTGTTTCTCTGCCTGGATCTATTAAGAATCTGCGTTCCCTGAGATCGTTATATATCCGAGGCAGCAAAATGACATCTTTACCGGATGCTGTCTGTAATATTACATCCCTTATCAACCTTTGCTTACAGTATACAAATATTAGTTCTCTTCCTGCATCAATAGGGAACTTGACCAACCTTGTTTTTTTAGGAATTTATAATTTTTTCAATGAAACGCCATATGATCATGATGGTATCCTTTACTTTAATCAAAATAAAAGTACTGAAAAGAGAAGTCCATTCGCTGTCTTGCCCATAGAAGTATCCAAACTTGCTTCACTTCGCTTTCTTGTAATAAGCAACACAGAAGTAACAAGCCTTCCGGATTATTTGGGAGATCTTCCTGCCCTCGAAAAGATTGAAGCGGTCAACTGCAATATTAAAACAATCCCATTTTCATTACAACGCTTAATAGACAGGGAAGAACTAGTTCTTATCAGGACAGATAAAGAATTTGATGATTACGATTTGGAAAGCCATTTTGGGAAACGACCGAAGAGGAGGTAAAAATGAGTGATACAAAGATTCTTAAGTTCAAGAGTATTGATGAGATACCAGATGATTTGATGACCAGTTTGAACAGTTTTATGGCTAGTCTTACTGAAGATGATATTCAGAGGGGCATAGATGAGGGGTTTGCTCAGTTTTATTACAAGCATCCTGAGTTAGTGAAAGATGATGAGAAACGGAAACTAATAATGTATCTTATAAGTGAGACTAAGAATAAAATGAAAATAAATAGAGATGGAAGTTATGATTTTAACACTACTTATTGGAAAAAGATATGTTCAATTATGATAGGAATTACGGGACACATATGATTGGTGGGGTTTAACGATAATATTCCTAACAACAACTTTGCGCCTTCGCGCCTTTGCGAGGGGTTATTTTTAATATAAATCTTTTTAAGAAAAAACCGAGGAGGAGATGATTATAAAAGAAATATTATGATTTGCAAATAAGCTGATATGTCTTTATCCTCTTGAGCAACTGGCATTAATATTAGATGAGCCATCAGGAATCTACTACTATAATCAAGTTGGTGGTTTTTCGTTTCGTCAAAAGGCGGCGGAAGGTGTCCTTGTCTTTGTGGAAGATGAAGTAAAAAGCCTTTATAAACAAATTTCACAATATACACTTTATTTTGATCATCTTGAAGAAAAGGATGCAGATTATATTGATTCTCTCTTTATCAATTCTAGTCATGGTGAACAAAAATATTTACGAGTTGACAGATCAAAACTAGAAGAGTCAATGGAGGCATGGATACATATTATTTTTGAGCCTGGACTTCTTGAACCTACGGAATACTATAGTGAAATGTTTAGTTATCTCTTTATAAATGATCTCTATTTTTCCGGCTTTGACAGTAAAAAGGGCATTATGACCTGGAATAACAGTGATTGAGTTTAAGAATATCATTATTAAGGATCAACGATTGTATTCCTAACAACAACTTCGCGAGACTTTATTCCCTCACCAAGTCCTCCGCCCTCAACCCCTGTATCGCATAACACCTCTCCTCCTCCGTTGCCGGATCAGCAAACGCAAGCGAGCAGGCCCTCAATGCAAGAAAGCCATTCCCAAACGCAACACCGCCGTAAAGCGCGTCGTTCAGTATCGGTACACCAAGCCATGCAAGGTGACATCTAATTTGGTGGCGGAACCCCTTGCTTATTCTGAGCCTTAGGGACAGGCAGTTTCCAAGCCCGGCGGTGGACATTAATTTGCTTTCAATAACTTCAGTTATGTAAAGTTTCTCTGTCATATTCTTTTTCACGTCGCCAGTTAAAACCGGGCGTACAGCTTTCCTTCCTTCACCATAAGCCCTAAAAGTGCTAGTAATTTTGACGGCATCTCCTGGTTGTAATTCCGGTTTCTCTTTTGGAAAACCATGCAAAGCAATTCCGCTTTCTCCAGTCAACGCGCTGTATTCCTTAATAATTTTTCCCTGCTCCTGCTGTTCAAGCAACGCCTCCATACCAAGCTTGCTTCTTGCAAGAAGCATTAGGCCGTGGGTTTCGTAGTCCAGCCTGTGTAGTAGTCCGCCTTCACCTTTATTCCTGCCTTTTAACTCGCCAACTTCCGGAAAGTTCTCTACACACCAGGTGTAAAGTGATTCTGTGGAAGATACCTGCGGAGCTGAGTGCATACGTGGAGGCTTATAAACAATCAAAAAATCTTTTTCTTCCGCAAGAACTTGGGGCTTGTAAAAATCGGTAACTAATACATGATACATTTATACAGCCCTATAGTGCCTTGTAAAAACAAAGTATTTACAAAAAACCTCACACAAAGACGCGAAGACGCAAAGTTTATGTTCGATAGATTTTCGCATTATACAAGATATATTATATTCAAAATAGGAATCTTGATAGTATAACGATAATAGTGCAAACAACAACTTTGCGCCCCTGCGCCTTTGCGAGAGATAAATTAAATAAAGTTTTAGTTTTTCCAAACTAATTTATCACGGATTACTTCAATAAACCTTTCCGGCAGCGGCGTTCTGAAAGTTGCTCTTACATTGGACGGCAACACCAGTGAAAGCCTCTTTGCGTGAAGCATCAAAGTTGCGTCGGGAAACACCGAATCACGCAACCCATAAATGGGATCACCAAGAACCGGATTCCCAAGGTATTTTAAATGGACGCGAATTTGGTGGGTTCTTCCTGTTTTTGGCCTGAGCAAAAGCAGAGAGTATTTGCCGTAAGAGCGAACAACTTTGTAATACGTTAAGCTCTTTCTGCCTTCCGTGTCGGAGACAGTGAAGGTTTTCCTGTCGCGGCGGGAACGGACAATTCTCTTTTCAATGCGGCCCTCTTTTTCCCTGGGGCAGCCTTGTACAATAGCCGCGTAAG
>Ga0268262_10006535_pt1 | contig 11148 bp, 11 predicted proteins | sample TergutNc150P3_FD_190354 | JGI IMG/M metagenome (GOLD analysis project Ga0268262, IMG submission 190354) | Nasutitermes corniger P3 segment gut microbial community from laboratory colony in Florida, USA - Nc150 P3 (SPAdes) (version 2) | ecosystem: Host-associated > Arthropoda: Insects >...
CAAGATTTTTCTTTACTATAGTGGTATGCCCCTGATGTACGAATATTGCGTGTAATGTGTTGATAAGCCTCGTCCGGTTATTCATTTCCCTTCCGTAACTGGAAATTGTTTTACGTCGTTCCATTTCTTTTTCACTTGGCAGCGGCACTATCGGCAGTTTTTCGTCCCGCCGTTCCTCAACCAGATGTGCCAGTTTCATGGCGTCTTCCTTGTCAGTCTTGGTCGGCGCGTCCCAGATAAAAGGCAGTTTCGCGGAGTTTAATACCCGTACTTCACAGCCGATCTGTTCCATTACCTCGCGTGCCATAATAAAAGCGAGATTTCCCGCTTCCAGCGCTATTTTGTCTGCCGGCTCCAAAAGACGGTACAGCGCCTGCCGCCCATGAATACAAGTTTTTCCGTGATGAATTGTCATCTTTCCGTTCCTGCCGATGACCGCCATCGTGTACTCCCGTTTCCCAAGATCAATTCCTACGTACCTTCGTTTTTCTTCTTCCATAATCCTTCTCCTTACTATAAAATAAGGATCAGGAGCGATTGTTGGGTGACTGGTAACACCGTACTCCTATTCGTTGTCTGTCGTCCCGTTGCTTTCAAGCAACGAGACGGCAACAACACTTTGCTTTACGGCGGCCTGCTGTGATTAATCTGTCACCCGAGGATCACGTCTTTATTCGCGTCCTCACGTCACCTTACAACCTGTCGCCGGCTCTCTGATCCCGTCAGATCAGAGTACCAATCTTTCCCTACAATTTAAATCATAGCAATCTGTCACTCGGCGTATCCCATGCTTTTTTTGTTACTACGGCTGTTTCGTCCATGAGCTTTCGCTTACTCTTATATACGTACCCGGCCCACCTGCAAGATACTTTTCACGTAAGTCGTTGCCAGCGAATGCGGTACTTTCGAAACTGCTTGAACTAATTGTCCCTTCAAACGTTACGCTGGTAAGACCAGAACAACCAAAAAAAGCCCAAATACAAATGCTGGTAACGCTGTTAGGTACTGTTACACTAGTAAGGCTGGCGCAAAACTGGAAAGTGAACTGCTCAATTCTGGTAACATTGTTGGGTATGTTTACTCTAGTAAGGCTGGCGCAACCGGAAAAAGTGCTTTCCCCAATGATGATAACGCTGTCTGGTATGGTTACGTTGGTAAGACTAGTACAACCTTCAAAAGAGTGACTCCCAATTCTGGTAACGCTATTACCTATGGTTACGCTGGTAAGGTTTCTGCAATTTTTAAAAACTTCACCATCAATGTTGGTAACACTGTTACCTATGGTTACTTTGGTAAGGCTGGTGCAACCATTAAAAGCATTACCCCCAATGCTGGTAACGCTGTTGGGTATGATAATACTTGTAAGGCTGGTGCAAACACTAAAAGCAAAACCTCCAATGCTGGTAAAGGTACTGCTGGAAAGGTCAAGGGAGACGTATTTGTTTCTATTTTCTATTAACGGGTCTTTAATGCCTTCAAGAACGCTCACATTCAACTTAACGGTATATGCTGTTGAAACGGTATTGTTAGGTTGGGCGTTTAACCATACTGCAAAAGCTGAAATAGTGGTAAATCCGCTTTCATAACTGCCGTTGCTGTTACTACTTCCACCATTTCCACTACTTCCATTATTACCACTTCCTCCGTTAATTCTACCATCATCACTTAAACCGCAAGCTACAAAAGAAGACCCAATTACCGCAACAAGAGCAATAATGCCGATTAGTTTGAATGCTTTTTTCATATAAAACTCCTTTAATTTGTATATTTTTCCTTTAATAATACCCACTAATAGATAGATAATGTCAAGAGGTATAAACAGCCACTTTTAGCTTATTGCTAGGGAATTCTAACGGCTATTAGCATAAAAAATGACTTTGAAGCAAGTTTTTGTCCAAAATCTTAAAGAATTCCGTAAAAAAGAAGGTATATCCCAGATGAAACTAGCCGAATATTGCGGTACGGCACACAGTTATTTTGGGGAAATTGAGGCTGGTCGTAAGTTTCCTTCTATGGATTTAATAGAGAAAATAGCCAGAATTCTTAGAATCGAACCTTATCTCTTTTTCAAAAGCAGGACAGGAAATAGTACCTTAACTGAAATTGAACAAGTAAACGTGAGGATGCCACATTCCTCAAAGAAGCAACTCCAAAAACAAGTTAAAGCCCATATTAAAAAACATGTTAACCTATCAACTGCCCAAATCTTGAATGAAATTAACGAGCTTATTGATCAGTATTAAATTATTGCCTAATCGTATGTAGTGCTTTTTTGGGATGTCTGTCAATTAAGATTATTTTTCCTTTTATATAAGACTGAAAAAATCTTTAAATAGGTAATAGCCGGAATACGCATCCCACAACAACAAAAATTCTCATGTGCGTTCATAGATGTATGCCTATTATTTAAGACTGAAAAAAATCCCTCACCAGGTAATAGCCGGAAACGCGGAAGCCCTGCCGGTGATCTTGGCGTGGATCGCCTACCATGCCACGCCAAAGCGTGCGTAGATCAATGCCACAGCCGTCTAGCCCCCGAAAGGGCTTTGCGGTATCCGGCTATTATGTATAGAGATATATTATTCATAATAAAAATCTTTAGGCATACATCGTGCTAATTTTTTCCCCCGCAAACTAAAGCAAAAACACAAGTCCGCGCCGTATATAGGTATGAAAATACTTTTTCGGGGAAGTTCTTATAAAACGGTATCAGTTTACTTTAAGGTGGTTCTGTATTATGATGGTATTTGAGTGGGATTCTGAAAAAGAACGGGAAAATTATAAAATACATGGTGTTCATTTTGAAACAGCAGAACAGGTCTTTTTTGACCCTTTTCGCATGGAACGTCATGATGATGATTCAAGCGATGAAGAAGACCGCTGGCAGACTATGGGTTTTTTCAATGAAGTATTGTTTGTGGTCTTTTCAGAGCGAGGAGACATTATCCGAATAATATCAGCTCGGGTAGCTGAACCATTTGAACGGAGGATATATCATGGCAACGGTGAAACATACGGCTGGCAAAGAGTTAACACCTGAAAAACAAGCGGCAATGAAAACGGAAATAGAGGCGGCGGCTCGCCGTCCCTATGTATATGACCCTGATTCACCTTTACTTACAGAAAAACAATTATCCGAATTTTATCCGGTAAATTTTAATAGTATGGAAGAACGAGCACAAGCCATGCAGCGTCAAGAAACTCACGCGTTTACAGTTTCAGGAAAATAATTGACGAAGGAAACGCTTTGGCGCCTGACATCACTTTTTTATAGTGTAATCAATAAGCAGATATACGCTACAAATGAGGTATATTTCAAATAGCTACCATGTTCTCCAGCGCTTGTAGATGTATGCCTGTTATTAAAACTGAAAAAACATTTACAAATATAAAATAAAAATTTTACATTTTTATATTTTTTATTCTTTCTGGAGACAGTCCTGTAATTTTATAAACAAATTCAGGAGAAAAACCATCAACAAGCAAATTTTTTGCTATTATTAGCTTCTCTTCTTCCATGCCCTCTTCCCAAGCTTACTCACGGGCGACTTCCAGAGCATCATCCCAATTCCATTCAGTCAACAGCATATTAAATACCTCCGAACTGTGGGTTTCTAAAAATTTCTTCAGTATGTTATTTTCTTTACAGTATTCTATCGCATTTTTAAATGAATTTTCAAGAGTTAATCCGTTCTTCCGGTATTCCCGAATCTTGTCTATAAAAACACTGTAACTATCAAGTGTTTTGCATTTTTTAAGTATTTCGGAATTATGCCCCTTGTTAATGTTGTAAACTTGCGCTGTTAATTCCAACGGTATGGTATCCGTCAGTTTTAAGCCTTCTATGCTCATGTGCGTTCATAGATGTATGCCCATTATTTAAAACTGAAAAAAATCCCTCACCAGGTAATAGCCGGAAACGCGGAAGCCCTGCCGGTGATCTTGGCGTGGATCGCCTACCAAGCCATGCCAAAGCATGCGTAGAATAATGTCACGCCACTAAGCACCGGAAGGGCTTTCGCGTTTCCGGCTATTATGTGCTAGTGGTTATATTTTTCGCGGCATAAAATATTCAGGCATACATCGTATTACTTCTTTTCCGCAAGCTTGCGAAGCTCCGCCGTGGGATTATCCATTTTGGAGATTGTAGCCGGATTATGAAGAATGGAAACCCAGCAGATACGCTCGTAGTCTTCGCGGCTGAAACGTTTGGTGTTTATTTTGGAAAGAAAATCCGCCGAGTCGTTATGCAGGGCGGCTTCAATACACACTTTAATATATTCTTTATCATTTAACAGATCATCTTTGATATACTTAAGAACATGCCCGATATTTGAGCTTTTTGCCGCCTGCATACAGACGCTGAAATACATTGAGTGCCCCAGTGTTTCTATGTTTATATATTCCAAAGCAAAGCAGTTCTTGTGCACCGCCGCGGCGCAAATGGCGGCATAATAATGCTGGTTGTTATCTAATTTATTTTTGTCTACATATTTAATGACACTGGGATCTTCGTCTACCGCTTCAATGCAGTATTTATAATAAGTTTCAACATCTACTTTTACTGTTTTGATAATAGAACGAAGGCGTTTTATTTTATGGTTAAATCCCTGTCCCTTGTAAAAGAATTCTATCTTTTGCCCTTTCTTGGAAAGATTAATAAGTTTTTCATTTATTTTAATAAGCTCTTTCTGCACAATAAGGTTGTCTTCAATATTCAGAATCGCAAGATTAGGCAGCGTGAAAATGGATTCGGGTAAAGTTTCCAGCGCATTATCCTGAAGGTGAAATTTTTTGAGGTTTTTCAAATCGCCTATTTTTTCGCTTATCGAGGCAATACCCGCGCTGTCGACTTCCAAATCTGTTAAATTTTTACAAGTGTAGATTGAAGGCGGAAGCTCATGCACAAAATTACCGGAAAAAGAAAATATCCGCAGTTCCGGCATGCTGCTAAAAATATCAGGCATTTGGTCTGTATTGAATTCGCCGCCCAATATTACCAGTTTTTCAAGTTTGGTAAGGGTAGAAATCTTGTTAAATATGTTTCCGTTTACGTGCAAATGCCGTAACTCAAGTTGTTTTAATCCGGTAAGCTTATAAAGAGCTCCCTGTCCGCAGTCAAGTTTAAGGCCGGATAGTATAAGAGATTCCAGCTTGGGGCATGAAACAAGCAGTTCCGCCGTATTGTTAAGCTCATAACTCTTTTCTTTGTTAAAAAAGGAAGTGATACTGACTTTTTTTAAAGCGCCGTGTCCCGATAACGATTTTGGAAGCGGCTTGGAATCCACATCTTTGTATTTTAAAGACAGGATTAATGTTTCCAATTTTTTAAGTTTTCCCAAGGTTTCCGGCAGGGGTATATTTTTGTATAAGTCAACGGTAAGGGTTTTTAATTCCGCAAGGTCGGTTATTTCCTCAGGAAAATCCCAGCCTTCGTTAATCCTTACATGCAGATTTTCCAGTTTTTTGGCTTTTGAAAAACCTTGCGGCGGCTTGGAAATCCTGTTGCAGCAGCATGAAAGCGAGCGCAAATTCGGCAGAGAAAACAGAAAATCAGGAATTTCGGTTAAATCCGTGTGGGAAATGTCGATTTCTTCAAGTAATTTGCACTCACCCAGGATAGGGGGAATTTGCTTTAGGGCGGGCTGGTTGTCCAAATTGATCTTTACAACCGTTTCTTTTACGGTTGCGATACGTTTTGAAAGATCATCCAAATTTTTGCAATATACGCCATCCGAAGGAATACCCAACTCTGAGTCTTCTTCCGTCCAGTGGAGGTCAAGTTCTTTTGTATTGTTAACTGTTTCCGGCATCTATTTGATTTATTTAACCACTATCTTGATAAATCGTCAATTGATCAAACTGCAAAAGCCTAAATTTTGTTCCGGGCGTTGAATAAACCATTAAATTAGTGGTATATTAGATAGAACACGCCATAAAAAGCGGATATTAAAAGCGGCGTAAATGGCGCTTTTTTTTACTTTTACAGTGTCAAAAACGGCACAAATCAGGCCAGCTTGTTCCGGCAGCGGTCAGATTTTATCATAAATCTTTTAAAAAGCCATTTTTTAGTGGTTTTGGCTAGTTTTGTCAAAAAAATTCAATGTGGAAAGTTCAACTTCATAAAATAAATTACGATGAAAGGGAGTATCAGGCTGTTAAAGAGGTACTTGATTCAGGCTGGATTACAATAAGCCAAAAAACCTATGACTTTGAAGCCGCATTTGCCGCTTTTTTGGGGCATGATACACAGTGCCTTGCGGTTTCAAACGCTACGGCGGCGCTTCACATGGGGCTTTTGGTCTGCGGCATAGGCAAGGGCGACGAAGTAATTACCCCTTCGCTTACTTTTATCGCCGATCAGAACGTTACCCGGATGGTTGGCGCCGAAAATATCCTTGCGGATATAACCTCGATGGAAGACTGGTCTGTGGACCCGGATGATATCGAAGCGAAAATTACGCCAAAGACAAAAGCCGTAATGATCGTCCATTATGCTGGTTTCGCCTGTGATATGGAGCGTATTGCCGATTTGTGCCGGCGGCATAATCTGATACTTATAGAAGACTGCGCCCATGCGCCGGGAGCCTGTTACGACGGCTCATCAAATAAAGGGCGCCCGCTTGGCACTTTTGGCGATATTTCAGCTTTCAGTTTTTTCGGCAACAAGAATATTGCGGCAGGCGAAGGCGGCATGGTTGTTACGCGCAATCAAGAGCTGTTTAATAAATTAAAAGGGCTGCGTTCCCACGGAATGTCCGTCCTTTCGTTCGACCGTTTTAAGGGCAGGGCGGTTTCTTACGACGTGGAATCGCCCGGCTTAAACTACCGTATCCACGAAATAAGTTCCGCGCTTGGTCTTGTCCAGTTGCAAAAACTTGAAGAAGCGAATGACAACCGTAAAAAAATAACGGAGTGTTACTATGAGCGGCTTGGCGGCGTTTCCTCGGTTGCGATTCCCTACAGGCCTTTTTCGCGCGGAAAACCGAATTATCACATAATGCCCGTTCTGCTTTCGGAATCAACGGACAGGGCGGCGGTTATTGAATCCATGAAACAGGACAAGGTGCAAACAAGCATTCATTATCCGGCTATTCAGGGTTTTAGCGCTTATAAAGATAAAGTTAACAAGACCCCAAAGGCCGAATATGTCTGCGCCCACGAATTGACCCTTCCCCTGTATCCTGCTATGATGGAAAGTGATGTAGATATTGTTTGTGATTCATTGATTAGGGCTTTATGATGAAAGGAATTATTCTTGCCGGAGGTTCCGGCACAAGGCTTTATCCCATAACCCGCGCCGTTTCCAAGCAGATTCTTCCTCTTTATGACAAACCAATGATTTATTATCCGCTGTCGGTGCTGATGCTTGCCGGCATTCGCGATATTTTGATTATTTCAACGCCGCGCGACCTGCCCGTGTTTAAAGAACTTTTTGGAAGCGGCGCGTGGCTTGGAATGCGTTTTGAATATAAGGTTCAGGAAAGCCCGCGCGGTCTTGCCGACGCGTTTATTTTAGGCGCGGTTTTTATCGGCGCGGATTCGTCCGCCCTTGTGTTAGGCGACAATGTTTTTTACGGCAGGGGCTTTAGCCAGACCCTGCAAAATGCCGCCAAACAGGTAAATGAAAAAGGCGGCGGCGCTATTTTCGGCTATTATGTGAAAGATCCCACGTCTTACGGCGTCGTTGAATTTGACGCGCAGGGCAGGGCGCTTTCTATCGAGGAGAAGCCTGCAAAACCCAAATCCCATTACGCGGTTCCCGGACTTTATTTTTACGATAACGAAGTTGTACAGATTGCGAAAAATATCAAACCAAGCGCCCGTGGGGAAATTGAAATAACCGAGGTAAACAACACCTACCTGAAAAAAGGCCGTCTTTCGGTTGAGGTTCTTGGCCGGGGCATGGCATGGCTGGATACCGGCACTTACGACGGGCTTTTGGAAGCCGCGAACTTTATTGAGACAATACAAAAACGCCAGGGAATGTATGTTTCCTGTATCGAGGAAATTGCGTATAACAACGGATGGCTTTCGCGGGAAGAGTTGTTAAAGCTGTCCGACGGTTATAAGACAGAATATGGCAGTTACCTAAAGTATATAGCGGAGGAAAAATAATGCCGTTTACTTTTTCTATTTGCCCCATTTCCGGGTTGTTTGAAATACAGCCAAAAGTATTCGGAGATAACCGCGGTTATTTCATGGAAAGTTATTCGCAAAAGAATTATGAAGAAGCCGGTATTGCCGCTACATTTGTGCAGGACAACCAGTCCAGTTCCGGGAAAGGAGTCCTTCGCGGACTGCATTATCAGAAAAAAAATCCGCAAGGCAAGCTGGTACGCGCAATTGAAGGCGAAATTTTTGATGTTGCCGTTGACATCCGTCCGCGATCTCCGACGCGCGGTCAATGGCATTCTGTTATTCTTAGCGGTAAAAAACAGAATCAATTTTACATTCCGGAAGGTTTTGCCCATGGTTTTCTTGTGTTAAGCGACACGGCGCTCTTTGCCTACAAATGCACTGCTTTTTATGACCCCGAAGACGAAAGCGGCATTATCTGGAACGATCCGACAATAAACATCAAATGGCCGGATTTGGGAATGAATTATATGCTTTCCGACAAAGATAAAGCGCTTCCCGGATTTAAGCAGTGACAAACAATAATGGGTTTATTTGGCTTATCGGCAACAAGGGTATGCTGGGAACAGAGCTTTCCCTGCTTCTTGAAAAATCCGGGCTTCCCTTTGTTAGCACTGATCGTGAAGTTGATATTACAGGCATTGAAGCGCTTAAGGCGGCCGTCGCGAAACTTGCCGAAGAACATCCGGTTAAATGGATAATTAACTGCGCCGCCTACACAGCGGTAGATAAAGCCGAGGATGATATTGAAGCCTGCCGCCGTCTGAATACGCAAGGGGCGGCAAATATCGCCGCTATTGCAAGTAACACCGGAACCCGGCTGATTCATATTTCTACCGATTATGTTTTTGACGGGAAGGGAAGCCGCCCCTATCGCGAAGATGACGCGACAGCGCCAACAGGCGTTTACGGGCTGACAAAAAGAGACGGAGAAGCTGCCGTACTGGAAAACAATCCCCGCTCGTACATAATCCGTACCGCCTGGCTTTACGGCAGGCATGGCAATAATTTTGTGCATACCATGCTCAGGCTTATGAACGAGCGGGACGAAGTAAAAGTTGTGAATGACCAGCGCGGCAGTCCCACCTGGACTTTTGATCTGGCTGCCGTTATATTAACTTTGATTAATACAGTTGATTCCGGCAAAGAAATTCCTTTTGGCGTTTATCATTTTACCAACGAGGGAAACATTACATGGTTTGACTTTGCCAAAGAGATTTACAGGCAGGGAAGGGAGCAGGGCAGAATTACCAAAGACTGCGCCGTTAACCCCTGCACCAGCGCCGAATATCCGGCAAAAGTTAAGCGCCCTGCCTATTCAGTTCTGGACAAAAGTAAAATAAAATCCGCGCTTGGAATTAAAATTCCTGCTTGGGATGAAAGTTTAAAAGAGTTTTTAAAGAAGCAATAATGAAGTTAAGCAATGAAGAAAAAATAAAATTAATGAAAAATCTCAACTGGGATTATCTTGATACGCATGAGGATATGCTTGCCGTAATTGAAGGACGCTTGAAAAGTTCCGGGGCGTTTAATCAGGATAAACTTTTTGTCCGATCTCTGGAACGTCTCCCCTGGCACTATGTAACGGCTCTTTGGGGAGTCGAAAAAATTAAAGAATTGTATACGCCGGAAATAGCAAAGCGTATTTGGCCGAAGAGTAGGAGGTATCATTTTGATTTTGCCCTCGCGGTATTACGAAGAGAACCTTTACCCCCTGCAAGATGGGGTGATGAATATTTTACAACACAGCGACACAGATTTTTTTCTGACAGGGGGAACGGCGCTTAGCCGGGCCTATTATAATCACCGTTATTCCGATGATCTTGATTTTTTTGTAAATCAGTCTAAGTCGTATGATGATCAGCTTGATAAAGTTTTAGCCCTGTTTCAGGAAAATGGATATACTTGGGATACTAATAATGAATATACCAGAGCTAAAAACTTTACGACATTAAAAGTTAGAAAGGACTCTGAAACATTATTAAAACTGGATTTTGTAAACGATCTTGTTCCTCATTATGGAGAAATCATAGAAACAAGCTTGTTTTATCGTACAGATTCAATTCGTAATATGCTTTCCAATAAATTATCCGCTATTTTCCGTTATGCGGCAAAAGATATTGTAGATATAAGGGAAATTGCTTTGCACGAAACTGTAGATTGGCCGACAGTAATTAATGAAGCGCGGAATAAAGAAGCAGGTCTTGAACTTGTATATATTTCTGAAATCTTAACGAGTATGCCCCAAAGTGAATTTGAAACAATTACATGGACAAAAAAACCAAGCTGGCAGGAATTTCGCGGTGATATTGACCGGATTGTACACGATATGATAAGCGGAGAATAGTTTTAATGCGTAAACTGACAAACATATTAGTAACAGGCGGCGCCGGATTTATCGGCTGTAATTTTATCCGTTATTTGCTGGAAAAGGCGGAAGGCTTTTCCGGCAGGATCATCAATCTGGACGCGCTTACTTACGCCGGCAACCGGAGCAGCCTTGCGGATATCGAGGCAAAGTACGGACAGGCGGCATGTACGCGATATTTTTTTGAAAAAGGCGACATTTGCGACCGTTCTTTGGTTGAATCGCTGTTTGCAAAATACGAAATTGACACTGTTGTTCATTTTGCCGCGGAAAGCCATGTAGACCGCTCTATTTTAGGTCCCGAAGCGTTTGTTAAAACCAACGTGATGGGAACCTTCACCCTGCTTGATGTTGCGCGTAACGCATGGAAAGATTCATCAGGCTCAATCCGCAATGATGCGTTATTTCACCATATCAGTACCGATGAGGTTTACGGCTCTTTGGGCGAAACCGGCTATTTTACCGAGGATACTCCCTACGACCCGCGCTCGCCTTACTCGGCAAGCAAGGCCGCAAGCGATCATCTTGCGATGGCGTACAATCACACGTACGGCTTGCCCGTAACGCTTTCCAATTGTTCAAACAATTACGGTCCCTACCAGTTTCCTGAAAAACTCATCCCTTTAATGATCCTGAATATG
>Ga0268262_10006536_pt1 | contig 11148 bp, 9 predicted proteins | sample TergutNc150P3_FD_190354 | JGI IMG/M metagenome (GOLD analysis project Ga0268262, IMG submission 190354) | Nasutitermes corniger P3 segment gut microbial community from laboratory colony in Florida, USA - Nc150 P3 (SPAdes) (version 2) | ecosystem: Host-associated > Arthropoda: Insects > Digestive...
TACTCGGAGAAGATTTCTCGCAAAGGCGCAGAGGCGCAAAGGACGCGAAGGTGAAGACAATAGCACGGCGGTGTCAGTCACTCCGCGCCGCTTTTTTTCTGCTCAAAACCGATTGTCAAGATTGTATAATTATACCATAATAAACTGACCATGACAAAAGAAGACAAATATGCCTATTGGCTTCAGTTGGCGCAGTATGATCTTGATACAGCGCAGACCATGTATGAGGGAGGCAGATGGTTTTATGTCGCTTTTATGTGTCAACAGTCAATAGAAAAAATTTGTAAAGGACTATATAATTTTTACATTGATGATAATATACCAAGAGTCCACAATATACGATTTATCCTGACAAAAATCGAAACTTCATTATCATTAGCGATTAAACCTGAAATCTATAATTTGATAGATACGCTTTCCGCTTATTATCTTAATAATCGTTATCCTGATTTTACCGGGGTTCCGAATGCGCAAATTGACAAAGTTAAAGCAACAAATATATTGGAAAAAACCAGGGAGGCATTTTCATGGCTGTCGACATTAAAAAAATGAACGAAATAGCCCGCAGTTTTGCTGAAGATGTAAAACAGGTAATGCCTGTTGATAAGGCAATTCTTTTTGGTTCTTATGCAAAAGGTTATGCTACAGAATTAAGCGATGTTGATATTTGTTTTTTTCTGAAAAATTACAATGGGAAGCAGCGGGTGGAAGTAATAACGGAATTACTGGGGATGGGCGGCAAGTATCCCGATGTCGCTTTTGAACCGCTGGTATTTGAATCCGTTGAAATTCAAAATGACAATCCTTTTGTTCGTGAAATCATCGCGGAAGGGATAGACTTGCTGTCATCTCCCACGATTTGAAGAATGAGTCTATTTCGGCGCGAATACATGGGTGATTCCGTTGAAAAGATACAAGCAATAACATTGCGTAAAGATCATCTCTCTGAGTTAATAAAAAAGGACTGCCTGAAAATATTACTTCTCAGACAGTCCCGACCTTGCTGATCCTGTCAGATCAGGCTACAAATCTTTTCAGACATTTTAAATCATCGTACCCGACGTTCCAGCATGACCAGTCAATTTCTTGACGGCACTACAATTTTGGTATCACCCGTGTCCGACAATACCTTACCTTCTATACCAAAGGAACATGGATACTCCGGCATTACCTTTATTTAAATTAACGTTAACTTTACTCCAGCCATCTCCGGTTGGTGAACCATCTTCCCCGACAACTTGTATAAACAGTTCTTTGATCGGAGATCCCGCATTTTCCTGCTTAGAACGATATAGCCATATGTATGTAGTCCCAGCGTCACCCTTATTTAAATCAATGACCTCTGACTTTTGGTTCCTGACGATAGAATACGTTACACCGCCGTAAGAAAACGGATCTTTCCACTTTGAGCCTTGGTCGACATCAATATACAGACCTCTTATAGCTTTAGCAGAATCGGTGGTCGTCTTATAACCTAAAAAAATATGGTTTCCAGGGGCGCCACGATTTAAATCCCTTTTCGATCCGAAACTTAGAACGCCAGAATTAATGAACTCTAAATATACATCAGAGACAGCGCGGGTGCCGCTGGCATTATAGAGGTATAATTCTTCTACATAAATAACCTCATCTTCGAATGTATACTTTGCCGACAATACTTCGCTTTCGAAATACTTAGTTACGGCAATCGCCTGCACATCAACATTAGATGATAATTCTATGGGACCATCGTACTTGGTACTATATTGTGTGGGCTTTTTTCCGTCCGTGGTGTAATAAATATCCACATCGGCATTAGTGGAGATAAGAGAAATAGGCATACCTCTTTTGTTTGTTGGGTACTTCCCTGCCCCAGGACTTGCTTTAGGCTTGGCTGGAGAGATAACTGCAAACTCTGTCGGCTTAGGAAGCGTAGCTAAATCTATGATTGGCTCCTGTAACTTGTTGCCGCCTCCGTTACTGCCAAAACCTGACAACATATCAGGGTCGTAGTCCTTAACCCAATGGTATGAGGCAGGACGTGCGCAAAGTGTGAAATACGCCTTCTCTACCTTGGAATTAGCCCTATCTGTCAACACAACGTAGTAAGCATCAACAATGCATTCCATCGCCAAGCGGTAGTCTCCCGCCGGTTCGCCATTCCCACCGATGGTGATGGATCGACCAATAGTCAATTCTTTTACCTTGTTAAATGTTGTCTCGTAGGTATTCGAAGTTGAGATGGTTTCTGAAGTCCCTATGTCGAATGAAATGCCGAGCGATTCGTTAAGTTTGGCTACAAACCCATCATCATAACCTACTTCAAATCCTACCGTGAAGGTCGTATTAGTATTTCTGGAAACACTGTTCTCCACCGTTGTAGTGGATGAATTCATAATTGAATGTTCGGTAGCTTCCGATACCTCATACGTAAGTGTGAAGGGTGTTACTCCATCATAATATTGCGGTTCGGTGGACGTTATTGGTACATGGAGGATATATCCAAGCCGGGATACGTGACCGTTGTATGTGTCATCGTGCACAGAACACACCCAACCGATCTCCTCGTCCAGTACGGGTACGTAGCGCAGTGTTGCTCCCCACTTGGCGTACAGGGTGAATGATTCAATAACCGGGGTGGCAAAATCCCAGGGATTGCCGGTGCCTGAACTGTTGGTGTACCATCCGTCAAACTTATATCTGGCGCTTGTTGGATCCTCCTCAGGACGTTTAACCTTGCCCCCGTGCATGATGGGCATAACCGATTGCATCCCAATAGATGTATTCCCGCCGTTACTGTCAAAGATAACGGTGTACATTGGATTTACAAAGTGGGCGTCTGTGAAAGTAAAATTAAAAATACTTTCAAGGTTTTGGTAAACATACAACAGTTCGTTCCAAACAAGCTTTTCCCCGTTCACTTTTTCCAGATAGATGGTGACGGTATATTGGCCGGAATTAAGGGTGCGGCTTCCGGCGGCTTTTGGCAAAGGCAGCGTCACGGTCTCTTGGTTCGTGCCTCCTTCCTGCCCCGGTTTGATGGTCATATTCGCGATAAAAACCTCAGGAAGATTTATATCATACCTAAAAGTTCCGGTTCCTCCTGAAAGCAGCGGTTTGAGAATAACTGTTCCTGGAGTATTTGTTCCGGCGTTAATAGTAATACGATCAAGTGTGCCGCGTGACATGAGTTGTTTCTTTCCTTCGTCTTTGTAAGCGGTAACAACAAGGCTATAGGTTCCCGGAGCAAGAACAATCGGGGTATTAAGGGTTGCATTGGTACGCTCAACGTTTACAGGGACTCCGCTGTCTATAGGCGTGAAAGTCAGGTTATATACAGCGAAATCGTTCAGCTTCGGCGCAGCCGGCAGTATAGTCCTGGAACCGTCTGTAAGCGCCAACCAAAATAAGCCTTTCCCCGCCGGAAGCTCAACCGCATGGCTGTCAGAATCAATAGGACTATCGCAGCCAATAAGGATGTGTACAAAAAAAATGGAAATGAGGGATACAACCAGTATCCTCAAGCTCATTAATGTTTTTTTCTTGTTCATCGTAGTCTCCTTTTATTTCACGATTGTGAAAAGAATATTTCTTTGATACAACATTCCGTTTTTCATAACGGTCAGTACCAAGGTATGTATGCCGAGGGTGTTGTACCTGGTATCACGCGCGTCAAGAGTGAAAGATGGGCCGTTACCGCTAACGGTTTGTCCTGAGTAAACGCCAACCCCGGCGATTTCCCACTTGATGCTGCCCGGGTCATAATCAGATTCGATTATCGACACAGGCCGTGTAACAGGATAAGCTCCGGTATTTGTTCGGGAAAGGGTTATGGGGTTAATTATCGGCGCTCCATCAATGATTTCCTCAACAGTAAAACTATCGGAAGTCGTCAAAGTCCCCGCGCTCCCGCCATTACCGTTGCCTCCGCCGCCGCCACTGCTGCCACCGCTGCCGCTACCACCACCACCACCGCTTGTGGCCTTAATGGTTAAGGTTCCGGCGCTAAATCCGCTTGCCGCGTTCCAGCCAACAGCCTCAGCCACGTCAAAGGTAACCGTATAAGCGCCGACTGCGGATGGGGCAACAGTATTGCCGTTGTACTTGACGGTTATTGCCCCGGTGGATTTACCAGCCTTTGGCGTTACGGTTACAAGTCTGGGGTTGCCGTTGTAGGTAATCGTTCCGGTCCCGTTGATGGTAAAATCCCCGGCCACAGGGGTTTGGTTTACCTGAACGGGCGGCGGGATTTGAGGAACTTCCGGAACTTCCGGAACTTGCGGGATTTGCGGGATTTGCGGGAACTCATCCTTAACTAAGCCGGAATTGTCATTGTTACCAATCGATTCTGTTCCCTCGTAAATACCACCGTTATCACAAGAAGCCATTGAGAAAACGATTATCGCCATATAGGCAATAAATCGTAACCGTACCGAAACTTTCGGTATTACTCTGGTTTTCATATAAACCTCCTTAATGAGCGGTTTTTTTTACGCTCTTATTGTCTATATGGTGAAAAACAGTACGTTTTTTTCCCTTATAAAAGTAAAAAATGATGAGATTAAACATGGCAGATATTCATTTTTTGTGATAAACTGGAGAAGGAATTTGGGAGGGAAAATGGTAAAAAAGGCATGGGGCGGGCCATGGACAGAACAAAAACTTGATGCCTTTGAAAAATATGTAAAAGCATATCTTACCATAATGAACAATAATCGGGATAAATTTGGGTGGAAGCTAATTTACTTCGATGCTTTTGCGGGGAGTGGTTCAAGGGACACGGAACAAAAAGAAGAAAATGTAACTGAATTGTTTGATATTACCGAGGAGGAAGAAACAGTCTACCGTGGGGCAGCGGAACGAGTTGTAAATATTGGCTTACGCGGTTTTGATATTTACTATTTTATTGAATCCGATGAAACATCAAAAGTAGAACTGGAGGAAAAACTTAACCCGGTAAAGGAACAAAAAAAACTGAATTTAATTTTTTTTCCCGGCGATGCTAATGAAAATTTAAGAATACTCGCAAAAAAAATAAAGAAGGATACCGAATTTTTTTCACTGACTATGATTGACCCCTTTGGTATGCAAATTAATTGGGAATCTATTAAGCAGCTTAAAGGAACTAAAACTGATCTGTGGATACTTATTCCATCTGGAGTAATAATTAACCGGCTTTTGGATAGAAATGGGAAACTGACACACATTAATAAATTAGTTTCTTTTTTTGGATTATCAGAAAAGGAAATACGGGAACATTTTTATCAGAAGAAAATATCCAGTGGCTTGTTTGATTTTGAAAATGAATTTCAAAAAAAATCTGAGCCAATCCACAAAATAGCAGATCTGTATATACAACAACTAAAAACTATATTCCAATATGTAACACCTGAACCTCTTGTCATGTTTAATAGTCGTAATGTTCCCATATACCATTTTGCCTTTGCATCTAATAACGCAACGGCATTAAAGATTGCAAGCGATATAATCGGGAGAGAAACAAAATGAGAACAACAAAGATTGAATGGACAGATAAAACATGGAATCCGGTTACCGGATGTACAAAGTGTTCCATCGGCTGTGCCAATTGTTATGCCGAAAATATGGCCCGACGTCTCTGTGCAATGGGACAAGAAAAGTATAGGAACGGTTTTCAGTTAACCTTACATGAAGATGTTTTAGATGATCCGTTATCTTGGGAGAACCCGCATACCATCTTTGTTTGTTCTATGAGTGATATATTCCACGAGAGAGTCCCATTTGACTTTATTGATAAGGTAATGGAAATAATCAAAGAAACACCGCAGCACCGGTATCAACTTTTAACTAAAAGAGACAAGCGCATGGCAAAATACTTCGAGACTCGTTGTATCCCTGAAAATGTTTGGCTGGGTGTTACTGTAGAAGCTAAGACAACAAGAGAAAGAATAGGTACGCTAAGGACTATTCCCGCTTCCATACGTTTCCTTTCCTGTGAACCATTATTGGAAGATTTGGGAAAAATCGACTTGTCAAATATCCATTGGGTCATTGTAGGCGGAGAGAGCGGTAAAAAAGCCCGGCCTATGAAGGAAGAATGGGTACTAAACATTGAAAAACAAGCATCCTCAAGTGGTTCAGCGTTTTTCTTCAAACAATGGGGAACTTGGGGAGCCGATGGTGTCAAGCGCAGCAAAAATGCCAATGGTAAGTTATTGAATGGAAAAGTCCGACAGGCTTTACCGGTGTAAGAGGAAATTGAGGAAAAACTAACTACACAGTCCGCTAATCCAAGATGGTTTCCGGTACAGGGTAATGCTTCGCCGCTTCTAAAATTTTTTCTCTGACGTCTTTCGCATCATCGTCCAATTCGTTGTACAATCCTCCCAAGTTGTCCAATCGCGTGGCATTATCCGGACGCTCTTTGCCCAAAGCCTTTTCCTCGATGGTTTCCAGTTCAAGGTAATACTTCGCCGCTTCTAAAATTTTTTCCCTGACGGCGGCTTTCGCATCATCGTCCAATTCGTTGTACAATCCTCCCAAGTTGTCCAACGACTTGGCATAATCTGAAAGTTCTTCGCCTAAAGCTTTTTCCCCGATGGTTTCCGGTACAGGGTAATGCTTCGTCCCTTCCGCATAGTCAACCTTTTTTCTGTCCAACCCTCCCGAGATAACACTATATAAATTATAAAACATAATACCCGCAGTCAAGGCCGTGATGATGAGAACAACGATAGCAATTTTGTAATACTGGGCGACGCGGACGACAAAGCTTATAACCAAACTGATTATAAAAACAACAATAATAGGAACAATACTCATGTTATCCTCCTAAAGCATATCATTATATTATTTACTACCCCGCTAATCCATCATCACAAAGGCAGCCCAATAATAGGGTGATGAATATTCTTTCGTTTCGCGCAGCCACCTCTGGGCCTCTTTGAACGCTTTCTGCTTGTCCATCCCATTGGAAAGCCAAATTTCGTAAAACTTCTTCATATATTCTTTAGTTGCATAATCGTCTACTTTCCACAGGCTCATTACGATTGTCTGGGCACCGGCCAGCTTAAAGGCCCGCTGAAGGCCGAATACCCCTTCCTTGTTGTCCACTACCCCCAATCCGGTTTCGCAGGCGGAAAGCACTACAAGCCTTGTTCCCGCCAGGTTTATATTGGCTATGTCGTCCGCAAACAATATGCCGTTTCCCACGCCTTCTGCTGCTTTGTTGTCCCATGCGTTGTTGGCGCCTGAGAGCAACAGGTATGACCTCATTAGCGGATTTTTAAGGACTTCTTTCCCTCCCACAAGCCGTTCCAGTCGTTCCATTTCCTCGTGATTTTTTTCGTCCCAGAAAAATCCGTGAGTCGCCAGATGTATGATACCGGTTCTCTTTCCGTTCAGATTCTTAAATGACTCTTTATTACCCTTCTCGTAATCGTATAAGGCAACGTCAATATTATTCTTCTCAAGCTGCCGTTGAATAAACCAACATTCATCGTAACTCTCTTTTAAATATTCCCAGGAGTCACCCCGCGGAATGTCATCGGGCGGCATAGAGCTAATGTGTGTTCCCTGGTTTTTATTAGGCTGAGGCTCTTGTTTTATTTTATCCGCGTCAATGTCGTATTGGAGCCCGCCGTAAAGGGCCGCCGAACTGGGTTTTTCCGGGGTTTTGTTTTTCCGGCGGGCAATTTCGCGGGTGCTGGAGACAAGCTTCAAATCATAAACCGAGGACAGGAGCGCACCTTTTTTTTCGGGGATTGAATTGAAGCTAAGCTTGTGCAGAAGGCCGGAAGGGGAGTAATACACGGTTTTAACTCCAGTTTCTTCCAGGAATTTTTCCAGAGGCTGCCAGACACGGGCATACAATTCAAGGCCGTCCTCTTCGTAAAGAATCTGCGCCTGTTCCTCTGGTTTTTTTCCGTCCAGCTTCTTAAAGATCTCCGCCAGGTCAGTTTCCTCACAAAGGTGGACATAAGCGGGCGTTTTCATGCCACTGCGAAGAATCAAAGCGGCGTAATTAATTTTGCCTGTCCATTTTGCAAAAAGATTGAACGAGACGAATTCAATAGCCGCTTCTCCCGGTTGCAGGCTGTCCCGCACCTTCTCCCAGCCGATGGCTAAATCGTCTTTTAATTCCCTGTATGGGGCTGAGGCTTGGGTGAGAAATTTGTCTAATTCATCAGCCTCTTGTTCAAGCTCCTGGATATACTTTTCATTTGCGCCGCCTCTTTGCCGCGAAGCCCCGGTTTGCCGGCGTAAGCTGAGAAATTCATCTTCCCTGCCTGAGGCCAGGACGAGGGATCTGCTTATTATTTCCCTGCTTGAGACTAAGGCAAGGGCTCTGTCTAAAGCGCCGGGTTTATGCTCAAGCTTCTGGATATTACCTTTCATTTCCGCCTCCTTTTTGCCGTAAAGCCCCGATTTGCCGACGCAGGCTGAGTAATTTATTGTATTTCTCGATCAAATTCTTGTCTCCTGATGAGAGAATGGAGTCCCGTATAGCGTTGGTAGTACGCAGCAGGAGGCCCTTGGAAAACAGGGCATTGTCGTAGTTTAAGGCATGACTTTCAGGTTCATCGTGGAATTGGGAAAGGGAATAGCTTAGCTCGAAAGAAGATGATCGGGTATTCCAATATGCCTCGCGCTCTTTCCCTGAGAAAGAAAAAAGAACTTTGTTTGTCAGATTCGTGTTTATTTGGTTTGCTTCTTTTTTTAGCGCAAAGGCTTGTTTATAATTTTTCATAATTAAATACAGACAGAATAGATTATCCAGTGATGAAATAAAATCTGGATGCTCCTTACCCAAAGCCTTTCCCCTGACGGTTTTCGCTTTAAGGTAATACTTCTTCGCCTCAGCATAGTCGCCCTTATCGCTGTACAGCGCTCCCAGGTTGTCCAACGACGCGGCATAATCCGGGTGCTCTTTGCCCAAAGCATTTTCTCTGATGTCTTTCGCTTCAAAAAGATTGTTTTTCGCTTTCGTATAGTCGCCCATCTTATGGTACAGTATTCCCAGATTGTCCAACGACTTGGCATAATCCGGGTGCTCTTTGCCCAAAACCTTTTCCCTGACGTCTTTCGCTTTAAGAAGACAGCTTTCCGCTTCCTTAAAGTCGCCCTTTTTGCGGTACAGCGTTCCCAGATTGTCCAACGACATGGCATAAGCCGGGTGTTCATTGCTCAAAGCCTTTTCTCTGACGGTTTTTGCTATAAAGTAATGCTTCACCGCTTCCGGATAGTCGCCCATATCGCTGTACAGCATTCCGAGATTAACTAATGAACCGGCATAACTTGGGTGTTTATTGCCCAAAGCCTTTTCAATAATGTCTTTCGCGTCAAGGTAATGCTTCTCCGCTTTATCATAGTCGCCCATCTTGTGGTACAGCTTTCCCAAGTTCGACAACGATATGGCATAATCCGGATGCTCTTTGCCAAAAGCCTTTTCCCAAACATCTTTCGCTTTAAGGTTATACTTCTCCGCATTCGTATAGTCGCCCATCTTGAGGTACAGCGCTCCCAGGCTGTTTAACGACATGGCATAATCCGGGTACTCATTACCCAAGCTCTTTTCTCTGATGGCTATTTGGGCAAGAAGATAGCTTTCCGCCTTCACATAATCGTCCATATTGAGGTACAGCCATCCCAGATTAATTAACAAAGAGGTATAATACCAATGTTTTTTTCTTCGCCTCTTTTCCATACTGGCTTCCGCTTCAAGGCAACACTTTTCTGCTTCATCATATTTTCCCCTGCAAATGTACAGCCATCCCCGGTTAATTAACAACAAGGTATAATACCGGTGCTTTTTTCCTCGCCTCTTTTCCATGAGGATTTCCGCTTCAAGGCAATATTCCTCCGCTTTCGCAAATTCTCCCTTGTTAACGTATAGCCATCCCAGGTACATTAACAGCTCGGGATAACTCATAGTTTTTCTTTCAAAATCCCTTCTCCTGATGGTTTCTTCTCTAAGACAATACTTCTCCGCTTTCTCATATTCTCCCCTGTTAATGTACCGCGCTCCCCAGTAAACACAAAATAAAGAGTATAATTTCAATAATAAAAAGATACCCACCACAATTAGGGCTATGAAGATGAGAGCGAGGATAAATTCAATAAGGTGAGAGGATATAGCGGATATAGCGCGTTTGAAATTATCGGATATAGCGCGTTTGATATTATCGTTGTTTTTAATATGTTTAATAATCAAATAAATTATAAATGGAATTGGAGGTGAACCGTACTTTAAAATTTTTTTGGCTGAACCATACTTGCTTCCGATTAGGCCTTCATCCCTATGGGATATATCTTTTGAATTACTCATATTATCCCCCTAAAGCTTATAATAATTTCTGCTCTTAATATAATAGTGGTGAAAAATAGCCCATTTTTTTTTGAATTTTGCTCTTTTTTTCCCAAAAACAGGGAAAAAAACCAGGTGTTTTTCACCATATATATAATAGGACAGGAGAACAATGAAATTTTTGAACGGATCAACACTATTGACAGACAGATACCCTCATGTTATAAAGACAAGGGTATATTATTATCGGCATTTTTTAAAGAGGCATATTTTGAAAACCAATGAAAGAATAGAAGATGCGGAAAAACTAAGACAATTAATAAATGACTATTTTCCGGGACTCCGTTTTTTTGACATTGAAAGAAGGACCGATAAAAAATGGGATATAGAAAAATATTTTTATAAAGAACAGGGTAAATGGATCCTTGATATTACCGCAATGTCTAAAAACGAAAATTACGCCTGTCTTTTTCCCAAAGATATATCCCATTGGGATGAAGGCCTGGCTAAAAGCAAGTATGGTTCAGCCGATGTAATAAGATTTTTTATATATGAACAAAATGAGACTTTTTTTAGTAAAATTTCCAGTTTAAACCGGACAATTCGTTTCGATAAAAAAGCTGTCCCCGATAAATTTCTCGATGAAATTAATTATTATGACGGTACAGATGTCTGGGATCTATGGGATTTTTTCAAAATTGTGGTACACAATCCTCCTTATATTCATAAAGCCTTTGCTTATTACGCGCGCATGCAGTATAACTTATTGGCTTTCGCCTTAAATGACACTTCGTACAATGATAATGATCCCCATAACAATGATATTGATTATCTGACAGACAGGGGAAAAAATATCATGAATAAAAAGATAGGGGAAAAGATAA
>Ga0268262_10006537_pt1 | contig 11145 bp, 10 predicted proteins | sample TergutNc150P3_FD_190354 | JGI IMG/M metagenome (GOLD analysis project Ga0268262, IMG submission 190354) | Nasutitermes corniger P3 segment gut microbial community from laboratory colony in Florida, USA - Nc150 P3 (SPAdes) (version 2) | ecosystem: Host-associated > Arthropoda: Insects >...
GTGCGAAGATGTTCGAGGCGATTATTAAAAAAAACGGAAATAGTATCTTTTTCACTTTGCCCATGAATTATTGTAACTTTTTTTGTTTTACTAATCAAGAAAAATGATAAAAAAAGTGCATTTTTTTACTTTAATTTGTTATACTAATATGAGTTATGAAAATAGACATTGAAGATTGCTACAAAAAATATGCGCCTATGGTCTTTCGCAGATGTTCATTTTTACTTAAGAATGAAGCAGAAGCGTTGGATACGGCAAAACAACTTGCCTTGCAGATAGAAAAAAATCCCGACTCGGCGGAAAGTTACGGGATTGCCGCATTTAATAAAAGAATAAAGGAGATTAACAGATCATGAAAAGGAACATCATTTTTGGAATATTATTTTTAATAATGATAATGACGGTTTTCGGCGATCAGAATGATAACGCTACACGCCGTTTTGGTATTTTTATTGATGAAAAAGAAAATGTATCGGGAATAAATTTATATACTTTCTTTTTTAATATTATTTACGAACCTTTTCCGTATCCGTTGGTAGGTTTTGTAAATATTGCGATTGGAAATCATAATTTTTTTCAGGCGGGCTTTGTTAATTGGAATACATTAAATTTTAACGGATTTCAAGCCGCATTTATTAATACTATAGAAGAAAATCTTAACGGTTTTCAGGCTGGCTTTGTTAACATTGTGGGAGGAAATACAATAGGTTTTCAGGCGGCATTTGTTAATACCAATGCGGGGGAAACAAAGGGAGCGCAGACCGGTTTTGTTAATACCGTCGCAAAAAGAATGGAAGGCGCGCAAATTGGATTTGTTAATATCGCGGCGCAAGATATGAAAGGACTTCAGCTTGGTTTTATAAATTACGCGGACAATATAAAAGGAGTGCCGATAGGATTTATTTCTATAGTAAAGAACGGCGGTTATATGGCAGTTGAATATTTTAATTCTGAATATCACACTTACAATTTAAGTTTTAAAACAGGAATAGACAAGTTATATACTTCAATTGTTATTTCTTATAATCAAACTTATGAAAACACATGGAATAATTTCGCTTCGGGATTGGGAATCGGTTCCATACTTCCTATAGGTAAAATATTTTATTTTAATCCTGAAATAACTGGTTTATCGCCTATTAATTTTAACAGTTCAATAAATTATCAAAGTTTTATTCCTTATTTCGGCGTGAACATTGGAAAGCTAAGTATTGCGGCAGGTCCTTCTGTAACATTGGCAAGAAGAAATAATGATGAATCAGATCAGTGGCCGGAATGGGTAAGAAAATATGTAAGAAATTATAATGATAATAAGAATAACCCGATGCCGAAACCAAATTACAGTTTGTATTATCACGAAATAAACGATAACAACAGTATTTCAATTGGTTTCAGAGCGGCGGCAAGATTGAGATTTTAGTTTTCCGCAGAAATTATTCGGAAACTTTTGCGATAACTTCAACTTCGACCGAAACGCCTTTTGGCAGAGCGGACACTGCTATGCATGAACGAGCGGGTTTTTCCGTAAAATATTTTGCGTAAATTTCGTTGAATGCGGCAAAATCATCCATAGTGATTAAAAAGCAAGTTGTCTTTACAACTTTTGTAAAATCGCTCCCTGCCTCCGCAAGCACAGCCGCTATGTTTTTCATAACTTGCTCCGCCTGTTCTTTTATGCCGCCCGATACCACATTGCCTGTTTCCGGCGACAATGGAATTTGCCCCGATGCAAAGAGCAGTCCGTCCGTTACGATAGCCTGAGAATACGGACCAATTGCCGCAGGCGCTGATTTGGTTGATATTACTTTCATGTTTTCTCCTTAAAACTCCTGATACATTCCCAAGAAACTGAACATATCGGTTTCCTGTTCAAGTTCCGCCAGTACTTGCTTCAATTCTTCCGAGATTACGGGCGTGTCAATGTCAAAATAGAACATAAACTCAAAAGCTTGACCGGAAATAGGGCGGCTTTCCAGTTTGTGCATGTTTATTCCGTGCGCGTAAAATTTCGCAAGCACGCTGTATAAAGAACCGGGCTTGTGTTTTAGGGCGAGTATAAGACTGGTTTTATGAGCGCCCGGATATATTTCGGGCTTTTTTGAAATGCAAATAAAACGTGTGTAATTGTTGTCGGTGTTTTGAATGTTAAACGAAAGGGCGTGCAGACCGTACAATTCGGCGCAATCACGTGAAGAAATAACAGCTGCGTCCTTTCTGCCTGAGCTTGCCGCCTGCTTTGCCGCCATTGCCGTGTTGGCACACTCCGTTATTTTTACGCCGTTCCATGACTTTAAGAATTTACTGCATTGGCGGATAGCTTGTTCGTGCGAAAACACTTCCTTAATGTCGTCTAACTTCGCACCGGGGGCAGCCAGCAATGTATGGGCTATCGGCAGTTTTATACTGCGGATAATATAAAAACGATAACGGTTCATAAGATCGTAAACTTCGTTGACAGAGCCTGCTGTGCTGTTTTCAAGAGGCACTACGCCGTAGCGGCACAAACCGCCGTCCACCGCCTGAAAAACTCCTTCAAAGCTGTTAAAGTAAGTAATGTCCGCCGGAGAAAATAATTTGTCGCAGGCGGCTTGCGAGTACGCTCCTTCCACACCCTGACACGCAACCGTCGCACGTGACGGAAACGCTTCGGTTTTTTGCGAAGCAATATCATCGAGTAATTTTTTTACGGATGAATCGTAATGAATAAGAGTCTTTTGCTGACTCCTGCTTATCTCGAACAAAGAAGAAAATAAAACTTTTACATAGCCTGAAATTTCAGGGCGTGTTTTTTCGCAAAGTTTGTACAGGATTTTGCGCTCATGTTCCGTGTCCATAACAGGCAGGGAAACTTCTTCTTTGCACTGACCTATTTTTTGCGAAAGCTCCATTCGCTGTTCAAACAGTTTTAACAACTGTTCGTCAATATTGTCCATTTCCTGATTAAGTTTATCAATATCCATAATTCCCTCTTATTTACTTCTTGCCTGTAATTTCTAAAATTTTTTTAACGTCGTTTGCTAAAGCGGCGAAAGCATCGGGGGTAATTGACTGCGGTCCGTCGCATAACGCATGGGCGGGATCGTTGTGTACCTCGATGATTAATCCGTCTGCGCCTGCCGCCGCTGAAGCCATAGAGAGCGGATAAACAAGAGCGGCGTCTCCTGCGGCGTGGCTTGGGTCGATGATGACAGGCAAATGACTCAATCGTTTTAACATCGGTATTGCGGAAATGTCCAGAGTATTGCGCGTCGCTGTTTCAAATGTGCGAATACCCCGCTCGCATAAAATAATCTGCTCATTTCCGCCCGACATGATGTATTCGGCGCTCATTAAAAGTTCTTCAAGAGTATTTGCAAGCCCTCGTTTCAGCAAGATTGGTTTGTTAATCGTTCCCAATTCTTTTAAAAGTTCAAAGTTTTGCATATTGCGAGCGCCGACCTGAATAACATCAACGTTCTCGAACATGGGCAGATGGTTGGCGTTCATTATCTCGGTAACAATCGGCGTTCCGTTTTGTTTTTTTGCTTCCAGTAAATATTCTATGCCTTCGTCGCGAAGACCCTGAAACGAATAGGGAGAAGTGCGGGGTTTGAACGCTCCGCCTCGCAGAAGATTCGCTCCCGCCTGTTTTACGGATTTTGCGATGCCGCATATTTGTTCATTTGATTCTACAGAACAAGGACCTGCGATAAACTGAAAATTGCCGCCGCCGATTTTGTATCCGCCCATGTCAACGACTGTATCGTCCGTGTGAAACTTGCGGTTGGCTTTTTTATACGGCTCGCTGATCCGCTGAACACGCTCTACAATGTCCATACCGCTGACAAGTTCCGAGTTAAGGCTGTGCGTATCGCCGATTAATCCAAGCACAGTTTGATACACGCCCTTGTTTACATTGACATGCAGTTTCTGATTTTCCAGCCACGAGACAAGATTTTCCACGCTCTTTTCGTTTGCGTCTTTTTTAATAATAACTATCATAATAATCCCTTATATTTATTATACTAAAAATAAAATAAATAATCATTCCCATTCTATAGTAGCCGGAGGCTTCGACGTAATGTCGTAAACAATACGGCTTGCCGACGGTATTTCGCTCGTAATCCGTGATGAAATACGATTTAATACCTTGTGGGGCAGGGGAGCGTACTCGCATGTCATAAAATCGTCGGTCTTTACGGCTCTTATGGCGATAACGTAATCGTAAGTTCTGTCGTCGCCTTTAACGCCTACCGAGCGCGTATTGGTGAGTACGCAAAAATATTGATCCGGTCTGGGTTTTAATTTGTCCAATTCCTCACGCAGAATTGCGTCGGCTTTTCGCAGAACATCAAGCTTCTCTTCCGTAACTTCTCCCATTATGCGGATTGCCAGTCCCGGTCCCGGGAACGGCTGACGGTTTACAATTGATGATGGAAGGTCTAATTTTTTGCCGAGTACTCGAACCTCGTCTTTGAAAAGACCTGCCAGAGGTTCTACAACGGCGGTAAAATTCAGCCCTTCCGGCAATCCGCCGACATTGTGATGGCTTTTTATAACAGCGCCGTGTTTGCCGCCCGACTCCACAACATCCGGGTAGATTGTTCCCTGTGCTAAAAAAGGAATGTCGCCTAATTTCGCCGACTCGTCCTCAAACACACGGATAAATTCTTCGCCGATTATTTTACGTTTTCTTTCCGGCTCCGTTACGCCCTTTAATTTTGAAAGGAAGCGTTCTTTTGCGTTCACCCGAATAAAGCGAAGTTTTCTTTTTGAAAATACTTTTTCTATTTCATCGCCCTCGTTTAAACGCATAAGACCGTGATCTACAAAGATACAGGTAAGCTGTCCGGGTATTGCCTTGGATAAAAGGCTAGCGCAAACGGAAGAATCTACGCCGCCTGACAGAGCGAGTAAAACTTTTTTATCGTCAACTTTTTTCCGCACTTTTTTCGATTGACTATGGATATAATCATCAAGCTTATAATCGCCTTTAGCGCCGCATATATCGAATAAAAACCTGCTGATTATTTTCTTTCCGCCCTTGGTATGTTTTGTCTCGGGGTGGAACTGCGTATTGTAGAGTTTTCTTGATGCGTTTTCGCAGGCTGCAATGCAAGAAGAAGTTTTTGCCGTTATGTAAAAACCTTCCGGCATTCGTGTAACGGAATCCCTGTGGCTCATAAGAGCTGTAAACGGCTCTTTACCGCTGAACAGTTTTGATTTCTTAACCGGTGTTACCGGAACCCGTCCGTATTCGCCCACAACACCCGATTCAACTTTGCCGCCGAGGGTATAGCACATAAGATGCATCCCGTAGCATATACCCAGAATCGGTATTCCCAGAGAGAAAAGCTCAGGGTCGCACTTTGGAGAATCATCTTTGTACACGCTGTTAGGTCCGCCCGTCAGAATAATGCCGATGGGGTCTAATAGTTTTATTTCGGAAGCTTTTAGATTGCCGGGTTTTATCTCTGAATAAACCGATAATTTCCTTACAGAACCCGCGATAAGCTCTTTATATTGACCGCCGAAATCCAGCACAAGGATCATTTCGCTCATTGATAAACTCCTTATTCTACTATATCACCTGTAAAAAACAATGTTAAGGCTTAAATTTGCTTATTTGAATATTGGGAATAAAACTGTAATGTTTTTCATTTGCTGTCAGTAAAATTTCGCGGTATTCCAGCGCTGTTGACGCAATAATAGCGTCGCTCTGTTCCATTGAATGACTTAAACAGTAATTTTCAACATAAAACATTGCCCGGTTTGATATGCTCTCGTTAATTTGTATTATTTCTATTGCCCAGTTTTTTAAATATTTTTGTAAGACGTTATATTCCCTTTTATCCCTTAATCCCCGCAATAATTCCATGTAATTTATAACTGAAATTTTAAAAGGGACATTGGCGTTTATTGTTTTTTGAGCGTTTTTATTGCCGCGCAAATACCAGATCAAAACATCCGTGTCGATAATCAAAGTTTCCTGCCTTTTCTTATGTTTCTTACAAACTGTTCCACATCGGCCGTGTCTTTTCTGTCTTTCCAAATCCCAAAAAGCTCATTTTCGGGTTCCTGTAAAACAGTAGTTCTTCTGGCATTAATAGGGATAATTTTTGCGCGGGGTTTTCCTCTGTAAGTTATGGTTATTTCCTGACCTTTGGAAACATTGGAAATAATCCTTCCGGGTTCTGTTCTTAATTGTTTTGTTGTAATTTCCATAAACTCCTCATAATCAAGTATACACTATAAGTGTACACTCATGTTTACCAAAAGTCAAGCGCTACGCAAGCCAAAAAAGCCATTAACAGTATACGGCTATCTTATTAAACAAGGCGCGACCAAAGGCGCGTGGTATGAGCGAAGGGGATAAAAAAGGACGAACCTTGCGATTCGTCCTTTTAATGAGCGCGGCTAATTGCCGCCGGTTTTAACTAAGGTCTTGTAGTGCCTGTGCTGTAAACAACGGCGAAAGTACCGACGCTGGCGGAATTTTTTGGAACCACCTTTAATTTTACTGTAGTGCTTGTACCGGAAGCGGTAAAATTCTGCGCTGTACCCCAAGCGATATCTATATCTTGAAATATAATTATGCCATCGTCGTAATACGCGGTAACTTTAACATCCAATGTTTTATTACTGCTGCCGGTACTGCCAAGTTCCTCCCACCAGATGCGGTATGTAGTTCCGCTAGTAACGGTGAACGAATACCAAACTTCTTTACCGGGAGTATCGTCAGTAATTTCGCCGACATCCCATACTCCTGCGGCCGGCAAGTTAGGATTGCTTTCGCCGCCCAACGCTGTACTGCCCCATCTGGCGTAAAAGGTGACATTGTTGCTAACGGTGAAAGCGCCCGCCATGTAATATCTTCCCGTACCGGCAGCGTTAGTATTCCAGCCGATGAAATTGTAGCCGAATCTTGTAAGACTTGTTCCGTCCGGCAGTGTTATGCTTGTACCGGAATTTACTGTTTGGGCATCAGGAACGGTTCCGCTTCCGCCGTTACTGTTAAAGGTAACATTGTAAGGGATGCTTGGTTTAGTACCGGTTGTGCTGTATACAATGGCGAAAGTACCGACGCTGGCGGAATTTTTTGGAACCACCTTTAATTTTACTGTAGTGCTTGTACTGGAAGCGGTAAAATTCTGCGCTGTATTCCAAGCGGTATCTATATCTGTAAATATAGTTGTACCATTGTCGTAATACGCGGTAACTCTAACATCCAATGTTTTATTTCCATCGCCGCTAGTGGTATTATAACTATCATTCCACCAGACGCGGTATGTATTTCCGTTGGTTATGTTGAATGAGTACCAAACTTCTTTACCGAGAGTACCGGCAGTAATTTCACCGTCAGCCCATGTGTTTTCGGATAATTCGATAGGATTATCTTCGCCGCCCAACGCTGTACTGCCCCATCTGGCGTACAGGGTGACATTGTTGTTGGGAACAGTGTAAGAATCGCCCGCCATGTAATATCTTCCCGTACCGGCAGCGTTAGTATTCCAGCCGATGAAAGTGTAGCCGGGTCTTGTAAGACCTGTTCCGGCCGGCAGTGTTATGCTTGTACCGGAATTTACTGTTTGCGCCGCAGGAGCGGTTCCGCTTCCGCCGTTAATGTTAAAGGTAACAGTGCGGGGAACGCCCGGTCTGGTACCGGTTGTATTGTAAACAATGGCGAAAGTGCCGGTTTCGCTGTCGGTAACCGGAACCACTTTTATTTTAACCGTACCATCTGAAGCGGGTGTAAATTCCTTAGCGGTATTCCAGGCGGAATCTGTTTCTAAAAAAACAGTTGTATCATCGTCGTAATATGCGGTAACTTTAACATCCAATGTTTTGGTTCCATCACCATTAGTCGTGCCTTTCTCATTCCACCATAAATAATAATTATTTGAGGCGATAACGTTAATTGAGTACCAAATTTCTCTGTTGGGAGTAGCCGTAGTAATATTGCCGTTATCCCATGTGTCTTCATACAAAGAGATAGGATTGAATTCGCCGCCCAACGCTGTACTGCCCCATTTGACGTATAGGGTGGTGAGGGTAACATTACCGGTAACATCGTAAGAAGCGCCCGCTTTGTAATAGTTTCCCGTACCGGTAGTTTTAGTATTCCAGCCGACGAAATTGTAGCCGGGTCTTGTAAGACCTGTTCCATCCGGCAGTGTTATGCTTGTACCGGAATCTACTGTTTTCGCCGCAGGAGCGGTTCCGCTTCCGCCGTTAATGTCAAAAATAACAGTACATGGCTTTTTATTGGTTGTGTTGTATAAAATGGCGAAAGTGCCGGTGCCGCTGCTGATAAATGAAGTTACTTTTATTTTAACCGTACCATCTGAATCGGGTGTAAAATCCTTAGCGGTAATCCAGGCGGCATCTGATTCCAAAAAGGCTTCTGTATCATCGTCGTAATATGCGGTAACTTTAACATCCAATGTTTTGGTTCCGTCGCCTCCGTTGGTTTTATTATCATTCCAAAAGACATAATATTTAGTTCCGGCTGTAAAGTCGAAAGAGTACCAAACTTCTTTATTAGCAGTAGTTGAATTAATACTGCCGTCACTCCATGTGTTTTCTGTTAATTGGAACGGGTTTGCCTTAGTTCCGCCGCCGGAAAGATTGCTATTCCAGATGGCATACAGAGTAGTGCTGCCGGTAACAGAGTAAGAAGCGCCGGAGCCGTAAGTGTTTCCCGTACCTGAAATATTGGTGCTCCAACCGCCGAAAGTGTAACCGATTTTGGAAAAACCGCTTCCATTAGGCAGTGTTATGCTTGTACCGGAAAGCGCCGTCATTGGGGCAATTGTTCCGGTTCCGCCATTACTGTCAAAATTAATGGTGTAAGTTGGAACAGAAGATGGCGTTGCTGAAACATATCCAGATTGAGAGCTTGTTCCATAACTATTGTAGGCTGATACTTTGTAATAATAAGCGGTGCCTGTGGTTAATCCGGTGTCTGTATAAGATGTGGAAGCTGTGGTTATTATATTTGTATAATTAACGGTAGCGCTTGTACTTCTATACACATTATATCCGGTGGCTCCGGATACCGCATTCCAACTTATTCTAATACTGTTTTGAGATTGCACAGTAGCAGTTAAACCTGACGGAGTAGAGGGGGATGTAAAATATTCATCGCCCCCGCCCCCGCCGCCCCCGCCGCCGCCTGAACCTCCTCCGCCAGAACCGCCGCCGGGTTGATCAAGCATTCCCGGGTCTATAAAGGCTCCTTCGCACGCAGCCGTAATCAGCAGAACTGCCGTTGTCAATATGAAAAATAATTTTTTCGTGTTCATATTTCCTCCATGTGTGCCGCGTTAGCGGCTGTTTTTAAAACGAAATCCCAAAGCGCAGTCCGCCGTTCCAACCAAGAGGCGTTGGAATACTGGGAACGCCTAAAAATGATGCCATTCCCGAAGAAAGCATGGAAGATTTTGACATAACATAGGCAAGAGACGGTTCCAGATGCATAGTTTTACCCAGCATGAGTTTGTAACCAATTTTAAGCGAGGCTGTTAAACCTGAAAAACCGCCGTCCGCGCCTTTGGTTTTCTTGTCTACTGACAATGAGTTAAACCCTATTGTCGTACCAAGGAAAAATTTATCAAAATCAGCCACAGGATAATAACGTCCTTCCAGAGAAAGACCAAAATAAACAATTTCGATTGAGTCGAATTTCATAAGATAAAGGTCTAAGTCGGAACCAAGGCTAAAGTGAGGAGCTATACGTCCTTCATAATCAAGAGCAATAATGAAGACCGAAAAATTACTTTCAGTGTCGGTTGCGATAAATCCCTTGAACAGTTGGAACGTATCCAGTCCGATGGCGTTTTTTATTTCTTTTGAATCTTCCGCGGGTTTTGCCGGAGCGGGCGGGGGAGTTGCGGGTTTAGCCGGTTGAGCCGGAGCAGGCGCCGGCGGTCTTTGTTGTTGTTGAGCAAAAGCCGCGCCTATGATTACGCAAGCAATTACCAAGGTGCATAAAAGTTTCTTCATTTTCATCCTCCTAAGATGTTTGCAATTCGGCCTTGCCGAATTGCTTGCGATTTTGGGTATAATCCAAAATCGCAGTTAGCATATAAAAAACCCGTACGGGTATTTTTTTACAAGAGAAAAATTTTGATGTGAAAAAAGAACAGTTTTGTCCGCTAGAATGTGGGGGGGGGGGGGGGGGGTACAATTATATCGTTATGAAACGCATAAGAATTGGCGCGGGAAATTGATAATTTTATGTTTTTTACGAACATATTATAATATTTGTGTTTTTTAAAAAAATTGTCAAGTGTTATTACACATCTTTCTTAAAATCAGTAAAAATTTGCATAAAAACCGATTATATTTCCACCGTGCCGTCGAAAATTTTAATACAGCCGCCCGTCATGTAGACCGCTTCATCGGTGTAACGTATAAATAAATCGCCGCCGGGCAGGCGTACTTTTATGTCGGCGTCTTTGTCGCAGTAACCGTTCAATGTTGCGGCTACCGCTGCGGCACAGGCGGCGGTTCCGCTGGCTTGGGTTTCGCCGCTGCCTCGTTCCCATATACGGACTTTTAAATGGTTCTTGTCCATCACTTTTACAAACTCAACGTTTACACGGTCGGGAAACAGCGGATCATTTTCAAACAGGGGTCCTAATTTGCTCAGGTTAAGATCGTCTATTTTTTTACAGAAAACCACGGCGTGAGGGTTGCCCATTGATACACAGGTAATTTCGTATTCTTTGCCGCCGATAGTTACTTTTTTGTTTATTACACAATCTCCCTTTAAATCGACAGGGATTTTTTCCGGACGCAGTTCAACTCGTCCCATATCAACTTTTACGGACGATACCGTTCCGTTACGCATGGAAAGATAGAGTTTTTTTATGCCGCTTTTTGTCTCAATTTGCATATCGTGTTTTTTTACGATGTTGTTGTCGTACAAATATTTCGCCACACAGCGAATTGCGTTTCCGCTCATACTGCTCTCGCTGCCGTCAACATTGAACATTCTCATTTTTGCGTCCGCTGTATCTGACGGCAGTATTAACACAATTCCGTCTCCGCCGACGCCGGTATGCCTGTTGGACAAAAATACGGAAAGCGATTCAGGCGATTCTATTTCCGTACTTAGGCAGTTAAAGTAAATAAAATCATTGCCGCAAGTGTGCATTTTTG
>Ga0268262_10006538_pt1 | contig 11145 bp, 8 predicted proteins | sample TergutNc150P3_FD_190354 | JGI IMG/M metagenome (GOLD analysis project Ga0268262, IMG submission 190354) | Nasutitermes corniger P3 segment gut microbial community from laboratory colony in Florida, USA - Nc150 P3 (SPAdes) (version 2) | ecosystem: Host-associated > Arthropoda: Insects > Digestive...
GAAAAAATGACTGACCGCTATACCCATTTTAACCCTATGGAATTTGGAGATGTCCCGAAAATACAGGCGGCGTTGCTGGCGGGAAAGCCGGAAGCAAAGAAAACTGGCCGCCCTGCGCTGACATTGGTAAAAACGCCGATTGAAGAAAAAGCCGAAAAGAAAAAACAGGCTTCATAGGTTTACGCCCTGATTTTTTGCCCCTGCTACGGACTTTAGTCCGACAAGGCAGGGGCTTTTTTTACAAAAAACTGAAATTGTACAATTTGCGATATTTTACAGTGTATAAAATCTGACACTATACAAAAAAATTCATAGCCGGACATACCGAATAGAAGCTTACATTACGGAAAAATCCGGCGTACCCTCTTACACAATAACGGGGCGGACGGTTCTGATTTTAAGCGATCCGCTGCCGAACATCCCGCCGTTTACTTTCCCCTTCACTGCTAATGACTGATTAAGTAAACGGAATAATCTTTCGTGGCAAGCAAGAAGATTTGCAAACAAGCCAAAACTTGCACAATTGGTGCAATAAATTGCTTGGGTGCAATATTGTTATTTATCTTCATTATCGTCATCCTTTGAATCGTAAAAGTAATCAATTTGTTTTTGCGTTTTATCTATCGGGAGTAATTTTCGTCGTTCGAGACGCTCTCGCGCTTCGATTAGAATCTCTTTAATCTTTCTTTCAAATTCTGATTTTGGCGGTAAATTAGTCCAGTATTCCGCAACCGCAATACCTGACTTATCTAACTCCATCAATTCTATCTGTTTACGGCTTGCCTTTGTACAAAGAATGATCCCGATTGGTTCATTTTCGCCTTCCCTGCGTTCATATTTATTGAGCCATTTCAAATAGAAGCGCATCTGGCCTTCATATTGGGGAGTAAATTTACCGATTTTTAATTCAATGGCTACAAGGCGTTTTAAGTCTCTATGATAAAAAAGCAAGTCAAGCGTATAATCACTGCCATCCATTGTCATTCGTTTTTGCCGTTCAACGAATGTAAAACCATGACCAAATTCCAAAATGAACGTTTCAATCTCTGTTAGTATTGCCTTCTCAAGGTCAGCTTCCAGAAAATTTTCTTTTAATCCTAAAGTATCCAGAAGGTAAGGGTCTTTGAAAACATTGAAGGGGATAATTGCATCTTCGCTTAACTGCGAATTGGCGATTTCCCGCCGTTCATAGGCTTTTCGGGAGATTTGACGGCGTAGCTCCTTGGTTCCGAGATGGCTTTTAACCGCTTCATTTGCATAATAATGTCTTGCTTCGTCAGTCTCTAATGATAAAAGCTCAATAAAATGAGACCAGCTCAATTGTGGCGCCAGCTCCGCCACAATCTTGAAATTGCTAAATTTTTCGGCAAAACGTACCATCCGGCGTATATTATCAATATCAAATGATTGCCCGTATTTTATAATCAATTGTTGTGACAGCGTTACGACAATCTTCTTTCCGTATTCGGCACGTTCTCCATCTAAAATAGTTGAACGTATATAATGTCCTATTTCCCAATACATAAGCGTAACTTCACGATTGGCATACATTCCGGCTTGGTATTTTCGTTTTTCTATTATTTTGGAAATATGGGTAAAAAGCGAGCTTTCATCAATTTGTGTGTTTTTCAGCGGAAGTGCTTTCTTTTTATTCTTCTTTTCCATTATTGCTCCCCTAATTCACTATCCATTCTGTATTTCATGCTGTATATAATCAAAAAGCTTTTTAATTCCTTTATCACCAATATCAATATAATTATAAGAGCCTTCTTCTAGCGTTTTTATTATATCAGTAATTCCGCTATCTTTTACAGTTAGTCCAATGATTATTTGAGCACTGTTGTGAAGTGAAATAATTTCTTCAAAAAAAACTTTAAAATCACTATCTACAATATTGTGTTGCTTTGGTTCATCATAAATCAATATTTTTTGGTGATTTCCATTATGCAATGAAGAAACTTTTAATAATGCAAGTGTAAATGCCCAAATTCCACGAATATTATCACTAGCAGATGAATCAAATCTCATATCAAATCCTTTAACTTCTGGTAAATAAGTTACATAGGAAATTGAAGTATCTTTAAGATCTATTGTACTACTATATCCAAGATTATGTAATAATTTAACAAATACAATTTTTAAATTTTCTAACTTTTGTATATCATTAGAAGTAAAATTTTCTTTAGGAAGCGATTCTTTCTCTTTTAAATAAATACCCCATTTTTGACTCAGAATTCTAAAATAATTTATTTTTTCATAAATTACTGTTTTAATTGATTCAATTTTTTCTTTTTCATTAATTAGTTGCATTCTTTCATAAATATTTGTTTCAGAATAGTCATCTTTAACTTTTACTAAATCTGATTTAATAACACTTGCTAGCTTTCGCAAATTGTTAAGACTATCTTTCGCTGTTAATATCTCAGATTCAACTAAATCAATATTTTCTTTTTGTGATTTTATTGCAAAATCCAGAAGATCTCTTTGTGATTCCAAGTGTTGTATATTTTCATCAATATTCATAAATGTTTCACTTTTAAGTAATGAATCTTGCAAATTTTGTCCACAAGTTGGACATATACCTTCGTAGCATTTTAATTGTTGTTCAGAACCTAAATTTTTGAGTTTTTTTAATTCTTTGTTATCTTGTAAATCTTGCTGAATAATCCCTATATTTTGATTAAATTTTTTGTATCTTAATTGTGCGGTATCTCTTCTTAAAACTGCCTCTGTAATTTCTATTTCTTTTTCAGAAATTTTTGATTCAATCAATTGTAAATTATTTTCAATTGAATATCTTTTTGTATTATCAATTATGGGAATTGTACTTGACATTTTTGAAATTTGATCATTTAAGTCTTTTAAATATATTTCAACTGTTTTTTCATTTTTCATTATAGTAATACTTTCAATCTCATCATCAAATAATATTTTTGGTTCAGTAAATAAATTATTTATTTCAATATGATTTTGTTTTGCTATTATTTTTATTTCATTAACAAATATTATCCATTCTCTTGTTATATTTTCTTTTTGATTGGCTATTTCTTTTTTCTTTCGTTCATTTGTTAATGTTTCAAGTCCAATAAGAAATTCTACAATTCTTTTACGTGCATCAGAAATATTATAAATAGGCATTCCAGACATAATATCAGTCCAACCTCTTTTCTGTTCTATAAACATTGACGAAAATATTAATTGTAGATAGAGTTTATTTTCAGAATTATTTGAACATGGGACTATTGGTAAATCTAATGATAAGTATTTTTCTAAATAATAATGGAAACCGTCATTTAATGTTGCTGCATATGCTAAATGAACATACATATCTTTTTTTTCTGTTGTTTTCTTAAACATATCATCTATTGTAGAAAAAAATACTGTTATAAGATTTTCTTTATAGTTTTCATTCTTTATCCATCTCCGCAATGTATTTGATTCTATTCCATTTGATATTTGAAGTTGAATTTCAGATTCTAAAACAAGAAGTTCTTTGTTATTTTCATCCTTAATTTTATCTTTGTAAGCATAGGATAATGTTTTTGATCCTTTGCCACCACCAATTATTTCTTCAAAACCTAATGCATAATATATACCATGAATTATAGAACTCTTTCCGCTTGTATTATTTTTACTTGCTATAAAATTAAGTCCTTTTTTAAAATTTTGATCAAAGCCAAAATTACCATCACTAGTTTTAATTATTATTTTTAATCTTTGTACCTCTAGCATATTTATCTTCCTTTTATCAATCCTCTTAATAGTTTATCAGAGAGTAATGTTCCTAATCTTTCTAATGCCTCAATATCATCAGTCATTAATCCCCAGCCTTTAATACTTTCAGCAAAAGCTTTACCTTTATTAGTTAATTTGTAACTATCATTTACCAATTTTTTACAAATATTATCTTTAAGAGCAAACCTAATAGCTTTTGTAACACAGGGGTCTATTTTAGGAACAAAGTTCATATATATACCAGGATTTTTACAATACGCAATTAAATCATTAAATTCTTTGCGCGTAGTTAATGCACTTGCAATACTATGTATTTTTATTTCTGAGCATGAACTTTTACCAGAATTTATTGCGAGAATTAACGTTATTTGGGCAACACAGAAACTTATTCGCGATCTGTATGGAACAGGGATAGGCTTGGGAATAAATATTACATCATTTAATATTTTTTCAAATTCATTCATTTGATTTAAACTCCATAGAACAATCTGCTAACCAGCCAGCTATTATATCGTTCTTTAATTCAGTTATTGATGCTTCGTTTAAACTGTTAATTGTTTTCAGATGCTCATTAAATTCTTTCATAATCTTATCAAATATGCCTTTATTTACTATAAAATCGCTTGATTTATTTAGTCTTGTTTGCAAAACTACTTCATTTTTTGATGAATTAATCAATTCAAATAATTCTTTATGTTGTATTGGAAAATCAATTTTTAAAGTATTTAGTATTTCAACTCCTCTTAAATAATACTTAGTAAATATATTAACAATTTCTTTTATCTCAATTTCAGGAGTTTCATTTGGAACAATAGCTTTTACTTTTCTAATAATATTTTTTGTTTTATCAGAATCACAAAGACTATAATCTATATTATCATCATCTAAAACTGCCAAATTGATTTTTACTTTTCCTGTTTCAAGAAGAATACTTTTTGATATTTCTTCTTTAAAATCTTCTGCAACTTTAATTACAGTATCAAATGTATCATCTAAATAAATATATTCATTTGGATTGTTTCTTTTTGCATTTAAAACTTCTTGCTTTTTTGTAACTAAATGTTCTAATATTCTCTTATCTTTATATTCTGGAATAACAAAATGCCATTCTTTTATTGATTCTACACCAACACTCCGTAAACTTTTTATGTGATTTTTATCTAGTAATTTACCGATATCTTTTGTAACTTTATCTCTTAGATGTTCATATAAATCGTCATCGCTATATTTTTTTTCAGGGCAATATGATTGATAAACGATTCCTTTTTTTGTAAATCCTTCTATTCCTCCATCTCCTCTATATGATGACGGTATTTTTTGATAGTTATCAGCTTGATACTTTAATCTATAACAACTATCGCATAATTCCTCCCATTGCTTAGGTGAAAGTTTATTCTCAAAATAATCTAAAATCATATTATATTCCTTTTATAAATATTAGGCGTTATATAATATGAATTGTCAATGTATTCTCTTATTTGACTCCTATCTACATATATTTTTTTGTCTGTTCTAGTTATTCTAATTTCCGCAATAGAAAAGTCCTTCATTTCATTAATGATTTCAATTTTTTCATTTATATAGAAATATATACCATTATTAAATCGTAAATATTCTTCATTTATCATTAAAGACATATATTTCCTCCAATAAATTGATTCTTGCACATTAAAAACTTTAATATCATATTTTAAATAGCTCATAGATTACCTTCAATAATAGCTATTTCTTCATTTGTTAATCCATAAATTTTATAAATCAATTTATCAATTTCTTTTTCAATATTAGTAATATCAGCTAATGGATTTTTATTTTTGGCAGAGATTATTTTATCAACAAGAGAAATAATTAAATTTTGCTGTTCTGTTGTTGCATTTAAAATAGGTATTTGCAACAATGGCTCTTTATCTATTTGATAATTATCACCTTGCATTTTTCCTTTATTTCTTAACCAAAAGGCTATCAATTTTGAATTTAACAAACCAACTAAATACTTGTGATTAAAACGATTGGTCTTTATCACATAAAATGTGGCTGAAACATAACAATCAAAATTGGAGTAAGAGAAAAACGGTTGCCCTACACATTTTCGTTGAACTATAATTTTCTCACCTTTAAAAAACCGTTCTTCGCGTGCCCGGTGTAATCCATAAGGCTTATTATCCGAAGTAATAACATCGGAAAATCTATCCAAATGCTTTTTTAATTTTGGATAATTATCCATACTATTGGGATTTTTGAAACTTGAATCAGTATAAATCAACCACAATTTATTTTCAGGATTAGAATAGTACCTATGAATTTGCTCTGTTGTGTAATATGGTTTTATCAATTTTAATTCATTTTTAGATAACCTTAATTTATTTTTTTCTTCTTCTGATAACCCAAAAATTCCTTCACCAACTTTCAAATTATGTATATCTGCCAATTTTTTATTAACAAAATCAAAATGCGGATGAATACCATTTGCTACTTCTTTTTCAGTAAGATAAATTCCTTTTTCAGCAATTTTATCAAAGATTATTTCATTTGAATTAAAAGTCAAGAATTTATTTTTCAAATTGATTCTAATAATTATTGGTGAAAAATAAACGGCTTTATTATTTGGGTTCTTATCTAAAATATCAATTACATCAGTAATTTTAGCATTTTCTCCCAGTTTGCGATAATCAATGCTATAGTTATCTGTCTCCTTATCTTTAATAAACGACATTATCATTGTTTGAATGCTTGCAGTATCAAAAACCATAAAACTGCCAAAATCAATAAGATGATTTATTTTTGTTTTTTCCATTAAATAGTTTCTTAATATGCCAGCACCTGCGGCAGTTGTCCAGTTGTTTGTCGCAATAAAACTTAAAATACCTTTTTCTTTTAGCAAGTTAATACCTATACAGGCAAAAATATACCATAAATCCATTTTGCCCTGATAATATGGGGAATTCTTATAGTCTGCAAAAAGATATTTTGATATTTTCCCTTCTCTTAAATACGGCGGATTACCAATAACTGCATCAAAACCAATAAAGTTTCCGTCTGGGTCAAGGACTTCGGGAAATTCAAACCGCCATTCAAAGGCATCATCATATATTTTACCATAAAGAAAATCATCTAATTCTTGCTTCTTTACCGCAATGTCATCTTTTATTTTTGCTATTTTTCTATTTTTTTCCTCTATTTGTTTTTGGGAAATAAAATCCATTTCCATATTTTCAACGCCAAGAGAACCTAATTTTTTTTCAAGGTTTTGTATTACACTGTAAAGGCTGTTTTGTTTTGTAATATTTTCGCTGTAATCTGTTTTAATATTTTTAATCATTTCCATAAGTTTTTTATTATCGTTTTTATTATTTGAATTTTTATAATTTTGGACAGCTTCTTTATATTCTTTTATAGTGTATTTTAATGATGAAGCGGTATTAGCAATGTTAGTATCTAAATCAAAACGACTTATGAGGCTGTTTCCCGCCTTAATATTTATATCAAGGTTAGGAAGAGTCTCAAGTTCTTTGTATCCACTTTCTTTTGTATAATAGGCGTTTTTTAATAATTCAATCCACAAGCGCAAGCGGCAAATTTTTACTGAATTAGGATTAATGTCAACACCGAATAGACAGTTTTCTATTATGCGGCGTTTTTCCTGAAATAATGCTTCCTGTATGCGTTGTTTTTCCTTAATGTTAGGCTTATATTCAAAATAACCGCCCACTTCATCGTCTACAATGAGTTCGTCATTTATTACATTAATTTCACCTCTTATTTTTTTTCCATCATTATCAACTAAAATACCTATTTTGCTCTTTATTGCAATTAATTCATTTAGTGCGGAAACTAAAAAATGACCGGAACCAACAGCGGGGTCTACAATAGTAATACTGTTTATTATTTTATTAGCTTCGGCAATGTCGTCAGAATTATTGATTTTATTAAAAATATCTATTAAGTTTTTAACGTTCCAGCTTTTTTTTTCATTAAACTTATTTATTACAATATTCTTTACTGTTTCTGAACAAATATAGGAAGTTACAAAACCGGGGGTAAAATACGAACCATCTTTGTAGCCGTTGATTTTTTCAAATATGAGACCTAAAACAGAAGCGTTGATGAGGGTCTTTTTTTCTTCTTGTATTTTTTCAGTGCCTTCGCTTGAAAAATCATAGGCGTTAAGAAACTCAAACAGATAATCAAGTAGTTTTATTTTGCCTTTTCTTTTGTTGCCTGTTTTGTCTTTTAGTACAGTTAAAGGGGAAATATCCATATCTTCATTTTGCAAGGAAGAAATTATTAGCCATTCATGTTCGTTCTCTGTTTTTTCAAAGAGTGAACTGTTAAGATAAGGTACATTTATAAATTTAATTTTATCTTTTTCTACCCTGTTTTTTTGTTCAACAGCCAGAACATTGAAAAAAAGTATATTCAAGTCGTTAAAATTTTTGATAGTTTTTGTATTGAGAAAAGAATAATCCATATTTTTGTTTTGATATTGTAGCTGCTGACTTTCAAGCAATTTTAGGAATATTATGCGGTTTATCCATGTAATACTTAAATCAAGAGAAATATCCCACAATTCATCATCATCTGTTACTTCATTTAAAAGCTGGTAAATTGTTTCTTCTATAAGGGATGCTGACTGCCTTTTTCCCTTTTCATAGCGGTCTATTGTTTTTTTACCTTCTTCCTTTCTTTCTGTTAATCCCATTATGTATAATAATTCAAAATAAAAATTATCATTAAGCGTGTTACTGTCATTAATGAATGATTTTTTTAGCAAATGATTGGGTGAAAGTATTTTATAAAGGTTTATTAGTTTATTGTCTTCTTCCTTGTTATTATTACGGATTACATTTTCATATTCTGTTATGTTAAAATAGGTATACTCTATTTCATTTTTAACTTTTTCAATCTCTGGGGTAGCAATTGAAGTGTAAAAATAATCTGTTGCTTTACCTAAAAGGGAATTGGATTTAAAATCAGAATAAAGGTCAACAAGATTTTTATTTTCTGAAAAAAGCCTGTAAAACACACTAGCATCAAATATAAACCATTCAACAGCATTCGTTATTATGAGGTACTTCAAGTTTAGATTTTTTTCGTCTATTGTTTCACGAAAATAATACAGCAGTAATTCATGCAACGCTTTTACATTTATATTTTTTTGGCTTACCATTTCATTTTTATTGCCAGGCTTTTTTGCTTCTATCAATACGCTTACAGGGGATGAACTAACGCCATCATGGATTACGAGGTCTACGGATTTATGGGTATTGATGAAATAGTCAGGAGCGTACCATGTATTTTTAAGAAAATCAGAAACAAGATTTTTAATAAATTCTTCGGTTTCAGAAGGATTGTTTTTTATTCCGTCAATTAAAGTTAATAAATTAGCCTTAAACTTGTCTATAGCGGCTCTTTCAGGTCTTACTTTTACAAACGCTTTATTTAGGGCTTCTTTTACAGGGATTTCAGGCATTATTTATTACCTGCCCGCTTGCTATACTTATAAGGCTTTACTTCTTTAAACTTCCGTCTTAATGTATAAGGTGTCTCGTTATGGTGATGTGGAATATAAAAAGTTTCTACAATTTTACTAAAATTATCAAAATCAATTATGTAATTAAAGATACTCTGAATATCAAGAGCGTCAAACCCTTTATCAATGTTATGAAACAAAATATCAAGTATAAATTTTTCGGTGACAGCATATTTAGTTTTTGATACTTTACGGAAATAATCAGGATTATTGTTAATAAAATTAGAAAGAATTATTTTTACAATGTTCATTTGGTTTTTCCAGTCTTTTACAGTTTTAGAAGGTAGATTGCCATTTCTATATTCAGGTAATGTAATATATTCACCACTCACATAGGCAAAATTGCTTAGAGATATGCCATGTTGTAAGTAAACAGTAAGCCTGATAGGGGTATTTGCCGGACCTGTATATAAAAGGTCTAAAACTTTGTTTTTGGGGGAGTATTCGTTGATTATTGCGTCTACTTGCCCCTGTGTTGACTTGTTTTTAATACAGCTACCCATATAATTAACCTTTATCCCTTACTTTATCATAACCTATGATAACAGGCAATTACCCGCCCTTCAATCTTTATGTCTTCCAATTCGCTGCCTGAATAGCGGCAGGGTTCATAGGCGGGGTTTGCGCTTATCAATTTTATTGTTTTGTTGGCATGGTCAAAATCAACCCGCTTAACCAAAAGGGTATTCCCAACGGAAACTACATATATTCCGTTCCCTTCTGTTTGTTTGGTGTTGAAAATGGCTATATCGCCATCGTTTATACGCTCGTCAATCATGCTGTCGCCGGATACATAGACGGCTTTCAGGTTTTCGGGGCGGTGGGGACGCAAGAAATCATACAAAATGGAAATATACTGCCTTTCGATGTAATCTGCTATCTCCCTCCCTTGCCCTGCGGCGGCTTCCTGATCCAAAAGTTCAATTTCTACGGTGTTGTTTTCAAGGCCGGACGGCCCCTGGCCATGAATTAACCAGTTAAGATTGACATTGTAAACGCTTGCAAGCCGTTCCAATACATCACGGGGCGGCTTTTGGGTTCCCCTTTCAAGGTGGTAATTATGTGAACGGGAAATACCTATACTTTCGGCAAAGGCGGTTTTCGACAAACCGGACTTTTCAAGGACAAATTGGTATCTTTCAGCCTCATTTCTCATTGACAGCTTTTTAACCTCCGTATATAATTTATATACATAATGCTATTATATAGCAACATGGCTCTCTTGTAAAGAGGGAAAAAAATTATTTTTAGGAGAAAAATCATGGCACAAAAATCAGTATCTGTACAACGATATAAGCGGTCAACACCTTCTGGGCCAAAGCCTGTTCCGGTTTCGCCGTACAAGCGGTCTCCGCCGTCAAAATAACATTTTGACACTCGTTTCTTGACAGGTTTTGGGGCGGGGTACACCGCCTCACCTAAAGGTTCGGCGCATTTTTTAACTACAAGGCTTGATGCCTTGCTTTTCGGGGCATCCCCCTTGCCCCCTTTGATGGGTAGCCAGTGAATACATGAATTGTATAAGTCTTCAATTTTTGATTATGCTTATTTGTTACTGGTTATGCTCTGTTATGATTGCTTGTCAAGATTTTGCATGAAAAAATAAAGTATACATTAAAAAAAATCAGGCGTTATTTATTATGGCTTTTTTCAGCGGACGCACGCTCCCCCCTCGTTAAAAAAATCCCTCTTAAAAATCATGGTTTTATGTATGATTGTGTATGATTAGTGCATGATTAGAAAAAATTATGCTACATTTTTTTGATTGCTCTCTGTTACTCACTATTGTTTTTTCAAGCCCTCTATTATTATTATTTTTTTATTTTATGTATCATAAATAAAAAAATAGGAAAATTATATATATAAATATATATATAGGA
>Ga0268262_10006539_pt1 | contig 11144 bp, 9 predicted proteins | sample TergutNc150P3_FD_190354 | JGI IMG/M metagenome (GOLD analysis project Ga0268262, IMG submission 190354) | Nasutitermes corniger P3 segment gut microbial community from laboratory colony in Florida, USA - Nc150 P3 (SPAdes) (version 2) | ecosystem: Host-associated > Arthropoda: Insects > Digestive...
CCAAATACTTTTTGTAGATTTCCAATAATTTGGAAAAGGTTATTCCTTTTTCATCAAAAGGGTCATTTTCAAGTAAATAGTCCTCATTAATATTTGATCCTTGAAAATAATTTAAAATCATACCCGCTGTTACATAGCCGCAGGTATTATTCCGTTTTTGTTTTACAATCTTAATTCCGTCAATAAGCATATTATCTCCTTGTAATTAAATTACATGTTAAATTTATCAAATAAAAAGAGTAAATAATTAACAAAATTGAACATTTTTAGATTTTTTTAAGAGTAAAATGAACAATTTTGAATATTATTTATTCTTTTCTGAGACAGGGGCAAACCATTCCATTTGGCAGTAATTTTCATCGGAAAGTTTCGTATCTATTTTTTCAAAGCAAACCTTATTTGTTGATAATTCATATCTAACCTTAAAACCATATTTTTTGGAAAGAATAGACACATTTATATTGTTTTTTATATCATTTTCGATATCAAGTAATAAATTTTCCAGTAAATCATATAGTTTTAGCATTTAAAATACTTATCGTTTTTATTTTTGTTTAAATTATTATTTTTTACCATATTTTTCAAAAACATCGCTAGACTTTAAATCGCGAAACCGCCTTTATTAAGGTGTTAATGCTTTCGCGGTTCTTACTTGTCATATCGTTGACATTGTGTACCGCAATGTTCACCTGCTCAGCGCCGGTTGCCATTTCGTTCATACCGCCGGTTATTTCCTGCGTCGCCCTTTCAAGGTTCTGGCTTTCATTTACAACTTCCTTACTGCCCTCAAGCATTTCCTCGGAACCGGCCTTTACCTGCTGGGTAATTCCATTTAAATTGCTGGTTCCCTGAAGGAGTTGATTACTTCCCTCGTCCTGCTCCTCCATCGCATGGCGGATTATTTCCTCCTGTTCCGCCACCGTCTTTACGCTTGAATCAATCGCCGCGAATCTGGCTATTACGGTCTCGGTGGATTTGGTTATCTTGTCCATTGATTCCTTTATCTTTTTCAAAACAGTGCCGATAGTCTTGGATTGTTCGCTGGAATTATCCGCCAGTTTGCGGATTTCTTCGGCGACTACGGCGAAGCCCTTTCCGGCTTCTCCCGCATGAGCGGCTTCAATCGCCGCGTTCATTGAAAGTAAATTGGTCTGGCTGGCGATGTTTTCCATTACCGAATTAATTTCCAATAAGCCCTCGGACTCGCGGGCGATTTCCTGAATGTCCGCGGCTACTTCCTGCAATCCGCCGCGGCCCGCTTCGGATGCTTCTTTCAGTTTTTGCACATTTTCCAGATTTTTAAGCAAAGTTTGATTTACCGAATCGATGTTGTTTACCATTGCTTGAATAAAGGCGGATCGTTTTGATATTGTTTCAGCCTGATTTTCTACCTGGCCGTTGAGTTTGTTGATGTTAGTGATAACCTGTTCCATTGTCGCTTTGGTTTCAGTAACGCTGGCGCTCTGATTAATGATACGGCCCTTGATGCTCTGAATGTTAGAGTTAATTTCGTTTATCGCAGCCGCCGTTTCGGTCATGTTACTGGATAGGTCATTACCTAAATCGGAAAGATCGACTGACTCAGCCTTGATGGCTAGAATCATTTTTTTAATATTATCCAGCGTAAGATTAAAATAATGTGACAGGGCCGCAATTTCATCCTTACCCGTCTCCGGTATTACTTTGGTCAGATCCCCTTCAGAAATATCCTTTAAGATGACGGCTATATCTTTAACAGGTTTTGTAATAGATCTTATGATCAGAACGCAAAGGGGAACCAGAATAAAAACTATAACCCCGATAATAATACCTATTATGATGGTGAGTATACGCTTTAGTTTCGCTGAAGCGTCGCCGCGTAAAGCATTCAATGTGGTTTCAATATTGTCGATATAAACTCCTGTGGAAATCCAGATGTCGGTACCGGAAATATATTCCACATATCCTAATTTTGGGGCTATATCCATACTGGGCGGCTTGGGAAATACAAACTCGACAAACCCGCCGCCTTTCTTTGCGGCTTCAAATAGCTCTTTTACATAATACACCCCGTTTTTATCCTGGGTATTTCCCAAATCTTCACCTTCACGCTGAGGAAGGGTAGGATGCATAAAAATGGTAGTGCCGATATAGGTAAAATAATATCCCGATTTATCTTCTTCAAAACGATAATCTTGAATATAGGATTTTATAATATCATGTTGTTCCTGCCTGTCGGTAACTCCCCGCAGGGCTTGCGCGAGGGCGACCGCCATAGTTTGAGTGCCTAATTTTATCTTGTCCTTCTGTCCCGTGTACATTATATCCCTTGTTATTTTTAAATCCATTTCCTGTACTGTTTTGGAAGTAAAATTTATGGCGAATATCAAGGCCGCAATTGCAAGTAAAAGTATAAAAATTACAAATAAAAGACGTATTCCGATTGAGAAATTTCTAAGCATAAATGCACCTCATTTTTGAAAAATTTCCTGTTATTTATGGAATCATGAAAATGTAAAAAAATTCTTTTTTTATTCTACGACATCTATTCATAACTAGTCAAGTCTGCTTTTAAATTGATTTTTAGAATTGTTTAAACTAAATTTAGATACTTTGTCACTGCCATTCGCCGATAAAAAGTATTTCCGGTTCAAGAATAAAGCCCGTCTTTTCCTTAACTTTAACGGCTGTTTCATCCATAAGGGCGCGGATATCCGAAGCGGAAGCGTTACCCGTATTAATGACGATATTTCCGTGGAAGGGCGCTATTTGGGCGCCGCCTATTTGACGGCCCTTAAGACCAAGCTCATCAATAATTTGTCCCGTTGGTTTTCCAAAATTACGGTTGTTTTTAAAGGCGGAACCGGCGCATGGAAAAAGATAATGCCCTTTTTTTTCCCTGTCTTCCCTGTACTCGGCAATTTTAACTAACAATTCTTCTTTGCCGCCTTTTTTTAATTTGAATGACGCGCTTATTATGATGCAATCCATTTTCTGGAAAGGACTTTTTTTGTACGCAAAACCCGCGCCATCCTTAACATCTACCCTCTTTATCGAATACCCGCTTTCCGTTACTTGATCACGGCTGATAATTTCCGCCCAATTTAAAACATCGGCTATTTCTCTTTCATAACAGCGGGCGTTCATCCAGACCGCGCCGCCTACCGTGCCGGGCATTCCCGCAAGAAAATCAAGTCCGCTTAAACCGGCGGCGCAGGCCGTATCAACGGCTTCGTCTATGATTGTGCCGCTTTTAAAAATCATTTCGTTTTCTTCTTTGCATAACGACCATACGCTTTCACCGTTCCACGCGCTCATGTCCAGTACTATGCCGCGTATCCCCTTGTCGGAAACTGCTATATTCGCGCCACCGCCAAGAACAAACACGGGGATTTTTTCAGTTTGGCAGCGGTTTAAAATATTGATGCAAAAAGAAGTAAAGCCTTCGCCTTCAGGAGACAACAGGCAGTCTGCGGGCCCTCCAACTTTAAAAGTGGTGTGATCTTTCATAGGCGCGTCTATGCGGACGCTGACTTCGCATGGGGTTTCTTCAAGACATTTATCAATTATTTCCCTAATTTTTTTTATGCTCATAATTAATTGCTTGGAACTTCTATCCCAAGGTTTTCCGCGGTACGGCGCGCCTTTCTTGAAAGGCTTTCATTCTTTTCTTTTACAAGCGCTAAAATTTCTTCTTTTAACCCCGTAAGTTTATTGTTAAGCGCCATATCAAGACCGTATAATTTTTCCGTAATGCCGCCGGTACTCATAAAACGGCGGGCAAGTCCTTCTATTTCAGATTTGTCGCTTTCAACCACCGTCTCGCCCGTAACTTTTAAAAAACCGTTATAAAGGCTCGTTTGATTTCTTCTTTTTGCCTCGTCAAGCTCGATAATAAGTTTGCTGAAATTTTTTCCGCCCGTATTCTTCATAAGCATATCGGCGGCAAGAATGCGGACGCGGTCAATGTTTTTCCGCTCTAAAAACAAGCCTTCAAGAGCCGTTATCGCATCACCATTGGCAATGGCGCCAAGGGCGCGGATTGCCTCTTCTTTAACGCTGGGAACATCATCGCGCTCGGCGCGGAATTTTAAATACGGAACGGCGGCTGCAAGTTTTCTGTCGCGGCTTGCCTGCGCCGCGGCGATTCTTGTGCGGTAATATGAGTCCCTGAAAGCGTCCAATATCGCGCTTTCGGCGGCTGAATCCTGAAACGGACCTAGGGCGCCAACCGCCGCCGAGCGTACATTTTGATCATTCGCGCTGACGCAGCTTATTATCGCGTCAAGGCTTTTTGGATCGCCTATTTTAGACAAGGCGCCTAACGCGGCGATACGCAGGGGAAAACGCTCATCAGGATTTGTCGCCGTCTCAATAAGAAAATCAACGCCGACTGACGAACCTGTCGCGCCTATGGCGTTTATTATCGTACTGCGGTTATCATTACCCGGTTCGCGCTCGTTATAATAATCAACTAAAAATTGCGCGGTTTCGTCCGCCAGTTTTTTATCTGAGGAACTTGCGCCGCCAATCGCGCGAAAACCGGCGTTTAAAAAACGTTTTTCTTCCGTTTCCAGAAGTTCCATAATTACCGGAACCGCCTCGGCTGTTTTCATCTTGCCAAGGTAATCCAGCGCGGAAAGGACGGTTTCATTCGCTTCGTCTTCGCGCTGTTTTATCGCTTTAATCGCCCGCTCCTGAAGCCCGCTTTTTTCCCTGTCGCCAAAGAAGCCTAAAATTCCCGTTAAAACTTTTGTGTTTCTGGAGGTTCCCGCAAGCTCAATAAGTTCGTCGTCAAAAACATCCGTCTTTTCATTCCTAAGCGTCTGTATAAGCGCGGCGATTTCCGTTTCCGTTCCGTACTTAATAGTATCCTGCCTGGAAGCCTCTTGCGCGTATATGGGGAAATTGGCTATAAAAATAAATATTAAATATAGATACCGTCTATTCATCAACATTTCCTTCAATATACTTTGATAAAAAGTCTTTCTTAAACTCTAAGAACCGTCCTTCTTTGATGGCGTTACGGCTGTTTTTAATAAGTTCATTAATAAAGTACAGGTTATGGTAACTTGCAAGCATGGAACAGAGTATCTCCCCGGTTTTAAAAAGATGGCGCAGGTAGGCGCGGGAGTACTCTTTGCAAACTTTACAGCCGCACTCTTTATCTATCGGCGAAAAATCAGCCGTGTTTTCGGTCTTTTTTAAGGCAAACGCGCCTTTATGGGTGTAAAGCCGCCCATTTCGCGCTTCACGGGTGAATAAAACGCAGTCAAACATGTCGATTCCCTGTTCTATCGCGTTTAAAATGTACTCCGGCGTCCCTATTCCCATTACATAGCGAGGTTTTTCTTCGGGTAAAAACGCGGTGGTATAGGCTAGGGTTTCGTAAAATAAATCTGAAGGTTCTCCTACCGACAGGCCGCCTATGGCTATGCCTGGGGTATTCGATTCCATACAAACTTCAGCGCTTTTTTTTCGCAGATCGTTAAAAAAATTTCCCTGCACAATGCTGAATAAACTGCCTTGATACTTTCCGTCCGCCGTAACTTCTTCCCATTTGTTTTTTGCCATGCCAAGCCATTCGGAAGTAATCGCAAGCGCTTTCTCGGCTTCCTTTCTGCTTGCGCCATAAGCGGAGCAGTAATCCAATTGCATCTGTATATCGCTGCCAAGAACCGCCTGAATTGTTACGGCTTTCTCGGGACTGATAAAATGTTTTGAGCCGTCAATGTGAGATTGAAACCACGCGCCTTCCGGTTTTATTTTTCGCAGTGCGGAGAGTGAAAAAATCTGGAAGCCGCCTGAGTCTGTTAAAATATTTCTGTCCCAGTTAATAAACCGATGAAGCCCTCCGGCTTTTTCTATAACTTCCTCTCCAGGCCTTAAATATAAATGATATGTATTTGAAAGAATCAAATCATAGCCTATTTCTTTTAAGTCGTCCGTCGTTAACGCTTTTACGGTTCCGTTAGTCCCCACAGGCATAAAAACAGGAGTAACAACATCTCCGTGAGGAAGGCGCAATATTCCCGTTCTGGCGGCGCAGGAGTTATCGCGGGACGTTATGCTAAAACGCATCAGGTTTTCGCGCTCCGTAAAAGAAGCACTCCCAGTACAATAAAAATTACAACGGGAAACCACGCTCCTACAAACGGATGTATGATATTAAGCCCCGCCATCGTCATGCTTAACATTTCAGTAATGTAGTAGACTACGGCGACGGACAGGCTTGTAAAAAGGCTCATTAATAAAATATTTTTTCTGAACCTGCCGCCCATGGATATTGAGAGTATCATTACAATCAGGGAGGTTGCGGCAAACGAATAACGGTGGTAATAATTTGCCTGCGTGTGCTGATACGGAAGTCCCGCGGAACGGAGATCCTTTACCAAAAGACCGGCGTTTCTGGCGGATAATTCCTCCACATTAACGGCTTTTCTTCTGAATATATCGGGATGTTCGTTATATGATTCATCAACGGAAAAAGGGTATATGCGCAATATGCCTTCCTCATCGTAGCGGTAAATGACGGCGTTTTTAAATTCCCAGTAACTTTCCTTCCACTCGGCGGATGGGGAGCGAATCTGCGAAATAAACCCGCCTTTTTCATTCATCTCCACCACGCTTACGCCGTTTAAAATATTTTTTTCGCTGTCAAAATAATCAACAGAATAAATTATAAGCCCGTTCCTTGCTTTTATTACAATGTCCGAATTGCTTTCCGTAACATACTGTTTTAACGCGCGCCTTGAAAGTTCATTTTTTTGTTTGAGCGTGGGAATTACTATCCTGTCGTCAAGATAAAAAGAAAAAATGGAAGCGGCTAAACCGACCACGACAAAAGACAGGCTGAACCGCCATAATGGGATTCCCGTGGAAAATACGCTTGTCAGCTCATTTCTGGCGTAAAGATCACCTAACGTGTACGCTGCGGCAAAAAGCAGCGACATTGGCATTGAGTACGAAATGCTTTTGGGGACAAAATAAAGGCTGATTTTTAAAATTGTCGTTATGGGCACTTCATTGTTAAGATAACGGATTAAATTTGAAAACAGGTCTATAAGCAAAAGCAGAAATACAAACATTGAAATAGCTATAAAAAAAATAGGCAAAAATTGGCGGACAAGATATTTGTCAAGTATCATTATTTTATTCATTTGCGCACCTTAATAACGGCAAGAACAAGCCCAATAAATAAAAAGAAAAAATTGGGAGTCCACATTGATAAAAAAGGCGGCGTTCCCACGCGCAGGCCCATTGCCTGTCCGATAAAAAGCATAGACCAGTATAACACGGCGATAATATTGCCAAAAATAAAACCTACCGTCTGCCCGCTTTTCTTCGCCATCAGCCCTAAAGAGACCGCAAGAAAAACAAAACAAAACGCGCCAAGAGGAACGGAAAATTTTCTGTATATCTCAATTACATAAATGGTAAGGGATCTGTCATTCATAGTGGCTTCAAAGGTGGCGGTATCGCGTTGAAAAGTTGAGACGGCCGCAGTTCTGCGGCTCCAACCGTCTCCCGCAGACCCCGCCCTTAAAATATTTTCTAAAGATGCCATGTTCACAATCATGCGTAATTTTCTGTCGTTCAGCCTTACGGCTAAATCGGCTTTTTTTTCTATAATTGCGGAACGAACGTCCCGCGAGCTCATCTCTCTTGGGCTTACGCTGACATATTGCTGAATAATATCTTCATTGGAAACCCAGTACTGTAAACTGGACGAATTAGCGTAATCGTAATCTTCCCTTGCAATTTCTTTTGATGAATGAACAAACGCCCCGTCAAGATTTAGGCTTAAGCCTTCTTTTCCGCCGTCTTTTAATTCCGCGCTGCTCGCCATTATGATCCGCCGCTCGCCGTCTTCGGTCTTATCCATGATAAGCAGATTTTCAATTACATTATCTTTTACGCCGCCCGTAACAATTACGGTATCCTTGAATTTTTTTACCGAATTGGCTTCCATTTCCAGCGCGGGAGTTGAAACAAGTATCTTTCGCCACAATTTATTGAATTGTACGGTACCCGCCGGAAGAAGCACGTCGTTTGTAAAAAAAGATAAAAGGGAAATAATTATTCCGACCGTTATGGCGGGGAAAAAAACATTTTTATATGACAGGCCGGAAGAAAGCATGACAAGTATTTCGTTGTCGGACGTTAAACGCCCTACGGTCATAAGGGTTCCGACAAGGCACGCGAACGGGGCCGACATGGCGATTACGGTAGGCAGGGAAAAAAGTATTAAAAGCGCGACCTGATCAAAAGGCACCCGCTTGGTGAGGATTTCTTTCGCCATAAGAAGTATTTGGTTTACAAAGAAAATAAAAAAGAAAAAACCGAAACAAATAATAAATGAGAAAAGCATTTCGGATAATATATAAAAGAATATGGTTTTGGATATAAAGCGTTTGCCTTCAAGAGAATTTTCGTTTCTTCGTTGAAAATAATTAATAATCGAATTAACAATATTCTTCATTGCCCTTCCGCCAAAAAATGCCGATTGCGCCGCTGTCTGCGCCGCCTCTACGCGCCGGTAGATCCAAAACCGCCGCCGCCCCGCTCCGTATCGCCAAGCCCGCCAACCTCGACAAGATTCGCCTTACAAACGGGAGCGATGACAAGCTGGGCGATTCGCTCCCCATCTTTAATTATAATATGATCGCCGCCCAAATTTATAAGAATTATATCTAAATTTCCGCGATAATCGGAATCTATCGTCCCCGGCGAATTTAACACGGTTAAGCCTTTTTTAATCGCCAAACCCGAGCGCGGACGTATTTGCCCCTCATAACCTTGCGGGATTTCGATTTTAAGGCCTGTTGGAATTTTTACCCTTCCAAGGGGCGGTACGCAAACATCGGCGTCAAGAAACGCGCGTAAATCCATACCTGCGGCCCCTTCGCTTTCGTACTGCGGAAGAGCCGCACGCGGGGCATTTTTAACTACTTTTACAAGTACTTCATTCACACCGCTTTTAATTCCTGCGTTGATTGTTCTTTGTTTCCGGAGCGCCGGACGGATCAATCGCGTCGATATACGAAAGAACGAGACGTCCCTGTTTGTCAATTTCCAGCACTTTGACGGGGATCTGCTGGCCTTCTTTTAATACGTCCGTAACTTGCGCGATCCTCTGCCTTGAAAGTTTGCTTATGTGTACAAGTCCTTCCTTACCCGGCAGTATCTCCACAAACGCGCCGTAATCCATTATGCGCTTTACGGTTCCGTTGTATATTTTATCAATTTCCGGGTCACATGCTATGCCGACAACCGCGGCTTTCGCGTCTTCCGCGTCCTTCGTACTCTTTCCGAAAATTGTTACGGTGCCGTCGTCCTCAGTGTTAATTTTAACCGAATATTGTTCACATAACGCCTTGATGTTCTTTCCGCCGGGGCCGATAAGCGCCCCGATTTTATCAATGTCAATCCGTAAAGTGACAATCTTGGGGGCGTATTCGCTGATTTGATCGACAGGCTTGTCTATGCATTGGTTCATTATCGAAAGAATATGCATCCTTCCCCGCTTTGCCTGATCAAGCGCCTTACGCATAATTTCAGGGCTGACGCCGGCGATTTTTATGTCCATTTGAAAGCCCGTTATTCCGTCTTTTGTCCCGGCGACTTTAAAGTCCATGTCCCCCAGGTGGTCTTCCTCGCCTAAAATGTCAGATAACACCGCGAACCTGTCTGTGGGACCGGCTTTTCCCTCGGTGATAAGACCCATCGCGATGCCCGCCACCGGTTTTTTCATCGGGACGCCCGCGTGAAGCATGGAAAGGGTTCCGCCGCAGACTGACGCCATTGAAGAAGAGCCGTTGGACTCCATGATTTCCGAGACGACGCGGACCGTATACGGGAATTCATCTTTTGTGGGAATCATCGCTTTTAAAGAACGTTGCGCCAAATTACCGTGCCCTATTTCCCTGCGTCCCGTTCCCATTCTGCCGACCTCGCCGACTGAATAGGGAGGAAAGTTATAATGCAACATAAAATTTTCGCGCTTATCGCCTTCGATGTCATCGTAAATCTGTTCGTCAAAAACAGTTCCCAGTGTCGTTACGGCAAGCGCCTGTGTTTCACCGCGTGTAAATAGCGCGGAGCCGTGGGTGCGCTGTAAAATTCCAACTTCGCAAGTGATGTTACGGATGTCTTCCAACCCCCTGCCATCCACGCGTTTTCCGTTATTCAAAATTGAAGTGCGAAGGATTTCGTACTGCATGTCTTCAAATAACGCGTTAAAAAGTTTTTTTTGGTTTTCATCTTCAAGTTGCGCGGCATGTTGCGCCGCTAATTCGGTTTTAACGGCTTTAATACCGTCATGCCTTTCTTGTTTTGTGGGAAGGAAGCAGGCGGTTTGCAGTTTTGGAAAAGCGGCTGCGCGGATGGCGTCCATGTTTTCCAAAGAGTAAGGCAGCGGAGTGAGGGGAAGCTTCGGCTTTCCCGCAAGCTCGCGCAGTTTTTCCTGTAACGCGCAAAATTCCTTAATCATGGCGTGCGCCCTATCAAGCGCCTGTATCATCAATTCTTCGCTTACTTCTTTTGCGCCGCCTTCCACCATGGTGATGCCGTCTTTAGTGCCGGCGACCATGATTTCCATTGTGGAATTTTCTATTTGTTCATAGGTTGGATTCACGACAAGCTGGCCGTCTATCTGGCACACACGCACTCCCGCGACCGGCCCGTTAAATGGTATGTCGGAAATATGGACGGCGGCGGAAGACGCGATGATCGCCAAGATATCCGGCGGATTTACCTGATCGGTGGACAGGGTCGTAGGTATTAATTGAATTTCGCGCCCGAAGCTTTTGTCAAAGAGGGGGCGCATCGGCCTGTCGATAAGGCGGGAGACAAGAATTTCCTTGTCCTTGGGACGGCTTTCCCTTTTTATAAAACCGCCGGGAATCTTCCCCGCGGCGTAATATTTTTCGTTATAGTCGACTGTAAGAGGCACATAATCCATGCCTTCTACCGACTCATGTGAAGAACAGACGGTGGCAATTACCGCCGATCCCGCGTATTGGGCAAAAACAGAGCCGTTTGCCTGTTTTGCCATCCTGCCGGTTTCCAGAACCAAATCCTTTCCGGCGACTGAGAGCGTTACTTTTTGCATCATAGTTATTTACGCAGTCCCAGGTCTTTTATCAGTTTTCTGTATCCTTCCA
>Ga0268262_10006540_pt1 | contig 11140 bp, 10 predicted proteins | sample TergutNc150P3_FD_190354 | JGI IMG/M metagenome (GOLD analysis project Ga0268262, IMG submission 190354) | Nasutitermes corniger P3 segment gut microbial community from laboratory colony in Florida, USA - Nc150 P3 (SPAdes) (version 2) | ecosystem: Host-associated > Arthropoda: Insects >...
AGCCTGCGCCGCCCCGCCCTCTAAGGCCGGAGCGTTGAACCAAATCTATAACCTCAAATTGCGACAAATCAAAAAGACGGTTGCCTATATTTGAATAGCCACCCAGTTTTTTATAGGTTTGAATATTTTGGGCATTTTTCCCAAAATTCTGCGTGCAGACTTTCATAGAGGGGTAATTTAGAAATTTCGTGAACTATAAACATTGCTCAAGGCACTAAAACAGCCTTTTTTAGCCTAAATTGGCTGTTTTTGACTTATTTTTTAGCTTTTTTAATTTTGTTTTCTAATACTTTCAACTCTTGCAAGTCCTCTATATCTGCTTGTTCTAATTCATATTGTTTTCGCTGCTCATTAAATTTTTCATAGACATCATCAACAAAGGATTCCATTTGGGCGTTGCTAACATTTCCTTTGCCAATAAGCAGGGGTTTCTTGTTATAGGATATAATTCCATCAACATTTTCACGCCAGAATTTCATTGTGATGTCTTTGCGTTCTTTTGCTTGAAATTCTGCGGTTTCCAAAAAGATAATTACGAGGCGGTTTAAACTATCCAATTCGTCTTTTGTCAGATAATTTTTTGAAATATAAATATCTTGTTTTCTAACAATTTTGCTTTTCCAATTTGTAAGTGCCATATTTGGTTCATTGGCGTTTGCACGTGAAACAATTAACTCTGCCGCTGTTTTTCCTGTGATAGCATAAAGCAGTTTGTTTTGTGTTTCTGCAAAAAACATTTGGGTTGCTTTATCTGTATAATCATAATCACTTGAAAGAGCAAACAAATCTCTAAGTTTTTGATAAAAGCGTTTTTCAGATGCTCGGATGTCTCGTATTCGTTCTAAAAGTTCATCATAATAATCAGGGCGACCATTAGGATTTTTTAACCGCTCATCATCCATTACAAAGCCCTTTTGCATATATTCTTTTAGAGTGCTGTTAGCCCACCTACGAAATTGCACACCTCTTTTGCTTTTGACTTTAAAACCTACCGCTAAAATCATTTCTAAGCTATAAAAAGACATACTGTAATTTTTGCCGTCATCGGCAGTTGTCAAGTATTCCTTGACAACTGAATTTTCGTCTAACTCCTTATCTTTCAATATGTTACGTATATGCAGACTTATGTTTTGTTTAGAGGTGTCAAAAAGTTCTGCCATCAATTGCTGATTTAACCAAACGGTCCCCTCTTTTGCAAGCAATTTCACAGAAACTTTGCCGTCATCGGTGTTGTAAATGACTATTTTTTGGCTTTCCATAAGAGGAGAAAGATATAAAAATTCAATCCCGAATGCAACGAACACTGCATTTGTCGGTCTTAAAGGTGTATTCATTCCCAAATGTACCGTTATAACCCGTGTAAAAATGTCTGGTCCAAGCACCATAGTAATCCACTTCCATGGAAACCCAAAACCAAGCGGCAGAACCAGAACTGTTAAAGCCTTTTTCCTCGTATCTGCCAGCAGGCAACGCGGCAAAACCGTAATTATCGCTACCGTTCCAACCCTTCTTTGCCTTTAATTTGGCAGCATATCGTGTACCAGCATAATCCACAAGCCTATTCCAATCAGCCTTAGAGGGCAAATGCCAACCTTCGGGACAAACTGTTAGTGCACTATAAAACTTATATAACTTACCGTATTTGTTGCAGTTGATTTCCAAGTTATCATAGCATACGCTATTTTCGGCACCGTCATCGTAATTGAGGTTCTCTGCCATCCATTCCTGTGTACCTATCACAACGGTTTTGTATTCTTTGCTGTCGCGGGAATCTGTTAGCGAACCATATTCGCCAGTATAACCCTCGTTATCAACCGAACAAGAAAATGTAAATAACGCAACAAGCAAAATAAATATAATCTTGTTCATAGACATAAATTTAGAAAATCACACCCTAAACTTATCCATAGCCGTATGCAACTGCCCTGCCATTTTGGATAGTTTATCTGCGCTTTGCTTCACTCGCGAAACTTCCTTTGAACTCTCTTTTGCCGCCTTGTTCATGCCAGCAACATTTGAGCTGACATTGCTTGCTCCCTTTGCGGCCTCGCCAGCGTTGCGTGCTATGTCCTTGCTGCCTTTGGCCACCTCGTTTATGGATTTGGACACGCGATCTACGCCCTTTGCGGCTTCGCCAGCGTTGCGCGCTATGTCCTTGCTGCCTTTTGCTACCTCGTTTATGGATTTGGACACGCGGTCTACGCGCTTATTTGCTTCGCCAGCGTTGCGCGCTATGTCCTTGCTGCCTTTGGCTACTTCGCCCACAGATTCAGCTACGCGCTTGGCTCCCGTGTTCGCCTGTGCCACATTGCTCGCTATCTCATTGCTAGCCTTTGTCTGCTGGGCAACGTGGTTGGAAATTGCCCCAATGCTCTCGCTCACTTTCACTATTATGCCAGACACATTGCTTATAGCCGTCACCGCTTCGCCAGTGCTCATCTGAATGCCTTCTATGCGGCGCGCTATGTCGTCTGCACTATTTGCGCTCTGGTTCGCAAGCTCTTTGATTTCGCCAGCTACAACGGCAAAGCCTTTGCCGGCCTCGCCTGCACTCGCCGCCTCAATGGTAGCGTTCAACGCGAGGAGGTTTGTCTTGTCTGCTATCTTTTTGATTACATCGGTCACCTGGCCTACCTCCTTGGCGGCGGCACCCAGCTTGCTCATAGCTTCATTAGCTTCGCGAGACCTGGCAGTAGCATCATCGGCAACGTTGCGAGCTTCACTGGCATTACTGGATATTTGGCTGATGCTCGCGCTCATCTGCTCTATAGCTGCGGCTATGGTGTTCATATTCGCGGACATCTGCTCCGCTGCGCTCGCTACCTCGTTGGCACTGGCGGAGGCTTCTTCCGCACCGCTAGCCATAGCGTTGATGTTTGTCTCAACTTCTACAACCGCGCTGGCAACATCGTTGGCATTGACGGAGGCTTGCTCCGCGCCGCTAGCCATAGCGTTGATATTCGCTGCCACCTCCGCAACTGCACCGGCAACCTGGTTGGCACTTACCGAGGATTGTTCCGCTCCGCTAGCCATAGCGTTGATGTTTGACGACACTTGTTCGGTTGTCTTGGTTGCGGTATTGCTTTGTTTAAGTGTTTCTTCGCTGCCTTTTGCGAGCAAGCCGCTCACCGAAGACAGCTCCTCAGAAACGGAGAGCAAATTGTTGGTTATGGACTTTGCCTCGCTTATGGGGTGTCTGAGCACATCCATCAATTTGTTGAAATAGCCAGCCAAATCACCGGTTTCGTCTTTGGACTTTACCGGAATGGTTTGGGTTAAATCCCCTTCCCCGTGCGTTATGTCTTTAAGGGCCTCAACCATGTGAACCAAGGGGTTTGCAATGGATTTCCCAACTATTACGGCAACGATGATTGCTATCACAAAGCAGATAAAGCCTATCAAAACCATAACCTCAATTATTTGAGATAGGGTTTCTTCCACTTCTTGCTTCTCTGTGTTGACGAAAATTGTCCAAGGATAGCCGGGAACCTGCGAATATATGCCTATTAATCTTTTGCCATTGTAATCGTACTCCGAGTTTCCTTGTTTTTTTTTGAGCGCGGTGGCTACTATTTCTGCCAAGGATTTAATCGAAGGGTCTTTTGCCGCTTCTTTTATGGGATTGAACTGATTATTCACCAAGCCTTGCTCTTTATGGGCTATTACGGTTCCTTCTTGGTCTACCAGAAAGGAGTAGCCGCTTTTGTACAATGACTTCAACTCTGTCACAAGGTTGGAAATAGCCGATGAGCCATCCTTGCGAGCTATCAGCACGCCTATAACAGGCGCACCTGCTTCATCGTTTTTTCTTATAGGCACAGCAAAAATTGCAACGAGCTTGCCCGTGGCACGGCTAATGAGAGTTTCAACATTTCTTTCCCCAGCCATAGCTCGCTTAAAATAGGATCTGTCTTTTAAATTAAGCGTTGAGGTATCCCGCACATAATAAGAAATCCCTTCTGGTGTAATCATAGCCATATCGAGGGCGTTGAGACGTGCTACATCTGGCCTCAAAGTTACGGGCACAGTATTTGGGTCCATAGTCCTGGTCCTGGCTCTGCCGGCAATTTCCCCAAGTATATCGAGCTGGCCGTCCACCATGGATTTTAATAATTTAGCATTGGTGTCGGCTTCGCTGCTCAGAAAGTTTAAACAGGATTCTTCTAGAGCACTGCTGACTTTAAGCCCCACTACAACAAGCAGGGCAACAGTGCTTGCCAAAACAACTATTCCCATCAACAAGGAAATTTTAGTGCGTAGTTTCATAAATTACCTCAACTAGTTTGGTGGAGTAAATATAATAAATTATACTCCCCAAATTTTCTAAATTGATTTCCCTATTCATGCGGATTTTCTCGCTATCATTGCTTCTATTTTTTGCCTTTTCGCAAGCTTATTTTGGCAAAAAAAATGAAGGTTTGGCTGTTTTTGGATGGGCAATGCTTTTGCAAAGCCCGCGTACCGTGGCTTTTGAAGGGGCCGGTTCCGCGCTCCCGTCTCAGGATTTTGGAGCCGCTTTGATGAACCCCGCGTTGCTGCAAGGCGAGGATTTTGGGGCGGGTGCCGCTTGGCAAAGCGGAGATTTGGCGGATATGCAGGGAATTTTGACATTTTCCCATCCACTTTCTATGGGAGAAATCCAGGCAAGGATGCAGCACACCTATGGCATTGTGTACAACGGGGAGGTTCAGCATTACGACGAAGACGGCGAGCAAACAGGCCTCTCCAGCTACCCGGCTGCACAATATTATGCCTTAACCCTTGCATTCCCGTTAAAGCATTTTAAATTTGGCATAACAGGCAGGTTTTTATGGGAAAGGCTATCGGAGCTTGAAGATTCGCGGACGGGAATGGGGCTAGCCATGGATTGGGGATTTTTGTGGAATTCCGGTTCTGCGCGCTACGGGTTGGCGTTGATAGGGCGGCATTTGGGTAGGCAAATTACCCCGTTTATAAAAGGCGGGGTTAACGGTTATGCCCTTGCTTCAGAGCTTGCGGCAAGTGCGTTTTGGCGTTCGAGCCGAGATTTAACCTGGTTCTTTGAATGTGCTGCCCCGCGTTACTCCCCAGCTTTAGGGAAGCTGGGTTTGGAATATCGCTTTTCAGAGCCTGTATATATAAGGGCTGGTATGCAAAGGGAGTTTATGGATATCATAGATTCGGATAACGGAGCTGGTTATTATCGCTTGTTTTCGCTTGGCGCGGGCTATAGGCTTTTCAGTTTTGCATTGGATTATAGTTATAGCATGTTGGTGGAAGGCATGGGAAGCGAGCACAGGGTTGGACTAAGTGGAGTTTTTTAACTATGCACCCAGAGTTTTACAACGAAAAAAGTGATTTGCCTTCGATAATAAGGGCCTCGCTTTTATTTCATCTTACGGTTATAGGCATTTTGATAGCGATAGTGTTATTCAAACCGGAAAAAGAAAGCCCGCCCGCCATTCCTTTTTTTGAAATGATAAACGTGATGCCCGTTCCTACGCCAGCTCCAAAGCCAACCCAGCCGGAACCCGAACCTGAAATTCCTGAACCTGTTTCAGAACCTATTCCCGAACCAGCGCCCGCACCTGTTCCCGAACCCGCTCCCAAACCAACCCCAACGCCTACTCCAACCCCTGTCCCTAAACCAACTCCCGAACCGGTTAAGCCAGAACCAGTCCCAGTTCCTGAGCCAGCAAAACCCGCTCCCGCCGCAGCTATGGATATGCCTATGGACTTGCCGTCTGACATAAAGAGCAAAGACATGGATATGCCAGCTATTAGAACCTTAGGCGATGTTATGATGGACCCACAACTGCAAGCGTATTTAGACAGGCTTGTAAGGCTTATATATCAAAATTTCAATCCGCCGTCTGGAACGGAAATAGCCAAAGGAACAAAATCTTCTGTGCAGTTTAAAATATCCAAAAACGGCGAGATAGAAGAGATTTTCCTTCGCTCTTCTTCGGGAAATTCAATATGGGATAGGCTTGCGATGAGAGCTGTTCAAATAACAAAGCCGCCGCCACTTCCGCCAAGCTACACTGCAGAAAACCTGCCCTTGATTTTTGATTTTAGGGAAAAGTGAAAAGGGTTCTGCAAAAATTTTCTATCTTTGCCAGCAAGGGTACCTCATGCAAGAAGTAAGCATCAAATCCGTAAAAGACGGCATGGTTTTAGCAGAGCCTTTGCAAAATATGCACGGTAGCCTCATCTTGGATAAGGGGGCTGTGTTAACCGAAGCGTTTGCTGCTAGGCTTGCTGCGCGGGGTATTCAGACTGTTTGCGTTGAGGGCGAATCAGCGGAAAAAAACACTTCCAAATTGCAAACCTCGCAAGCAAATGGATTTCAAGAGATAACATTGGACAGATTGTTTAAAGAAAAAATAGTCAATAATTCGATGAATATCATTTACGAGGCTCTAGTTAGGTATAAGAATTCAAATGCCCGATAAAACGAGAATACAGACACTAATCAATAGCTTAGACGAATTGCCAACGCTTCCTAGCGTATTTTTTACCGTAAACAAGATGCTGTCTGACCCTCGTACATCGGCTATTGATATTGGCAAAGCCATATCTTTAGACCAAGTTATAGCATCTAAGGTTTTAAAATTGGCGAATAGTTCGTTTTACGGCTTTACCAGCAGGGTTAATACCATTCCTCATGCTGTGGCGGTTTTAGGGTTTAGCTCAACAAAAAACATTGTGCTCACTACCAGCGTCATATCAACTTTGAATTTAAAGGCGAGAATAAAAGGTTTTAGCCTAGCTGACTTTTGGAAACATTCTGCGGCGGTTGGAACCATAGCAAAACTCATAGCAAGCGAAAGCCATCCTCAAAAGCGGGAAGAAGCCTTTGTGGCCGGGCTTTTGCACGACATAGGCAAACTGATTTTGGCTATTTGCGCTCCTGAACTTTTTGCAGAGACAATAAAACTTGCCATCAGCAAAAACTGCTTATTTTTAGATGTGGAAAAAGACACTGTAGGAATAAGCCACCCGGAAATAGTAGCCCATATAAGCAATAAATGGAATTTGCCAGAAGAAATTTCTGAAGTAATAGTAAATCATCATAAAAGCATCAATTATGAAAATGCGCATATCATGTTGACAGCTATAGTGCAGCTTGCCGATGTTTTGGCAAGGGGGCTGCAATTTGGCCACCCTTGCGATTACTCCATGCCTATTATAGGAGACGATGTGCTGGACTTGATAAAAATAACTCCAAAAAAACTGGATAAAATTTTAGACGATAGCTACGAATCGCTGCAAAGTTCAATGGTCTTTGTAAACCCAGAATGAGGGAAATTTTTGAATAAGATAGTTATGATGGGCGTTGACCCTGGCAGTTATGCAACGGGTTTTGCTTTTTTGAGTTTAGAAGGGAATAAGGTCTCGGTTTTGGACTATGGGGTTATTCGCCCTAAAAAAGACGCGGAGCTTATTTTTAGAATTGGGCATATAGTTGAAGAATTGGAAAAGCTAATAGCAAAACACAAGCCCGCTGCGTTTTGCATGGAAAAAGCTTTTTTTGCAAAGAATGCAAATAGCGCGCTCATCTTGGGGCATATTCGCGGAGCGGTGATGGCTTTGGGCTTTAAGCACGATTTGGTATTTTCCGAAAAAAGCCCACGCTCGGTGAAGCAGGCCGTGACTGGGAATGGAGCAGCCAGCAAGGAACAGGTTGCAAATATGATGAACAGGCTTTTGGGTATTCAAGCGGATTGCGCTTTGGATGCGAGCGATGCCTTGGCTATTGCATGGGCAGGAATGATGTGAGCGGGCTGGTTGCGGCAGCCTCGTCTCTCTGCTCTGCCAAGCCGGTTTTAAACGCCAACCTGCCGCTCTCCACCGCTAACTTAAAGCACCTTGCCATGACCCCGGAATTTGGGGCGGATGCAATCGCCGTGTTCACCAAAACCGCGCTTGCGCCCATCTCCATTGCCATGCACGCGTGCGAGGGCGTGCCTATACCTGCATCAACCACAACCGGGACTTTGCTCTGCACTATTATTATCCTGAGCATAGCTTCTGTTTGCAGACCTTTGTTGCTCCCTATGGGCGAGCCAAGCGGCATAACAGCTGCAACCCCACAATCCTCCAGCCTCTTGCACAGAACCGGGTCCGCTGGAACGTAGGGCAAAACAACAAAGCCATCTTTCACAAGTTCGGTGGCAGCACTTAAAGTTTCAATGGGGTCAGGGAGCAAATATTTTTGGTCGGGATGTATTTCCAACTTCACCCAATTTATTTTAAGGGCTTCCCTTGCCATTTGAGCGGCAAACACAGCTTCTTTTGCGGTTCTTGCCCCGGATGTGTTCGGCAAAATTTGCCCTTTGAAATTTTTCAATGCCTCTAAAATGGAATCCTCTTTTTGATTTTTGTTTATACGTTTCAGGGCAACTGTGAGCATTTCGCTTTCTGATTCACGCAAAGCGAGCACCATTTCCTCCGGCGATGCGAATTTGCCGCTACCCAAAAAAAGCCTTGACTTAAAATCTCTGTTAGCAATTTGAAGCATTGAGTGGGAATTTAGTAATTTTCTATATTATTATACTATGTTCATTATAGTTTTGCTTTTTTCCTTGCTATTTCTCGCCTGCGGCGAGTCGGAGTTGAAAATACACGATGAGGAATACGAACGCAAATACAATGAAGAGCAGGAACTACGTTATAATTATCGGTTGCTGAAAGCTTATTTTTACCACCCTGAAAGGATAAAGGAATATGAAAAATATATAGGGATGGAAGTCGATACGATGTATGAGAGTTTGGAGGATTATTTTTGCGGAGTTCATTACACAGGAAATTTAAAAGATTGCCCGGCTAGATATACGCGCTATTATCCGCCGGAAAAATCTGACAATGAGATAGGCAATATTGAGAATACAAAAAGATATTATTCCTTTGGTTTTCAGAGAGACACAACGGTAAAAAAATTTGGAGATACCATGGTTGTTTGGTGGGTTTATCCTAATTCGCCAGCCAACTCCGCTGGTTTAAGAAAAAAAGACAAACTTTTGTCTGCAAACGAAAAACCTTTAACTGGTTTAACTAGCGCAGATTTAGCTGCTTATTTGAAAAACGATGACCCATTTGATAGTACAACGGTTTTTAAAGTCCTACGCGATGGCAAGCCCAAAACTTTGCCCGCCATGCAAAAAGCAGAAGTTCCTGATCCAACGGTATTTTTAGATACGCTCGATGGTATTCCAGCTCCATATATAAGAGTTTACACGTTTAAGGTAAATACAAATAATCCAAGGGGAACTTACTATGAATTTAAAGAAATTTTAAAGGAGATTAAAGGGGCAAAAGTAGCTATTATGGATCTTCGCAGCAATGGCGGCGGGAATATATGGCATTGCTCGGCAATGGCATCGGAATTGGTCCCGTTGAATACTTTTCTGCTTTATGACGTGGAGCATTTTTACGATAGCAAAAGTGGCAAGAATGTGGTAGGTAGTTTCCCTGATTATGCTAAAAACTATATAAAAGAGGAAGGGGAAGGGATAAATATAAAATGGATTATCCTGATAAACAAGGGGTCTGCCAGTTGCTCGGAACGTCTTCTCGCTGCTGTAAAATATAACCGTCCCGAAACGGTTGTCATAGGGCATACGAGTTATGGCAAGGGAATAGGGCAAATATACACAAAAACTTATTTGGGCGGGCTTGCGTATATCACTTGTCTTCAAACATATTATCCAAATGGAGAGACATTCCACAATATTGGTATTGCCCCTGATCCTAATATGTCAGCAGAACCAACAGACACATATGCATCATACATACGTGATAAAGTAATAGAAGCTATCCAAGGTTTTGGTGGTTTGGCAGCAAAACGTTCGCCTACGCCTACCATCTCAGGAACTTTGCTGCCTGAAAGGCCGATGGAGGATAATATGGAACCTGGAGCCTACAAAAGAATTGAAACGCCGCTATTTCATCAATGGGAATAGCTGCACGTCTCTAATTGTCGCCTGATTTGTTAAAAGCATAACTAAGCGGTCTATGCCAATGCCTGTGCCACCTGTTGGGGGCATTCCACATTCTATTGCATGCAAGAAATTTTCATCCATAGGATGCGTTTCGTCTTCGCCGCCGCGCCCACGCTCAACCTGCTCTTCCAATAGATGCCTTTGCAGAACAGGGTCGTTTAGCTCGCTGTATGCGTTGCCAATTTCCCAGCCGTTTATATATGGCTCAAACTGCTCTATTAAATCCGGGTTACTGCGGTGCGCTTTGCAAAGCGGTGCGCTTTCTTTTGGCATGTCTTTTATTATGGTGGGTTGGATAAGCTCTTTTTCGCAGGTTTCTTCAAAGAGGGCTAAAATTGCCCTGCCCCTTGCCCAAGAGCCTTTTAATTCTATATGCCTTTTTTCAAGTTCGGCTTTGAGCTGCTCGTCTGAGAGGCTTTCAACGGAAATTCCCGCGTATTTTTGGATTGCCTCATAGAGTGTGAGGCGTGCCCACGGAGTTTTGAAATCTATTTCCTTTCCTTGATATTCTATTTTGGTGGTTCCGTTTGCGGCTATGCAGGCTCTTTCGCATATATTTTCAAAATGAACCATCATATCGTTGTAGTCGCTGAACGCTTCGTAAAATTCAAGAGAGGAAAATTCGGGGCTGTGATTTTTGTCCATGCCCTCATTGCGAAAATTTTTTGTGAATTCAAAGACCTTTTCAAAGCCGCCAACTATGCAGCGTTTTAGGTAGAGTTCAGGGGCTATGCGCAGGTATAAGGTCATGCCTGCGGCGTTGTGGTGCGTTTCAAAGGGGCGTGCGTTTGCGCCGCCGTAGATGGGCTGGAGCGTGGGCGTTTCCACTTCCAAAAATCCCTTTTCCAGCATATACTCCCTTATGGATTGAATTATGCGGGTTCTTTTGCGGAACACTTCCCTGACATTGTCGTTCAGCGCGAGGTCTATGTAGCGTTCTCGGTAGCGGGTTTCTATATCCTTGAACTCGTCAAAAATCACCACATTGCCGTTTTCGTCCCGTTTTTCTTTTGGGATTGGCAGGGGGTAGATGGCTTTTGAGATGACCTCTATTTTTTTTGCTTGCAGGGTATATTCGCCGCTGTTGGTTTTCATCACCACGCCGCTTGCGCCAACCCAGTCGCCTATATCCATGCTTTTAACAACTTCGTATTCAG